>Ga0265298_10000153_pt1 | contig 104499 bp, 56 predicted proteins | sample AusTroGonzalo_MG_3_FD_193486 | JGI IMG/M metagenome (GOLD analysis project Ga0265298, IMG submission 193486) | Bovine rumen microbial communities from tropical cattle in Woodstock, Queensland, Australia - Gonzalo_01 | ecosystem: Host-associated > Mammals > Digestive system > Stomach > Rumen ...
TGCCAGGATGAATCCAACAGTACCACCGTTGATGGTAACTGATGCCTTACCGCTTGAAAGGAATGCCTTACTGTTAACGCTTACGCTATCCCACAGGGCTCCGTTGAGTGTCTCACCGTAACCGGAGATAGCTCCGTTGTTGTAGTATGAGTAATCATCGGTACCGCCGGCATAGTTACCCTTACCTACAGAACCCAGGTTACCGCCACCGTAGATGTTACGCATTACATAACCGTCATTCATTGTGACGTTGGTGTTGCCGTAAACCTTACCCGATGTCCAGCTGTATATGTCGGTTTCATACTCAGTACCGGTGTTATACTTCAGCTTTCCGCTAAAGGTTCCCTTACCCTTACCGCCACCGTAAACTGAATGACCTACATAACCACCGTTTATGGTAACTGCGGTGTTCTCATAGACGTGACCGTCCTCACCGCCACCATATACAGAACCCGCAATACCGAACTTGCCGTCGGCAATCTTGAGTGAGTACTTATCCTTATACTTGCTCTTCTCAGTATCCCAATCCTGGCTTGTCAGGATCTCGATGTCCGATGCCTGCGGGGTAGGCAGGTTGATATTGACCTCTGTAGTCCTTACGTTGGCTTTCAGGGCCTCTTTATAACGGAATACGTCTATGTCCTCAAGCTCTCCTGTTTCAAGTAAACCCTTACTACCTCCGTAAACATCACCGTTATCCTCTCTCTTAGGTATCTTAACCATTACAGGATCGTTATGCTCATCAAGTACAGGATAACCATTAGCATCTTTCAGCTGTTCCATGATGAAATCACCGTTGCTGTCAGTCTCATACAATCCGAACCAGTCCTTACCGGACAGACCTATACGTCCGCCGTTGATGTTGATGGTTGTCTTACCTGTATTGGCTGCATAAGTGAACTCATAAGGCCAGCTCATGCCGAATCCGTCAGTCAGGCTCTCATGCTTGGCCTGGCTTGTAATGGTACCAACCGAACCCATGTTACCGCCACCGTAGATGTTGCGCTCTATCATCAGATTCTGTTGTGCACTGGTGATATTGGTATTACCTACAGTGATGTTGGTGTTACCTGTTACATCAGCGTTATCACCGCCTCCGTACACATCACCTGTAATAACGGCATCGTTTCTTACGTCTTCACTGTATGTGCTGTAAACAGGAGTGCCGTCATTGTTCCAGTCGGTTACCCAGGTACCGGTACCGATCTCAATGTGGGTGTCACCGGCTACATCGGCCAGGAAACCACCACCGAATATTGTGCCGATGTTACCAAGGGTAAGAGGAATGAAGTGCTTGGTCTTGGTAACACCCTCTTCATCCTGATATGTCTCGGCCAGGTTGGGATCAGGCTCATAGTCTGTCTTGTGGTTGATCTTGTAATCAACATCTACATAGACAGTGTGTTGCTGCAGACCTGCACCTATTGTCTTCTCGTAAACCTGCTGCTTACCATTCTGCATGTTCACATTGACGTAAGGATCAGCAACCACCTTGGCCTTGTAGCCGCCGCCGTAGATTGTACCTATGCGGGTGGCAGAGATGATGTTGATACGCATGTCATTTGATGTGGCAGGATCCTTTGCATACTGTGTATCGGATGACTTGGCCTCCAGAGGAATCAGTTTACCGTTATCTATATTGCCGATGATGAAGTTACCGTTGTTGTCCTTCTTGTACTGGTTGTCTTCATCAACTTCATAATAGATGTAATTGCCGTTGGCATCCTTCTGATATCCGAACTTGGAGTAGGGGGCCAGGTAACCTCCGCCGTAGAGCTCTTCGATGATGATAGGTACGCAACCTCTCTCCTCAATGTTGACGGTTATTGTTCCGTAAAGGGCACCGCCGGTGTTGTTACCGCCAAATACCTTTCCGTAATGACCGTTGGTGATTTTGAGTGTAACGTTGTTGTAAACATCGGCGTTCTTGGCACCTCCGAATATCATATCCATCTCCTTGACGCAGTCAAGTGACAGCTCAATCTCACCGTCCATAGCGGCATCCTTACCGCCACCGTAGGTCTCATTGATCTCAATGGGGCACTCATCATCGGCCTCCTCATATACAGAGAGGGCAGTGGTACTGATGTTACCCTTCTTGTTACTGCCGCCAAATACGTTGTGTATCGTTCCGCCACGGATATTGGTAGTGGCAATACCTGAGCCGTAAGCGTAATTCTGCTGTCTGTCCTCTGACGACTGTGCATTACTCTTATCAACTGCCTTGTATGGATGCTCCTGCGAACCGTCGCAGTCAGTGGTGCTGATCTCAGTGTAGTTATGATAACCTACGTTTGCACCCGGGTTCTCATACCAGATCTTTCTGTCGCCGTCAAGCAGGTAGTAATTGTCATTACCGTTACCGCCGCCGAATACCTCATCAATCTCATAGGTACTTCTAACCTCAACGAATGTACCAGATGTTGATGCAGCATTACCGCCACCGTAAACATTCTGGATGCTGGTGTAATAACAACCCTCAATTATAACCTCGGTGCGTGCTGCGGCAACCAGTTCAGTAGAATCCTTGTCTATCTGAGCGCCGTTTCCGTATACATACTCTGCCAGGTTACCGCCACCATAGACAACCTGCATGTCATAAAGCTTGGCAAGCTCAGCGTTCATATCATCAAGAGCCTCGTCAAGTGCGGCTTTGTTCTGATCTGTTGCAGATGATGTATATGTATTGTTGGCACTTTGGGCAGCAGTGATTGCGTTGACTACAGATGCAGGTGCTTTACCATTATATTCATCTCTCACTCTAACCAGATATTCGGCCAGTGTCTCATTCATATGCTCCTTATCATTCTGAACAGGATGCTTGGGATACTTGGCTGCAAGGTTTTCCTTTGAGTTATCCTTGTTTTGGGTAGCAAATATATGAACCTTGATGTGACCCTTAGGTGTTCCGTTCAGGTTGTTGGCGCCGAATATCTCATGAACAATAGCACCCTTAGATGTAGCCGGAACCATGTAGTCACTGTTGTCGCTCTGTGCATCTATCCTGGTAACATGACCGTTAAACAGGTTAGTGTTGGCCAGATATTCAGCCTTCTCCATACCGTTCAGGTTCAGGGTTATATCACCATATACCATAGCCTCAACGGGGCCGATATATCCGGGCTGACCTTGAGTTCCGTTGGCCAGTCTTCCAAGACCGCCGCCAAAGGCCTCACCGCCTATTGTACCGCCCAGCAGGTTGATCTTGGTGTTATAGGTAGTGGTTCTCTTGCCTGACTTGGTTATCTTACCGTCAGCAAAGTTACCCTTGCCGTCAGTTCCGCCGGTGGGATTCCAGTTGTTTGTGTTGGTGTTGGCCAGAGCGCCGCCGCCATAGATGCTGTGGTCAATTGTACCACCCAGCATGTTGACATCAACGCCCATCTTTACTATACCAATCTCACCGCCGCCAAATACATCGGCAACGATCTCACCTCCGGTTATGGTTACAGAGGTCCACAGAGATGTGGCAAAGCTTGTAGATGACACATCCTCCCGACCGCGGCTGGCACCATATACATAACCGCCGTAGATATGATTCTCATCATTGTCATAGCTGTATGTACCTCCAATTGTACCACCGTTTATTACAACCTCGTTGAGTGACTGCTTACCGGGATTGTTACCATTGCCCTTACGGAGCACCTCACCGCTCTGACCCATGCTGGGAGCACCAATGCTGGCCAGTGAACCACCTCCATATACGTTACGGTAAACTGTACCTCCGTTTATGGTGACATTGGTGAATCGTGTTACAGAACCGGCCGATGTACCCTTTCCGGTCTCACTAACCCTTAATGTCTTTTTGGTGTTAGGATTATAGTAGTCAACCTCGTCCAGATAATCACCGTCATAGTTAAAGTCATAGTTGTAGTCGCTGATACCGGAACCTGCGCCATAAACATTACCGCGATGGAGCCACTGGAGATTTTCAAGGTCTGAGTGGTCAGCTATCTGTACATCTGTAGCGTTGTTGTCAAGTGTTCCAACAAACTTACGGTTTTCAGTGGTGTAGGGTAGACCTATCTTACCGCTGTGGATTGTTACCGAAGCATCTCTACGCACGTGACCATCCTGACCACCTCCGTAAACTGAACCCAATATGGTGGGACCTACGGTGTTCTCTGCACCGATAATAACCTCGGTCTGGTTTACATAACCCAGGTAGAACTCCGGGCTGTAGAGATAACGCGGTGACTCAACAATGTTAGGAGCTGAGGCGCCACGGCAACCACCAAATACGTTACCGTAAGGCAGGCCGTCTTTGGTGCCAATTGAACCTACAGTACCACCCAGGATCTTTACAGTACACTTACCACTGCTAAGGAAAGCCTTACTGAAATCACTGATGTTATCCCACAGATTACCGGAAAGTGTTTCTCCATAACCAGCCTTGGTGAAATCATCGTCACCACCGGCATAGTTACCCTTACCTACAGAACCGTATGTTCCACCGCCATAGATGTTGCGTACCACATAACCGCCGTTCATTATGATCTCAGTGTTACCGAATACCTTTCCGGCTGTGATGCTGTAGCAGGTGGCCAGATACTGATTTTGGTCGTTTGTTTGAGGAGCTTCGGGGGTAGGTGAAGCTGAGTGATCTGTTACATTGCTTACGTTGGGCGACTTACTGAGCCATTTCTTGAATGTATCCTTACCGCTACCGCCACCATAGAGGGCGTGACCTATCAGACCGTTAACCAGAGTGATCTTGGTGTCACCCAATACGTGACCGTTCTCACCACCGCCGTAAACGGCTCCGGCAATACAATCAAGTTTAGATGACATGTAGTTCTCAGGTGTTGCAGTATTGCTGGAAGGATAATTAATATTGATATGGGCATTACGTACATTGGCGCAGAATACATAGTCCTGATAGTCGCCTGCTATACCCTTACCACCGCCATATACATCACCGTTATCTGTTCCGTAGTCATCGGCAGTAGTAGTACCTATACGTCCTCCTGTTATGTTGACATAGGTATCGCCAGGATAGAAGGACATGATGTCGAACTTATACGGCCAGCTCAGAGAGAAGCTGTTCTTATCATCCCAATGCTTACGCATATTCTTGTAAACACTGTAGACGCCGTTGCTCTCACCAACTATTATCCTGTCTTTACCGGGCTGTGAGTTCATTGTCTCAACAACGCAGTCCATGATACCTACCGATGCCTTCTCACCACCGCCGTATACGCTCTTTCTTACATATCCGCCAATGATGCTTACATAAGTGTTCTGACCTACGCAGCCTGCAAACTGCATGGGGCTGAATGCGTATGTCTGATCAATGTATTGTGATGCGTCATTCGGATCGGGCTCCTTTACGGTAAAGATGGTGTATTCTTTTTCTTCACTACCGTAACCACCGCCATAGACATCACGGTTGATGACGAGATTGTCTGATGCAACCGGAGTTACGGTATAGTTGCCGTTTTCATCGGCATCAGAGGTCCTGTAACCGCCTATGGTTACATAAGCCTTGTCACGTATCGTACCAAACTCACTACCACCATATACGCTTCTCTTGATTACGGGATTGCCATAGATGTTCACTGTTGCGGTCTTGACCTGAGCCAGTTTAGGCCAAATGGGGTTGAGTGTTCCATCCAGCAGTGTAAGACGTCCCATGGAGCCTCCATATACGTTACCTGATATAGAATCACCATCATTGTTACCTATGGTACCACCGCTTATGGTAAGGGTTACGTGACCGTAGGTCATGGCGTTCTCACCAGTCTCGTCCTCATCAAAGTTACCGTAGTCAGGATCATCGGGTGATGTGAACTGGGTACCTACCGATGCCAGACGTCCGCCACCGTATACGCTACCTAAGAACGTTCCGTTCTTGATTTCTACGGTAACATTACCGCCTACAGTACCGGCAGTCTGTGCCTCACCACTGAATCCACGTCCACCACCGAACAGGTTTCCGTCAACATAAGATTTACCGGTTGTTCCTACAGTGACTTTTGAGTAGGTGTATGTGTTACCGCCGATGGTAACGGAACCTCCTATTGTGGTTTTGGCATCGCGAATTACGTGACCATCCTCACCGCCACCGAACGTAGAACCAAAGATACGTGCAGTACCTGTAATGTTGACCTCTGTATTGATTACATTGGTCCAGGTATTGAACGGTAATCGCTGGTCACCCTTACCTGCACCAAACAGATAGCAGGTTACAGGATGGAGCTTTGAGGCTTCGGGCGTGCGCGGAACACCAAGGGTACCGCCAACCATATTTACGGTGCACTTACCGCCGCTTACAGGAATCAACGGGCGGTTCTTGTCATCATTCCTGTATGTACCTACATTGGTCATCTCATTACCGCCGTATACGCTGGTAAGGATATGTCCGCCTATAATATCAACCGTGGAGTTTCCGCCTACTGATCCGGCTGCATAATGCCACTTGCCGGGAGCGTAAGGTATGAGTCCGCTACCGCCGCCAAATACGTTTCCATAGTAGGAATGACCGTCCTTGGCAATATATGATCCTCCGTTAGCGTACTCAGTATGTTGCTCATCATAATAGTACTTGCCATTATACACATAAATGGCGTACTTGTCATATGTGGCACCGCTTGTCTCATCATAATCCCAGTGTGCGCACTCGGCAAAGTCTGCCGGATTCTCATTTGTCCACTGTTCTGATGTATATCGGCTGTTCTTTCCTTCGCCCTGACCAATCTGACAGTTGTCCTGGATGGTTACGTGGGTGTCATGCTGAACGTGTCCGTTCTCACTACCACCGTAAACAGAACCCTTGACGAATGCGTTTCCACCTATGGTTACATCAGTCTGTGTAGCCAGAGCCAGGCTCTCGATAAACAGCAGGTAGGCATCCTCTGTGCCAGTTCCATAATACTCCTTCTCATTAGATGGTATCATACGCCAAGGAGTCTCTGATGATGAATAACCTTCATAAGGCAGGACACCCTTACCTGCACCGAATACGTGTCCGGTGTCATCAGGACCTCCGTTCTTTTTCATCTGCATGCCGTCTGGACCGATTTCTGCATTGCCACGGACAATGACTGTGCAGTATCCGCTTCCGCTGTTGGCAAGAGAGTAGGGCATTCCTACCTCAACCTCAGGATGAGCAGTGTGGTATGCGGCATCGGCAACATTATATCTACCTACTGATGCGATCTCACCACCGCCGTATACGCTATGTCCAATCTTGGCATCGCCCTGAACAGTAACAGTTGCGTTACCGCGAACCAGAGCAGAGTATCCGTGGGTATTCACACCCTTACCGGCACCGAACAGGTTACCCTGTACGGTAGGTGCACTTGTTACCTGACCCTGAGCGGGCTCAAATCCTATGGTAACCTCCGTGTTCCATTCTACACGGCCAACCTCACCGCCGCCGTATACAGAGCCTTGAACGGTTCCGTTACCCATGTATATCTTGGTTCCCTTACCGGTTCCGTCGTTGATGCCGTCATTCTCATCTTCAATACCCACCATAGCTTTCTGGCATTTGAATGAGTCTGCAATACCCTTGCCACCTCCAAATACATTACCTTCAATGACGACATGGCTGGTACCCTCGGCCAAAGGAATGTACTTGGAGTTCTGATCGTCATACTTGGCTGCTATGTTGATAACGGTGTTTCCGGTTACATCGGCCTTGTTACCGCCGCCGTATACGTTACCGGTTATGTAGGCACCCAGTACTGTGTAGTCTTTCATTACTACATTACCCTGGTTATCCGTTACGCGATGATACTCATTATATGCGTCTTTATACAACTGGGGCAGCTGAACTGTAGCTATAGTACCTATGTTGATTTCGGTATTACCGAAAACCTTACCCAGGTTACCACCACCGAACACTGTATCTATTTCACCGATCCTGTCAGGTATGTCCCTTGCATTTTCACCGGTTCCATAAGTTTTACCGGCCCAAGAACCCTTGATCTGGCTTATGTTGATCTGGGCGTTGCCGGTTACGGTTGCACTGGCACCGAAACTACCTCCATATACAGTTCCTATATGAGTGAATGATATAAGGTTAATTGTTATCTGGCCGCTATACGGAGCATAGAAACTACCACCGTACAGATTATCAATCTCGATAGGTGCACAACCCTCGTCTGTCTCCTGAATGTTTACTGTGATGTTACCGGTAATGGTTCCTGAATTCTTGTTACCGCCGAATACAGACTCGTACTTACCACCCATAAGGGTAAGAGTCACATCTCCGTCAATGTCTGCCTCCTCAGATCCACCGAATATGTTCTTGATCTCATTAGGCTGACATCTTACCTCAAAGTTTACATCATGGTCAAGAGGTGTCTTTCTACCTCCACCATATGCACTACCTATCACAAGGTCGCAGACATTACTGTTAGTACCGCTAATTACTACGTTAGGTTTTCCGTGCAGCTCACCTCTGGTATCACTGGCTCCGAATGAGTTGTCAATGTATCCACCCTTGATCTCAACATTCGTGTTACCTGAACCATAGACATAAGATGTCTTGTCACTATTGAACGGGTAGCTGGGGAATGTCTTATAACCTACGTTAGCTCCCTTGTTGTAAGGACCGGAACCGCATCCGCCTCCGAATACATACTCCAGGAAGTATGCGCTTTCAATTGTCACATTGGTCTCAGGTACTGCGGCTGCATTACCGCCACCGTATACAGACTCGACTACGGTTTCATCACATCCCTCAACAATTACGACTGGAGCCTGGTCACCAGTAGGCTCATAATCAGCCTCGTTACCGCCTCCGAACACTGCACCTACGTCATAACGCTTGGTGTTGGCATCAGGCATATAAACCTGTGCCCTCTCTATGAATGTTCTGGGAGTCTTTGATATTGAGTAGGCGCTTCCGGTTGAAATCACATGTACCTTAACGTTGCCCTTAGGTGTACCGGCAATGTTGTTACCGCCAAATACCCTACCTGATGTAAGGGTGGTATATGACACCTGTTCCACAGTCTCTGTCGTGTAGACAGGAGGCAGTGCGGCACCGTTAACGGTTACTGTTACGTCACCGTAAACGTATGCGGGATTGTTTGATTCACCAAGGGCACCGCCAAATGCATCGCCAAGAATACCTCCGTTCAGGTTTACTGTGGTCTTGTATGTGGTAGCACCGCTCTGATCAATCTTATCGGCCAGCCATGTTCCGTTCGTGAAGTCCCAGTTGCCGGTGTTGGTATGTGCCAACTCACCGCCGCCGTAGAGGTCATCAATCACATGACCGCCGGTAACGGTTACGGTAACGTTTCCGGCTACATCGGCCAGCTTACCGCCACCAAATATCCTGTTCACATAACCACCGGCCATGTTGACAACAGGACTGCCTCCGTATGCGGCTATATTACCGCCTCCGTAGACATTGCCTATTGCATATGTGGCAGGTGATACGGGAGTATCAGTTCCGTTTATGTTTACTGTTACGGTACTCTGAGGTGCACCGCACAGGTTGTTTGCTCCAAATACGCTCTGGGCAACACCGCCCTCAATAGTTACGGTTACAGCACCGTGAACCATAGCTGCAATATTGGGATTTGATGTGTTGTCACCCAAGCCGCCACCATAGATGGCTCTTACTGTACCACCGTTAAAGTTGACAGCGGTCGTAACACCTGCAACCTCATCGGCAGTATTATAAGCTCCCGATGTATTTACGGTATTGCCGTCTACAACCTGAGTCTCATGAGTGTTGGTGTTGGTGTTGGCCAGTGCACCACCTCCGTATACATCGTGGGTTACGGTACCGGAGTTCATGTTTACGGTTACGTTACCGCCTACTATGGCCTCCTTACCACCTCCGTATACATCGTTGCTGATTGTACCGGTAAATGCAACACCATCCTGTCCTGTGGTACCTATATTCACCTCAGTGGCGTGCTTTACGATACCCTTCTCACCACCGCCATAGACGCTACCGTTGATTGTGGCAGCACCGGTTACGTTGACATCGGCCCATAATACGGTTGCAAACTTGGTAGGATCAAAGCTGTTGCTGCTAAGGAATGTGTTGACTGCTGCGGGAAGGCCTGTGCTGGGACCGCGGCTGGCTCCGAATACGTTACCTCCGGCCAGCTGTGTGCCTATTGTACCGCCCTTAATGTTAACCTGTGAAATTGAGTATGACGCCCATGAACCAGCAGCATCCTTCTTTTCATCATACTGGTTGCTTGGAGCACCCTGTCCGGCCCAAGGAGCACCTACTGATGCCAGGGCACCGCCACCGTAAACGTTACCGTTGATGTTACCGCCAATAATGTCTACCTGTGTTGAACGGGTTACAGAACCTGATGAGGTGCTGCACTTTTCAGTGTCGTTATCATATACATCAGTGTACATTCCTATACCTGAACCTGCACCGAATACATCATTGTGGATTGTTCCCTTGTTGATGGTGACCTTTGTATCACGGCGTACGTGACCATCCTGACCTCCTCCGTAAACTGAACCGTAAATGGTAGGAGCGTTGTTGCTTTCAGTATCACCAATGGTAACAGATGTCTCGTTTGTATAGCCCAGGAAGAAATCAGGTACGAACTTGTAACGCGGTGAGCGCTGACCTAAATCAAGCGCGGCCTTACCGCGGCTGCTACCGAATACGTTACCGGTAGGCAGTCCGTCAAAGTTTACGCCTGACTCACCGATGGTACCTGCGTTGACTATGACTGTGGCCTTACCGCTACCCATAAACAGGGTATTCGTCCACAGGGCTGTCTCATTACCGTTATCAAGAGCAGGAAGTTCACCGTAACCTGCAGTTGAGTAATCATCTGTGCCGCCAGAGTAGTTACCCTTACCTACAGATCCCAGGTTACCGCCACCGTATACATTGCGTTTTACGGTACCGCCGTTTATTTCAACTCTGGTGTTTCCGTAAACCTTACCGGCTGTGAAGCTGTATATGTCAACTTCATTTGCTGTCTCTGAATGGTATTGCGGCAGGTCTTTCTTTGCTGGGTCAGGATCCGGAATCCAAAGTTTGGACTTGTATGTTCCGTCACCGTTACCGCCGCCATATACGCTGTGAGCAATGGTTCCGCTGTTTATCTGAACCTTTGTATCCTCGTATACATGTCCGTTGGCACTACCGCCAAATACAGAACCCTTGATGTCAGGTCCTGCCTGGCCCAGCGTACCTATGATCACTTCAGTCTCTCTTACGTTGGCAAGTCCGGCCATTGCGTAACGGTCACCGGCCTCACCACGGGCAGCGCCATAGATATCTCCGTTACCTTCACCGTTATAACCTATCGTACCACCTGTAACGGTTACCTTTGTCATTCCTGTATAGGTGTGACTGTTCTCTCCTTCGGTGCTGCGGTAGACAAACTCTACAGGCCAGCTTAAGCCAAAGTTGTAGAACGCTCCGTCATAATGTACATCGGTACCTCTGAATATCTCGTCCTTGAATGTGTCGTGTCTGTAAACGTAGTTGCCACTGCCGTCCTGCTGATTGATGTCATTGGTAATGGTTCCTACCGAACCCATGGCACCTGCACCATAGATGTTACGCATTATGGTACCTCCGGTAACATTCACCCATGCGTTGTTAAGCACGATACCGGCCTTGGGGTTATATGAATCTTCTACGCCATCGTCGTCAGAGTCATACTTGTCAGTACCGCAACCGCCGCCGTAAACGTTACCGCGGGTGGCATCGGCTGCTGTTCCGTCATGGATACCAATCATTCCGGCATGGATGCGTACATATGCGTCATGGTAGTTGTGACCGTTCTCACCGCCGCCATAGATTGAACCCTTGATGGCAGGATTGCTTGAGTTGATGGTATCACCAATTATCACCTTTGAGTCATAAACCCAAGCCAGACGGTCATGGATAGCATCAGGTGCACCTACGTTACCACGAGATGAACCGAATACCATACCGTTCTCCTGTCCGGTTGTGCCTATGGTAGGAGTTCCGGTTATGTAAACCAGGGCAGTACCGCCAGATGTATATCCGGTAATGTTGTCACTTGCATCATATGTGTAGGTACCTACAGATCCGAATGAACCGCCACCGTAGATGTTATGCAGGATAGCGGCTGATCCGCTTACCAGGACATTGGAGTTACCGGCTATAAGACCGAACGGAACTCCGCTTGCAGTCTCCTGACCTTTACCTCCACCATAAACGTTACCGTAAACAGCTCCGCCCTGACCGCTTGTACCTATAGTGCCGCCACTGATATTGACGTAGGTGTTACCGCTAACCTGTGCCAGGTTACCGCCACCGTAAACGCTCTGTGCAATGGTTCCGTTGGCAAAGAATATGTTGGTGTTACCGGTTACCTTGGCCGATGTCACGTCATTTGTCAGACCGTTACCACCACCATATACATCGCCGGTGATGTTCGCTGCGTTACGGGCCGGACTGATAGCTACAAGCTCTCCGTTGACACCGTTATGCCATGTACCTGTACCTATCTCAACATATGTATCGCCTATAACATCGGCCTGGTTACCACCACCAAAGATGGTGCCTATCTTACCGATCTCAAGTATGGCATTGTATGTCTTGTCATTCTCATCGAGCGGGTTGGTTATGGTCTCTATCTCATGGACTGTGTAGTCCTGTCCTGATGCATAATTGCTTGCCACGTTCAGGACCTTACCCTGTTCCATGTTGACGTTGATATGCGGGCTGCCTACTACCTTAGCCAGATAGCCGCCACCGTATATCGTACCAATCTTGGATGCGGAGATTACGTTGATGCGCGGATCCTTATAAGGAGTCTGCAAAGCTTCGTTATCTTCAGCCTCAAGAGGTGTCAATACACCGTTAACCGTCTTGTATCCGTAGATGGAGTAGGGGGCACGGTCACCGCCTCCGTACAACTCACCTATGACGATAGGCTTACAGCCCTCTTCCTTAATGTTGACAGTGATTGAACCCCAGACTGCACCACCCTGGTTGTTACCGCCAAATACCTTGGTGTATGTACCGTTGGTGATGTTGAGTACTATGTCAGAGTTTACATCTGCGTTCTTGGCACCGCCGTATACTGTAGGCAGGTTCTCAACGCAGTCCAGATTCATCTGGATGACACCATCCATAGGAGCGTTCTTACCGCCACCGTAAGTCTCAGCAACATCAACACGGCAATCATCAATCATCTCATCATAGATTGATATGGCTGTGGTACTGATGTTACCCTTCTGGTTACTACCACCATATACGGAATTTATCTTACCTGCATAGATCTCAGTCTGAGCAACACCTGATCCGTATCGGTAGTTAGCTATACGTGACTCCTTAGTTGACGCATCTCCTCCCTGCTCTTGTGTCGTGTTGTCAATGGGGTTGTAAGGATCCAGTGCAGTTCCGGTAGTGTTGGGATCCCAATGGGTGTAACCTTTGTATCCTACATTGGCACCGGGGTTGTTGTAATACTTGCCGTCAAGAGTGTAAGCATCATTACCGTTACCGCCGCCAAATACCTCATTGATCTCAAATGTACCGCGAACAATCACATTTGATGCGGGAACTGATGCTGCGTTACCACCGCCGTAAACCTGGTTGATACTGATTCTGTCGCAACCCTCTATTACAACTTTTGTGGTAGCAGTGCTTGATGCAGAGGTGTTGAGAGGTATATACGGGGCAAGGTTACCACCACCGTATACAGCCTGTACATCAAATCGTCCAATCTCCTTGGCTGTAGAAATCTGTTCTGTGTTGGTTATACGGGTAGCTGCGGCATTCTGAGTCTTATAGATATTTACCGTAACATTACCCTTAGGTGAACCAAACAGGTTGTTTGCACCGAATATGCGGTTTACTATAGCACCCTTCTCTTCATCTGCCACTTGCTGGGTAGAGTTTCCGTTCAACTCAACAAGAATGTCACCACCTACATAAGCAGGATAGGTCTGAGTACCCAGACCGCCACCGTATGCATCACCATTTATAGTTCCGGCATAGAGACTTACCTTAGTGGTCTTGTCTGTGCTGTATTTGCGGTTATCCTCATCAGCATCGGCATCAACAGGATAGGCATTGACATGGCCCTGGGCACTACCTCCGTAAACATCGCCCCAGATGGTAACTGTAGTGGCGGGATCCTGGTCAATAGTACCAACCTGCACGGCTACATTGCCCTTTACATATGTAGCAGGACCAAAACCTCCACCATGTACATTAGCGTTGGCCTGATCTGTTCCTATAGTTCCACCGGTCAGTGTAACTGATGTATTTCCGGTAACGGTTCCTTGTTCATTACATCCGCCGTACACGGCAGTCAGCACCTTACCTGCGGTCATTGAAACGATTGCGTTCCCGCTAAGGTCAGCGCGGTCACCACCACCAAATACCCGATCAATGAATGAGTTGGTACCGTCTGTGCCTATATTTACGGTCGATGACTGAATGCTGGCCTCTTTACCGCCACCAAATACTTTGTTTACATATGAGTTGCCAGATATGGTTACAGTGGGATTAACCGTATTGTTAGCCAGATTACCACCACCATAAACATTGGCAATAGAGTAGGCAGGTGAGGTAGGCGTTGATGTGCCTGTTACATTAACAGTTACGGCATCCTGCGGTGCACCATACAGGTTGTTACAACCAAATATGTTGTCGGCCTTTCCGTCCTCAACTGTCACTGTTACAGGTCCATAAACGTTAGCTGCTATATTAGAGTGACCTTCGCCGAGAGTAGATAAATCACCCAATCCGCCACCGTATATGTCATGAACCTCTGTGGCTCCATATAGGTTGACTCTTGTCTGAGAAGTTGAATAATGAGTTAATGAGTTTCCATCATTAATTGCATTGACATTACCCTTTGCAGATCCGCCGTAAACATCACCCAGGATGGTTGCGTATCCACTCAATACATCGTTTACCTTTGATCCGATGTTGACAGTAACGTTACCCTGAACAAGAGTGGGCTGTCCAAAACCGCCGCCATGAACATTACCGCCGGATAGTGTTGAAACACCCTCATTCTCTGTGATTTCACCAATAGTACCTCTGATGATATTTACAGTAGCATCACTCAGCAATACGCCATTGGCGTTACTTCCACCATAAACACTACCCTTAATGGTGGGTGCTGCGTTTTCATCATCGGCATTACCGATAGTAACGGTTGCGCTGCCAAAAGACTGGGCTGCTATATCACTTGGCGTGGTCTGACCCAGACCGCCTCCAAATACGCTGCCTCTTACAGTTCCTCTATTTACGTTGACTGATGTTGTCTTGCTACCAGTTGCAGACAAATCACCATTCTGGGCCTTAGTGGCGTTTACGGCACCAAGCGCACTACCTCCATATACGTTACCTACAGAACCTGATCCCACATAGCTGCCCTGTTCCAGTACACCTATGTTGACCGTGACATCACCTGCCACAACCGTTGTCTGACCTTTACCACCACCAAACACATCTCCGTCAACCTGGCCGCTACTTATATTCACGGTAGCATCTGTCTGTACGTCGGCCTGGTTACCGCCGCCATAGACACTGCCTTTTACTACGACTCCAGTTGCCGTTGCGTTTCCGCCCGCCAACACAGCCGCCAGTAACAAGGTTATGGTCAATTTATTTCTGCTATTCATATATCGTATATGTTTCATCTGTAATAATCTTCTGTTCTATAATCCTCACTCAATAATCACCTGCGTACTACCGCTCACATCACCCTGGTTACCACCACCAAACACGCTACCCTTGATCTCGGTGTTGCCACTTAAGGTAACGGTCGTGGATGCATTTGCAGGTGTAACTGTATTGTAAACGGTACTCTCATCTCCACCGCCATATACATGACCGGTATTGTTATCATTTGCGGTGCCTATTACTGAACTTCCACCAGAGGTGGTCGTTATTGTTAATGAAACGGCGCCGCTTACTGATCCAAGATTGGTTTCGCTGAGGTTTATTGGGGTCTTCAATATATGATTCTCAGTGTCAATGCTTATCTCATCAACTCCAAGATTGGAATCATATTCCCATGTATAGTCAACTGAATCTGGCAGAACGGGGTCAATGTAAACACCAAGGTCGCTGTTGTAGAATGGAGCTTTAACAAAATTGCCTTCGTTTACAACAGCAACAGTGGGCTTTGATGCAGAATAACCGGCACCAAATACATTGCCCTTGACTGTACAATCTGTAAGTGTTGAAGTGACAGGGCCGTCAACCTTTCCCAAACTACCACCTCCATAGAAGTTGTTATTGATAGTACATCCAATTAGTGATGATGTCACATCTCGTGTCGTAGCCAATGAGAAGCTGACATAATCTATAAATAGACGTGCTACATTAGTAGTATTGCTGGACATTGGCAGATATTGGGTCAGATATTTAACGGCGACTCCTTTGAATGTAGCATCGTAATTCCGGCTATACTCCTGATTTAACCAGGTATTCCAGCTATTTGTTCCGTAATCTCCCTCTATGCTGGTCTTGTTAGTAGGAGCTTTACGGCTATATGAGTTTCCACCATATCCGGCGCCAAAATAGAGGTCGAATGTACAGCCGGTTGCAGTAGTCTTTACTGTTTTTCCGCCATTCATATCACCAAACTTTGGTCCACCGCAGAACAGCTTGATATAACCTCCATTTATGATTGTATTGATGTTTCCCTCCACGGGGTGAGCACCGTTAATACCGCCTCCATAGAATTCTTTCATATATGCATTCTGAATCTGCCAGAATATATTTCCGGTATCATCAGCTCCACCTGCTTTTCCAATGCCTTCCATCGCGGCTCCGGCAACTATACCAAAGCGGCCACCGTTGATGTAGCATTCAGCATTGTCCTCATAGTTGGCAACGTCACCACGATAAAGGCCTGTCAGATAGAATTCATCAAAGTCTCCTCCGGTCACGGATACTGGCGGATGCTTGGATGTAAGCTCCTGATGATCAATATGGGTACCGCGATGGAACTCCTTGAACCACACATTTCCACCTACATGATAGTAAGTGGTCTTATTGGCAACGCCACCACTCTGTCCGCTAACCCATTGCTCAAATATTCCGCTTTGAAGGATATATGGGGCTGCTACTCTGTTCTTATGATCATACTCAAACTGAGTTACACGGAACAAAGATGTATTGGTTGATTCAAACCAGCCTAACGGATTCATGATACCGAAATTGTAAGTTCCGGTTCCACCGGTTGATTTTTGAGCCATACCAAGTCCGGGAATGTTAAGGAAATCCACTCTAACAGGATGAACCGAGGTACGACTGTCAAAACGCAGTATATATGAGTAGTCAGGCTCATTATCACAGTCAAAATCGGCGGACATTATTGTATATGGATTGTCAACACTACTGTTGGTAACATTTGTCCTGTGGAGATTACCAACAAGTACCAGTGCATAGTCATAAACAGAGTAGGAATTGGAAGGAGCCAATGCAGTAATTGCGTTCGAACCACCAGTGATTGATGTATAGACCTTTAAACTGATAGTTTCAGAGTTGATTGTAAAGTTGTAATTACTACCATTAGTATACCGTTGACCGCCACCGACATTGGGGACATCTTGTGCAGTAGACATATCCTGATTGTAAACAATGTCAGGATAAGCATCAGCAACAAATACAGCTTTTGCCCAGTAAGGTTCAATGGTTATGGCAGTGACACCTTCAGGTACATCCCAATATGCGCCTTGATTGAAAATGCGTCCGCTTTGGCTATAGAGGTCCTTCTGAGTGCTATTGCGGTCTGCAAAGTTGTATGGCATTGCCGTAATATTACCCTCATTGTCATACGTTACATCATCACCAGTGGAATATGAGTTTGTGCCTCCATTTGTTATACTGGTAATCTTCCATCCGGTGACTACACGATTGCCCGTATAGTTACCAACGCAATAATCGTTGTAGTAGGGTAACTGAACCTTACCGTAGTTGAAATTGAAATGCTTAAAATCCTTATCGGTAATTACAAGGTCAATTGTTGTACTTGAACCGCCGGACTTAAGACCTGCATTTTCAGGTTCTCCAAAAGGTGCACTGCCTTTGGCTCCCATCTGTATGGTGACGGACAGTTTGCCTGCGTTAGCTCCTGTTCCGCCCATTTGGGTCAACTTGCGTCCTTCATTATAGTGCTCATTGTTGGAATCAATAGCTTCGGCATGGTTTGCATCAATATTCACTACCGACGGATAATAAGCCGGGGTTTTGAGAATAGGATAGGGTGTAGATGTTCCTATCTGTGACGGCTCCAATACCCATTTCATCATCTGACTCTTGTCATATGAGCCTGTTGCCCACCATCCGGCCAACTCCAGATGGCTGTTAAGCAGGCTCCTGAAGAACTCAAAACGTTGCAGGTAACGTGTCTCGGCTGCAAGAGCACAGTTGTAAACACTTATCTCATTATTCTGAACGTAATTAGCTCCAGACCAGAAGTAATTGTAGTTACTAACACCGTCAGCACCTACATTGCTTATGCTTGTACCATTGTAGACAGGAGCCTTTGATGAACCGCCGGAAATCTCACCGTAGAACATGCAGTTCATTACCATTGTCTGGAGATTGGCCGAAGTTGTTGCTACATTGTTATGGCCTACAATTCCGCCTACTTCATTACCACCGGTAATATTGGCATAGCTAAAGCAATTGATTACTCGTGAACTGCCGTCCAACAATCCAACAATACCTCCTACATAGCCTCCGCCACTGATTTCGCTGCTGCAAGTAGTGATGTGTGTATAACCATCTTTATCTGTAACCACGCTGCTACCTGTTGCCAGCACGCCACAATTGTATATACGTGAGGCACCGGTAGCCTCATTGGCAATAGCACCCTTATTACCACTGCCGCTGATAGTGACATCGTCAAGTATGATATTCTTAACGGTGCCACCATTGATAGTTCTAAAGATGGCGTGGTTCAAACCACTGATAACGGGCAAACTGCCATCGGCTTTGGCAACTCCCTTAAGTTCTCCTGTGAAAGACTCCAAGATCTCATCGGGGCTTGACAGGGTAATATCATTGGTGATCTTGTAGCTGTAGCTTGCGCCGTCACTATTCACCATATCAATAAACTTGGCAAAGTCGCCGGTCGATGAAATCTCATAGTAGCCGTCAACATCTTGGTCAAGGCTTTCGGTCAATTGCTTTTCGGCTACTTGAGAATTATTATAGTCCGTGGCAATTGCAATTGCCTTGACAGTAAATGGAAGTTCACTGGTGCTGAATGTCACAGTACCAGAGTAAACCTCTCCAGATGATGCTGTAGGATCAGAAGGATTAGCTCCTTTTGTATAGCGTATAGTAACACCGCTGGTGGGGAAACTACATTCAATAGTGAATGTGGTGGCGGATGTTTTGCGGATTATAGGAGTGGCGCAGGCGAACTCAATTGTTTCACTTGTTGCCACTGTAGAATTAATCCAGCCGTCTTTTACGGCGATAGCCTTGATAACCTTGCCAACTGCGCCTTCAATGGGAGCAGTATATGGAGTGCTGGATGCAGTATTAGGATCACTGGGAGTGGTGCCCATCTCGTAGTAATAGCTCACTCCATCAGTAGCACAGTTCAGCTCAACCTTTCCATCGTCTGTTTGTGTAAAAGAGGGGGTTGCTACTCTGCTGACTGTCACACTGGCTTCAGTAGACTGGTCACTGCCATCACTGTTTCTTACGGCAATGGCTCTGATGGTTGCTGACTCAACTCCCAATTCTGCAACTGATATAGCTCCGGTATAGAGCGTACCATTAGAGGGGGTCAGTTCCCCTTCACCTAACGTTATAGAATAGTAAATCTTTGCGTCTGATTCTGTTGATGTGACAACATAACCATCATCACCAGCACTCCACGTAATTTCCGGTTTGGCGCAAGTGAAGGTAGACTCATGGAATGTCCATGCAAATCTTCCAGCACCACGAGTTAGATTAGTAAGTATGCTCGTGTTGCTGTCATGCTTCCTTAGGGCACTGAATTGGTTTTGTGATACATCTTTCAATCTTTTCGGGATAATGTAATAGTCAACATTTGTATCAGCCGTTTTTGCCCAAGTGAACATATAGCGGTCTTCGTTGCCATTTTCAATAGTGCTCTTCATTTCGAGGCAAGCTCCATCATTGTTGGCATCCTTGTTGAAATACAGATAGTCGCCCGTTACAGCATTACGGATATGGTAATATATCAGCCAATCATTATTTGTTGCAGCTTGGGCCTCCTCAAAGAACCAATTCATAGCTACATCTGAGGAGTTCGATGTCACAGCATTTGGGGATCCCGGAATGATATAATGGTCACTATTACCGACATTGGCTATTTTATAATAACTATAATTGCCTGTGGATGGATTAGATACCGTAAACGGTGCTGTTTTGTCAAGGGTACTGGATAAAACAAATTTCCATTGAGAATGAGCATTGTCGGCATTGTTCAAACTGATTGCATTTGCATTTGCATTGCATATAATATTACCGTTATTAGGTTTGTGAACAAATCGGTTTGTATTACCGGATGCAGTACGCAAATCATAAGGTATGATATTGAATGAACCGGTATTCACTGATCCCACTATCTTGAACTTGAATTTGTTGCCGCCATCACCAAAGTCATCCAAATAAACACCATTGTTAGAATCGTAGCATAAATTCTTGCTATTTGCATTGACGATGTAGTAATACTGGACACCATCCTCCTCATTTGCATTCAGGAAATACCACTCCATTGTTGGGCGGAACAAACTTGTAGTATTGACTTTCGTAATATTGCTTGCTTCATCGCCTGGAATCATATAGAAATGGAAATCAGTAGAATTCCATGCATTGTTCTGGCTCTGGATGAGGTATTTATGATTCGTACCAAGAAGAACAGGTGTGGTAAACGTAGCTACATTAGACTCTTCATTATTTACAATAACAACAGCCTTAATGGTTGTCACACCATCCTCTGGATCAAATGGTGTACCATCATATGTGGTTCCATTTGATGCAGTAGGTGTTGTACCATCGGTAGTGTATTTTATAGTTATATCTCCCGACTGGACAGCGGTTATATTAATCTCATACTTCTCAGTTGTAGAATTATAGGTATAGCTGATAGTCGGTCGGGTGATGTAATCTTCAAGATAAAAAGGTGCATTGACATCTTTAGCATCATTGTAAATTCCAATCGTTCCATGAATATCATTCTTATGATTGGTTGGAGTAGTAGGACCGTCATTCTTTGCTTTATTAATATAACGAGTAGATCCTGCCAAATCATTTATATTTCCTTGACATACGTTGAGATAGTAGCCACTTTTATTCTTGGGCGAAATTACTATATCGCCGTCAGCATTCGTAGTTATAACAAAAAGTTCATTACCATCTTGAGTAGGAGTATCAACATCCTCAAGGTGTACTCTAATGCGGTTATCATTAGCAGAATTTGAAATTTTGCCACTATATACTATGTATTTGTCATGATAGACATTCTTAATAGTATAGTAATTGCCGCTTTTCTCAATTATCCATAATGCCTTATCATTATCGTAATTCGCATCACTTTTACACGGATACGTTGTCAAGAAGGGTTGACCATTATCAGTCTCGGTAAAAGTATTTGTTGCTTCATAGTAAATCCACCCTTCCGTAGGACACAAGTAATAATTGTCTTGAGTTTCCTTATTGACACTAACGTTTTCAATATAGTATTTACCCGAATAGTCAATTGCCTGTCCCCATACCGAGCCAGCTCCTAATGTCAACATCAGGAACAGAAGGGTGAGGGCGCGGCTGAGATTGTTTGCGGCCGAACCTATGTGTGATATGATATGTTTTAAATTTAGTGTCATATAGTTCTTATCTCTCAAAATCATCTTCATCTCCTTGTCAAACATCTTTTATTGAGTTATAATACCATCTTCAGTTCTACTATTCAATATTTACTACTGTATTACCTTCTACCTCTCCCTCGTTGCCACCTCCAAAGACACTGCCCATCACTTCTGTATTGCCATTCAGAGTAACGGTGATGGTGTGACTTGCTCCGGTAGCGGCACTCTCATCGCCACCTCCATATACATTTCCGGTTCCGGCTTTAAGAGTTTGAGAGCCTTGCCCGCCCTCAAGGGTACCCACTTTAGTATCTGTGAGTGTAAGTTCTATATCACCTGCTACTACGCCTAGGCCAGACAATGAAACAGAAGAGTGTATCCAATGTTTTTGATTCTCACCGGAACCTTCATCGACAAGCGTTGTCGCATCAGTGTTTCCACCTTTGACATCAGACCACGTATATTCGATTGTACCAGGATATTTGGTGGGTTCAAAAGCACCGGTATTGGTATTGTATGATATTCCTTTAAAGTTACTTGATGTAGGTGCATCGTATACTTTTGCAGTAGGTGCCGTGGCAGAACAACCCGCGCCAAAAGCGTTGCCGTATACTATGCAATTATTGAGCGTTGAATTTATATCGCCATTTACGGAACCAAGATTACCTCCGCCATAAAAGTTCCTGTTAATAGTGCAACCCGTAAGACTTGTAGTAACATTGTTGGTTGACGCAACAGACATAGTTGCAAAATTGACATATAGACGAGCTACCGTATTAGTCGTAGAGCCTTCAAACTGTTCTGTTTCAAAACTGATGGCAATGCCCTTTCCGTCAATATATTGCCCACGATGATAACCACGATCATCTCCTAACCAACTTGTCCAGGAATAATTGACGCTCTGATACTGATTATGTCCTCTGTTTCCACCAGGACTCCAAATATCTCTATACAATGCGGTTCCTCCATATCCGGCACCATAAAAATCGCCAAAAGTACAATATGAGGCATTGGTTTCAACTGTCGCTTTCTTGTCATTGGTAGATGTCATATTGCCAAACTTTGGACCTCCACAATATAATCCGACATGGCTGTTTTGAATTGAAACATTAATATTACCAGTGACAGGAGAAGCATCATTAATACCCCCACCATAAAAATCTTTAATGTCGGCATTCTTGATAATCCACGTTACATTGCCATCTATCTGTTCTTGACTACCAGAAGCTACCTCGCCAAACTTACCTCCATCAATATAACACTCTGCATTTTTATCTGCATCACTATCAGCAACTGGAGCGTTTGGTTTGAAATAACCGGAAAGGTAGAAACTTTCATATTCTCCACCTGTTACAGATATGGGACGATGGGGGGTTGCAACCTTGGTCTTATCCATGTGACAACCATTGCTGAATAACTTGAACCAAACGTTGCTTCCTAAATGAATATAATTAGTATGGCTAGCTTCATTCTTGTTGTCATTAGCATTAGTAGATACAAACTGTTCAACAACTCCACCAAGGAGGATTAGAGGAGTTGATGAGGTTTTACCTCCATGGTCATATTCCAACTGAGAAAAACGAATTACAGCGGTATTTGTAACCTCAAACCATCCTTTAGGCTTCATATTACCTAAGATACCCATTTGGGTAGTACTGGTTTTCTTATGTGCCATGACAACTCCAGGCACATTTATAAAGTCGAAACGAATCTCTGAAATAGCTTCTCCCTTTCCAGAACGAATGATTAGACTATAATCTGGTTCATTGTCATGATCAAGATCTGCCGACATGATTGTGAACTTTTTTGCTTTGCTTGATGGAGTTCCTTTACGATGGAAATTTCCGACTAACACAACCGCATTATCATATACAGTGGCAGCATTCGGCAACGCATCAACTGCATCATCTATATTCGTATAGACCTTTTGTTTGTTTGCATCTGAATTATCGTTAGGATTGATATAATAATCTCTCTTGTTTACATATTTTTTTCCAAAGTCACTTAAACCTTCAGGCGAATAATCATTATCATTACTATAACTATCATGATAACCATCAGATAGATAAACTGCCGTACCCCAATAAGCCTCAATATTTATGGATGTCACTCCATCAGGAACATCGAAATAAGCTCCTTGTGAATAAACTCGACCTTCAACACAATCACGGTCAGCCAAATTGTAATTTGGATAGTCGTAGTTGTCCGTGCTGAATGATTTGGAATTAGTCATTGAAGTGATTTTCCATCCAGTTACGACCTTGTTGCTTGTGTAGTTCTTAGTACCTACATCGTTGTAGTAAGGAAGCTGAACTTTGTTATAGTTGAAATTATAATTCAGCGTATCCTTATCTGTTCTTATAAGTGATAATGAATTAGTGGTAATTGCGGCACCATTTGGAGCGCCACTGCCGTTTGATATATTTACCGTTAACGTACCAAGTTTACCTCCATTGTTACGTCCGACAATAGCACTATCCTGGAGATTTGTTGTATTATAGTTTATGATAGACGGATATGTTCCTTGTGCTTTTAAAACAGGATATGGTGCAATGGCTTTATCAAGAACCCATTTCAGCATCAATCCTTTATTATAGCGCTTTACCAAATTGCTTCCAGTTTCAAATTCGGTTGGCGTATCGCCAATATAAGCTGCTGCCAACTCTCGATTGGAATTGAGAAGATTGCGATAAAACTCAAAACGCTTCAAAAATCGCTCTTCGGCAGGCAGAGCACGATTATACTTGGTGATAAGTTGATTTGTACTGGTGTTATTCTTGCTGTAAGGTGACTCATACCGGAAATAGTTGTAATTGTTTAGTCTACTATCATCGCTATTAGTTCCTTCATTTTTTATTTCCACACCTCCATAAATAGGTACAATTTCTTCTGTACTGTTGATATCTATATCACCATAGAACATGCAGTTCATAATCATTGTACGTATTTCACCATCAGTTACACTCGCACTTTTTGAAGCATAACTATTATATCCTACTATTCCAGCACCGACAGAACCGCTGGTTATATCAGCAAAGCTGTAGCAATTGACTACGCGTGCGGTACCGTCAAGCAGACCAACCAGACCGCCGGTGTATCCGGTGCCACCAACTGAGCCGCTAAGAATGCCTACATTATAGATACGGGCAGCGCCACTGGCTTCGGCCGCTATGGCGCCGGTGTTGCCGGTATGGCCGGAGATGGATACACTTTCCAGTACCAGATTCTTTACCGTACCGGTAAGGGTGGTAAAGAGTGGGGCGGTAAGACCGGATATCTTATAGGGCATGTGCGTTTCAGAGTTGATAGCTGCCTCAAGTGTTCCGTTGAAAGTAGTTACACCAGCAGTGCCACCAGTGATATCCTGGGTGATGACATAAGTACCATCAGGATCCGTGATCTGGCTCAGAGATGTAATGTCTGTGGCGTGCACGAGGACGGATCCTATTGAGAGCAATAGGAAGAGTATTGTTTTGTTGGTGGTCTTATGTTTGGTCTGTTGTTTCATAATTCTCATAATCTTCTTCACTGTTCATCACTTGGTGACCGCAATCTTGTGGTGGTTCACTATGTAGACTCCGCGGCTGCTTACCGGGATGGTGAGCTTGGTGCCGGGTTGGATGGTGAACTTACCCAGAGACTTGCCGGATACGGTGGTCACGTTAACCTGGGCGGGCTCAGTGAGGGTGCTCTCCACGCAGATGTTCATATCCTCACTGTATATGAGCAGGCCGCGGTCAGTCATGATGTCGTCAAGCGGCATCTGGTCACCTGCATAGCCAATATAGATTGCGGTAGGTGCGGCGGCCTTGGTGCTGCCGGAACGCATTGGTGCCAGCTGTGCGGTGCTCTTGGCCAGGTATGCACGGAACGGAACGGTGGTTACGTCTTCAGTTGTATTATTCTCAAACTTGCTGCCTGTGCCATCCAGGAGCCATGTGGTCTGACCGTTCAGCTGCTTGGTCTGGTAGGTGGGCTTGAACAGGTAGCTGCCGTTCTCTACATCGGTCTGAGTGTTGTAGTCATCATCGGACTTGTAGATGGTAATGCCATCGGCCGATACAAACGTGATGGTCTGGGCACCTATCTTGACAGGTGTGCTGGGCCATGTGTTCTTGGCATCGAACTCACCGCTCATGTCAAACTCATAGTACTTGCTGCCCGGGAATCCAATCAGGTACGGGTTAGCAGCCAGAGCGAACGGATAGTTGTTATGCTCTATGTTGGTGCTGTAGTACTCCTGGTACTCGTCGCCGTTCTTATCCTTACGGCCGTTATGGCTGTAGTAGTGATCCCACAGGAATGTGTTCAGGTAGTTGAGGTTAGCACCGCGACCGTTGCTGATATCGGTGGCAGTTGCCTTGCTCAGTGACTTGAACAGCAGCTTGCTGATTGTCTGATTCTGCTCTGTGGTGGTCTCAATCTCACCGGGTGTACGCAACCAGTACTCATGGCCGGTCTTGCTGCCCTCATAGAAGTGAGTTATCCAACCCTTCTCATTCGTGGTGACAATCTGGGTGGTGAACGGCAGGCTTATGCTCTCCCAACCGGTGCCGGCATTCTGGACAAATACGCTGGGCTTGCGCTGGTACCACATTACCTGATTATCACCCATGGTGTACTCAATAGGAGCGTTAAAGTCCTCACGGTCTACCAGGAAGTGGTCACCTGTAGTAATGTAATCACCGTCATTATTCTCAACGACCATGTGTCCGTGCAGGCCCTGGAGATCCAAGTCTGATACAGGCAGTACGTTGAAGTAGTCATTATCTACGGTGTAGCTGCTAGACTCAGTCTTGGCATACTTGAAGTAGTCAGGCTCCTTGAAGTAGGTCTCAACTACTGTCTTGGTATCTGTGTCAGACTCCTTGACATAAGCCAGCAGGTTCTTGGTCTGTCCGTCTGTACGCAGACCGGTCAGACCGTCAAAGTCAAGCACAGGAGCGTAGTACTTTTCAACACCGTTTACAGTCTGCTTACCCTGCTTAAAGTCAGAGTTGCTTCCGGTGACATCAGCATAACCTGTAAAGTCAACTGCGGTCAGACCCGGGTTGGCCTTATCGTTGATGTTATTCTTGGCAGTGGCAGTGAGTACAGCATTCTTATTGAAGTGAACGGCACTCATGTTGGCATTACCGTAGTATGCCGGAGCGCGGTATACGCGGTTGGTGCCGTCAAAGTGTGACGGTACATCCTGATGCTGCACGTCATCATTCCAGCCGTAGGTGAGGTCCTGACCAAAGTAGATGTAGTCATCGGGGAATACCGGTGTGTATACGTATACTGTGGTCTGGGTGTTTTGATCAACATAACTGCTCTCACGCACATCTACATCCTGCGGTATGAATCCGCCTGCGTAACGGTAATCACCGTCGGCAAAACGTGATGTCACGTACTCGATCTCTGCAGTACTGTTCTGTACACCGTTGTAGTAACGCTTATCCAGATAGAAGCTGTTAAGGTTGTATGAAACCTCACCGTTGTAGAATGACCTGTCAGGCATTACTGTTGCGCCCGATGCAGTTGAGTATGCGTTGGAGACAGGGTAGTAGCTGTTGGTTACCACACCGGTTCCAAGTACGGCCTTCTTGCTGCTCAGATCCTGGTCAGTTGTGGTCATTACCCAGCTGTTAACAGCCTTACCACCGGTCTCGGCAATACCGGAGCCGCTGAATGTACCGGTAACACCCAGGTTATAAACCTCACCGCACAGCTTGTCAAACAGTGAGCTTGACAGACCGCTTATGGTGTAACCGTCACCGTGCAGAGTTCCATCAAAGCACGGGTCACTGCCTGTACCTATTGACTCCCATGCAGAGCCGCTGTGGTCAAGGTTGGTGCGCAGGAAGAACTCAACGTTGTTGCCGGCCTTGATGTTGCTGTCAAGCAGATGGTGTCCCTTAAGGCCGCCGCTTGTTACTGTATCGCTATCTACACCTGCTGAGTTGGCGTCAAGCAGACTCAACTTATAGAGATCCTTGAACAGGTCAAGTCCGTTCTGGTTGCTCTGGCTGTAATCATTGATGTATACCTTAGGACTGAGAATGTGCTGCTGCTTGTCCCTTACGGTACGGTCAATGTAGTAGTGGTGCTCCTTATCATCCATCACCTTCTTTATGTCATGGTAGTTGGCCACGCTCAGCTCAACAGGGTTGGAGTAGGTCTTACCCAGATAAGAGAGTGCGTAGTAAGCAACCCAGTATCCGTTCTGGTACCAATACAGAGGCATGCTGCTGTTGTCAAACTCAGTACCGTTACGATGCTCGGATGCGTTGTTGGGGTTAGAGTAGATCTCCCATCCACCACCGATGATATCGTAAGCGCCCTTGGTTACAGAAGGCTGGTTGAGGGCAACAATGTCACCCGGCAGTACTATGGCGGGCTGCATGAGCTCACCTATGATAGGAATACCGCTCTCAAAGTGAACGTGAACGTTCACGACATGGTATTCACGAATCTTCTCATATGAGCTGCCGTTACCGTCACTCTCAATATAGTCATAGTAGTAGACGGCGGTAAGGATCTTATCCTTAGAGAGGCTGTTTATGTCAACGTCACGTGCAACATACAGAGTTGATTTCTCATTAGGTATGGTGCCGTTGATGGCAAAGTTCCTCTGCTCGTTCTTAAGAGTAGTGTAGTCGTCTTCTGATATGATGTTACCTACCTGGACAGTACCGTAAGCCTCGTTGCAGAAATAATACCTCTCAATATTGGTTGCCTTGTTCACTGATCCGTGAAGTTCAGCGTAGGTCTTTGCAACGACATTGTTATACTCAGGCGTGTTGAACAGTGCGTTATATGCATCGGGGGTCATCTGGTTACCCGGCATGTAATACTTGTCACCTATCTGCATGCCCACCTTTACGATGTAGAAGGTGGTATCAGTTGCGGTACCGGGTGTTATCACAATCGGGGTATACTTGATCTGCTCGTTTTTGAGGACGCCTTCATAATCCTCATTGTTGATTATGTCACCCTTCTTTATGATAGATTGCCTTTCATTGAGAGGCACGTATTTACCTTGGTTAGCATCGTAGCGGCTTATTGCCACGGTCCTGTTATCATCAAGTTCAAAATCCTGCTCGCCCATATAGGTGGCCTCATAGTCAATGGACTTGTCCTTAGTATATATTGCACTGGCGTATGACTGATCTATGTCCTGAGGATTCATGTAATTGTCACCACGCAACAGGTCAAATGCATCATAGTTGAACTTGAAGTCTGAGCGCTCGTCATTGGCTATGTTGCTCAGGTCAAGTGCATGGTAGTTGTTACCGCCCTTGAACATGTATCCGCCCCACTTACCCTCTTGAGTACATATGTAAGCGGGTGTAAGGCTGGCGGCTGCACTGGTTGCGCTGGCGGAATGGTTGATAAGATACTGGTATGAATCCTCATCATTGGCATCGGCACCATAAGGTATAACTGTACCTGCAACTACGTATGTGGGCTTGGAATCCTTAGGATTCTTCTTGTAGTTGAATGTGGTGTTGCAAATATAACCCAGGTCAAAGTTTGCCTTCTCTGCATTACTGAGAGTGTTGTATGTGGCCTGTGATATCAGGGCCTTGGGTACATATGTAGTGTTGCCGGCGGTGAAGCTCTCATCGGCAACGGCAATATATACAGGTTGGAACTCAGCCTGGCCATCACTGACATAATCCCTCAGGTGCTTGGTTACGCCACCTATGGTTATTGCCTCATTCTGCTTGTCGTATGTAATCTGGTCAATGATATCCTCGGTAAAGTATACCTGCTGGCCAAGTACCGTGATGCCGTCAGTTGCCTGGTTGTCTATGAACTTGTAGAATGACGGGCTGTTTATGTAATCAGCAGGTATGGTCTCGTGTTTTGAACTGCGTTCCACCATGTCTGCCTGAGTGATACCGTCACCGGTCAGAGTTGCAATGGTGTGGTAGTATGCATTCCAGACATCAGGATTGCTCCAGTCCATTGTGAGCAGGAATCCGTTCTCACTGGATACAGCATTACTGATGTTGAATACACTGGAGCACTTCTTCTTGTTCTTAAGGCTCTCCAGTGAGTTGTACTTCTTGGCGGTCAGGACTCTGTTCTTGACATATAGGCTGTCACCGTCGGTAAAGCTTTCATTACAGATGTAGATTTCAGGCTGCGGGGTATTGAATACATCGCCCTTCTTGTACTCCTTGCCGTCATACTTGACGTCATAGAAACAAACGTAGGTTATGTCTGTGAAGAGCTGCTTCTGATCTGTCGTGAGGTGACTCCATGTCCACCATGAGATGGGGTCATTCTTGTGGTATGTTACTTCACCTACTGTGAATGCGGTAGAATCAGAAACACTCTTGTATCTCTCAAACCTGTCCTTGCTGGTTTGATTGGTATTATCCCAGTATGCATACTTGTTCTCATATACCTCCTGCAGCTTGATGCGTCCCTGTGACTCGGCCGATATGGTAAGAGGTATGTTGGAGTTCTCAGAGTAGGCGTGTGTAGAACCGGTATATGCCGATATGTACTGGTCATATACGTAGTAGTCACCGCGGATATACCAGTAGTGGGCAGGTGCTACAGCGATTCCCTTATGTGCGTAGTATGCGTCATTCTGCGGGTAGCAGTCATCAATGATGCGCTTAAAGCTGTTTACAAAGTTACCTGATGACTCAATCTGGTAAGTCTCATGGTTATCCTCAGTAATTTCGGCATCGTTATAGGTGTATTGCTTGTATGACAGAGCTGCCTGATTTGATTGAGCCAGTGTTACCTGATTTGCACCGGATAATTCTCTCTGTCCGTGAATGTTCTTGGCATAGACGTAACCGCCACCCTCACCGGGAGCTACGTTGAGGAGTGTCAGCTGTACGATACCGGTGATAGGACCGTATATCTTGGTGTCACTTTTCTCTGTCTTCTCATCAAGCAGCTCCAACCATACGCCCGATGCAAGAGCCAGCTCATTGCGGCTTGAACCGTTGTTGCGCTTGCGGTCATCCTTATGCTTCTGTTTCCAGGTGTAGTATGTCAGGTCATCGCCTTTGTTATCAAAGATAGACTGTTGTGTTTCGGGATTCGTACCTATTGCTACCTGCTCAGGTCCGTAAGTGGCCAGGTCAGAGTTCTCAGTCTTACGGGTCTCATTGAAATCAACATCACTGGTAAGCGCACCCAGGTAGTTAACCAGGTTGTAGATACCAAAGTAGTTACCATGCTCTTTCTCATCACCCTGTCCCTTGTTGACGGTGTTGAGTGAAAGCTCTCCTACACGGTTGATTGTGTAGTCAATGTTGTTGGCTGTCTCAAGTACACGGTCCTGTGCACCCTTAAGAACTACTCGGCTGCCGAATACACCGCAGAAATCAGCACGCTGTATGGTGTTGATCATACGTCCTGCATAGAGGGTGCAGAATCCGTAAAGGTCCCAGTTTGCTTTCTCCTCTGTCCAGAATCCCTCAAACTCCTCCTGGGTAATACGGCTTCCGCGCTCATTGAAGTTGTATGTCCTGTTGGTCATGAGTTTCCAATTGCCTCTCTCGCTAGCGGCAACGGAGTCAGTATTGTTGTATGTAGTTTCCGGTATCTTCTTGCCTCTCTTGTACAATATCTTATTGTTTTCATCGATGGTATGAAGATAAGTAACCTGGTTCTCGTAGAATGATATCGTATGTGTTGTCTTGGGCGCATACAGAAGTTCAAAGTATGCACGCTGACGGTCATTGAGCTTACGGTACTCTTCTATGGTAAGTGATGAGTTCAGGTTGTAGTAGTCAGTACCGTAGTTGGTGATGTTCAGTTCCCTGTAACCGTCAACAAGTGTAAGGTTACCGTCACCGTACAGACCACCAATACCATCCTCACCGATGGTGATGAAGTCCTTGGCAAATACATCGGTTACTGATGCGGTTGCGTTACCGAATACTGTCTTCTCATTGGCAACCAGGTTTGTTGAACCTACAGTGGTATTACCGCCTGCAAATACGGCGTTGCGGATATTGAGGCCGTCGTCACTCAGGCTGGCCCATCTTGCATCACCGTTAGCCATGGTGTTGAGGTCGGCGGTCACTACGTAATCACCCTTGCTGTATGGGTTTCCGTTGATGGTCACATCCTGCTTGGCGATAGTGTAGGGGGATATTATTACCTTGCAGTCCTCAGTAAGCTTGCCTTCTGAATCGTAGTAGTAACCTACGGTCTTACCGGCAGTCTCCTCTGCCAGTTTGGTTCCGATGGTGCTGTATACGATACCCTCATCGCCTCCGCCGAATACGTTACCGTACATCTTCTGGACATCATTAGTGGATCCTATCTCACCACCGTGAATGTTAACTGTGGTAGAGCCGAATACGGCACCCTTCGCTGTAAGGTCATCCTCATTTTCGGGTTTCCAGCCCTCACCGCCCCAGCTGTCCTTACCACGGCCACCGCCAAATACGTTACGCATCACATGTCCGCTGTACAGATTGACATTTGTGGTGCCTGACTTGTAAATGGTAGCATCGCTTATCTGGATGGCTCCGGTTGTGGGGGCATCGGCCTTTCTGGTACCACGTCCTATAGGACCAAGCTCACCGCCGCCGTACATGCTGCCGCGAACGGTTCCGCCAAACATTTCTATGTGTGAGTTGTCAACATAGCTGCTGGCTACATAACCGCCGCCAAACACGTTACCGTTCAGGTCAAGACGGTTATCGCCTGTTGTATATTCATCAAGGTTCTCTGTGTAAACATCAACTGTCTGAGTGGTTGATTGCTCATTCTCGGTGCCCTCATTCTCAATGACAGTCTCAGTCTTGGTACCATGGTTGAAACCTATGTATCCGTTGTAGATTGTAAGGTATGCATCTCCGTATACGGAACCGCCCTCACCGCCGGCATATACGTTACGTGTAATTGAGGGTATGCCGTCTATGTAAGATGTTGCGTCTTTCTTGCCAATCACAACATGTGACTCACCGGCCAGGTCATTTGCATTCTGGGCTACGTTTGATATCTCACCCTCATGATAACCCACATGTCCCATGTATCCGCCGCCATATACGTTACGTGCCGTACCGCCCTCTATATAGACATTGGACGATGATTTGAACAGCTGGTTACCGTCCTGGGTGTGTAACCGGTAGACATTCTTGATGGTACCGCCCTCACCACCTGCATATATATCCTTCTCTACATAACCGCCCTTGAGCTCAATGTAGGTAGAACCTGCAATGACTGCATCCTGTCCCAGACCGCCTCCGTATGCGTAGCCGTTTGATGTTCCGCCTCCGGCTCTGGGGTTACCCTTAACCTGTGCACCCTCCAGGATGTGTACGTTGGTGTTGTAGTAGGGTGTGTTGTTAAACAACAGATTCTGTGGTTCAAGAACGGTGGTACGGCCATTGTCTACATATATTTTCTGACCGTTCTCCTCTTTTACGTTATCTATGATGTCAAGTACATCGTCAGTAAGGTTGATGGGGTGGGCAGGATAGTAGGCCTCAGGCTTGCCTTCAATGTAAACATGGAACAGGTCCAGGTAACTGGAGTATGCCATTACGCCGGCCAGCTTGGCTTGGGGGTCATTGCCGGGCTGTTCATTATACAGCCACCTAACCAGTGAAGGATAGTTGTATGTGGTACCGTTCTGGCCGCCTCCATATATCTGATTGACCTGTGCTCCGTCCTGAAGGAATACGTTGGTGCGTCCGCTGGTGGTCTCTTTACCGTAACCGGCTCCGAATACAGTTGTCAGTTGACCCTGACTGTTCTTGACCGGAGCTGCAATGTTCACGTAAGTGTCAAATGATATACGGCGGTTGTTGTTTCCACCATAGATGGCGTTGTCAACAATGGCGTTTGCACCGCGGAAATCAACGAATGTGATGTAGTGATCGCAATAAAGAGCCTTGTATTTGTCTTTCTCAGCGTCATCAGTTAGCTGATCCAGGTCATAACCCTTACCGCCTCCAAATATGGAGTTGACATGGATTGTTGATTCTTCAGGAACGTTTACACGTGAGAATCCTATAAGACCCTCCTTGTTGCAGCCTCCATAAACATCATTGAACCTACCGGCCCACAGGTCAATAACGGTACGTCCGGCACCGGGTAACAGCATGAGAACATCGTAAGTATTCTTGTCTACATCCTTTGCACCCATGCCACCGAATGCTCCGCCACCAAATATATCTGTGTTCTTGTAGTTGTTCTTGTTGGCAGTTGATGTGTTTATGTCATCAATGAGCAGGTATGATACCTCTTGCATGGTGTTGTTCAGGTCAACAAATCCGGGGTATCCCTCACTGCCGCCAAACATCACACCTACATAATTCTTGGCGTTGTCTACAGGCTGGAAGAATATGAATGAGTTACCGTACATGTACGGGTAGCGGAATCCGTTCTTGGGATCACCAATCTTGTGACCTTCCAACTTGTTTTCTGCCTGGTCCTTATATGTGTAAACATAGTCATTGTAGATGTCATCGTAGTAGTTGTAGTTACCGTAACCACCGCCAAACAGAGAATCCACACGACCCTGGATGAATTCGACATATGTGCTCACATTATTGAGCATTCCGGGCTGGGTGGTTCTGTACCGGCTGTCTGAACTGAAATCGCCGGTCCTGCCTGATCCAATCATACCGCCAAAGTCGTTACCTCCAAACAAAATGTCCTTTATCCAAGGGAATCCGTTTGTAAATGTGCCAGACTCTGTTTTCTGTTTGCCTATGTATGTCTCAACATGTCCCAGGATATCTGCGTTGCTGGCTCCGCCAAACGCGTCATTTATGCGGCCGTTACCCAGATACAGATAACTGTCACCGCAAACGTTACCCTCGTTGCCGGCTCCGTACAGGTACTCTGCCTCAGCCAGGGCCGGACCGCTCTCATTCTCAGAGTAACCGGCATTGGTACCGCGCAGGTTTACTGTAGTGCTGTATCGTGGTGAGTATGTGTAACTCTTTATGGGATAACCGTCTTTATCCAGTTTCCATAAACCATTCTCTTTCTGGATCTTACCCTTACCTACAACGCCCATCTCACCGCCACCGTAGATCTGGAATGTATATGCATCCTTGAGGTTGACCTCAGTGCTACCCCAGATCTCAGTTCTTTCACCCATGCCTGCACCGAATACGCTCATGGCCACGGCCATAAGGTCCTCGCCCTGATTGTAAAGGTCTACGTGTGAGTTGGTATTGCCAAATACATTGTCCCTTACCAACAGGTCACTCTCAATATTGATCTTTACGTTACCGTTTATGTGGCCCGATGAGTAGCATCCACCGTATACGTTACCACCCAGCAGACGACGTTTTGAATCATCAGCAGGGTTATCAATGCCTATGGGAGCAAAATCCAGTTCCTTAACATAATACTGGTTCTCAGCAGCCAGTTCTGTTCCTTGGGCAACGAATATTCCGGCGCCGGAATCTGATGTGTAGTATATCTCTCCATTCTTCAGAGTCTCTCCCGCCTCAACGGCAGTATATGACTCCTGCCACTTGTGGGTGTTCCATACCAATTCCTGCTTTTGGGTTGTGGGGTTCTTTCTCCACTCCTTAGGTTCAATCCTTACGCCATTCATGTTCAGCACAAGACGGTCCTTGATGGTGAAATCGTTGTTGGCTACCACTGTGTACGGGTTGATTTCATTGCCGTTGTTGTCCAGATAGGGACGCTCATCGGCTGATCCCATTACACCTCCCTCATATGCGGCGTTCAGACCTTCGCGGTATGGAATGTTGGCATTGTTGCATCCGCCTACTATCTTGTTATACACAATGACGGGTGCATACATATCCATGTAGTTGGTTCCGGAGTAGGTCATGCTACCTACGTTACCGCCGCAGTAGAATGAGCCTATATATGTGGTATAAGGAATATAATCCACATTGTCACCATTATCACGGCTCTCAAATGTGACTATGGGTATGTAGCTCATTGCGGCACCCTCCATATAGGCCGAGAACGTGCTCTGGTCTGTCAGGTCAAGTGAACTGAAATCAATGGCACCGTCAGCTGCAGACGGTTTGCTGGTAATTGGATCGATCTTACCTGCAAAACGTTCCAGGATATCGGTGTCTATCATGTTCTCACCGTTGTTACCCATGAATACGTTCTCAGCTATAACGTATGATCCAATCTTAAGCTCTACCTTGGGTGCTCCTTGTATTGTCTTGGTCTCAAGTGTGGCACTGTTACCACCGCAATAGACTGATCCGCCTATTATGGTGGGGTTGTCCTCTGTTCCGTACAGGTGTATGGATACCTGTTCTGCATCCGGTCGGAATTCATTGAGAGCCTGTATTGATGTCATTCCGACGGGGATATTGTAATACAGGTCACCATAAATATCATTATTTTTGAGCAGAGGATTGTCAGTGTATGGATATGAACCGTTACCACCGCCGTATACGTCACCGCGTATGCTCTTACGGATACCTACGGCATTACCGCCGTATACCTGACCGGTTACGTCATTGCCGCCGTATACGTTGTTGACATCACCGCCATCCACAACCACTCTGGCTGCCAGACCTGCGGGGAATGCATATCTGGGATCATTAAGCTGGATGATATCCATGTCCAGGGGCTGACCGTTTCCATCCAGTACGTAATCACCCTTGTAGTCAATCTGCAGAGGACGTACATCGGCCATACGGCAGCCGCCATAAAGGTTGTCAATTACGACAGTAGATCCGGGATTTATATCTACAAGGATACCCTCCGGGCTGGTCATACGGCCCTGGTTACCACCGCTGTAGAGGTTACGTACAAGACCATCCTCCAGATGCCAGGTGGGGCGTATCTTCATATCGGCCTTGTTGTTACCACCAAACAGACGTCCTATCTGGAACTCATCACTGCTGGGTTTTGAGTAACCGGTGTTGATACCCATAGCCTTGAAACGGGCGGTGGTGAGCAACTCACCCTCGCTGCCTGTATCGGTGCTGGGGGATATCAGGTGCTCCTGCTCATTTATCCTGGAGTCTTTTATGCTGTTGACTACTGTGCTGGGGTTATCAAGACAGATAATCGTAGACTGTGTTACTGTAGCTGCATTACCGCCGCCGAATGCGTATACTATTGATCCTCCGTGCAGGTCCAGATAGGTCTTGCCAAGTTCCGGCCTATTCAGACCCTTGAACGGACTGTTGTCTGACTCATAGTCATAGTCGCCGTTACCGCCTCCAAACAGCTGGCCAATGTAGATGGGCTTGGAAATGCCTCCGTCTGATATATGAATAAATGCATTCCAAGTGGCGTCAACGCCGTCGTGGGCTGCATCGGTCAGTACTGATGTGGGGAATTTGTCAGACTCACCTGCTTCTGCATAAGAACCGATGGTTCCTGATATGTCGTTACCGCCGTAAACGCGGTTTATGAGGATATAGTCTGTGGCGTGTGCTCCGTCAATATCAACCAGAGCGCTGCCGCCTACGTTAGCCATACGTGCTCCGCCGAATACACTGCCGCCGGGATTCTCCAGGTCATCGGTACCCAGCAGACCTGACAGTACCTGAACGCTGGTGCTTCCCTTAACGTCACCCATGTCGCCGCCGCCATAAACGTTTCCGCCTATGACCAGCTGCGCATCAGCGTGTATGAAAGTGCCTATGGAGAGTACAAGCAGCAAACCCCATGACTTGATGTCAAGGGGCGACGGCTTATGTATATGGCTCAATATCTTCATCTTAGTTAGTTGTCAGTCCTGTAATATCCAATTCAAGCGGCTCATCGTCATCATGCATCTGGTACAGATACGATGGCTTGATCTTTACCTTGATCAGGAAATGGTCTCCTGCCTTGGGCGTGATATCGGCACCGTCAGATCGTCTTATCTTATCCAGCGGGAACAGGTCCGATACATGCTGGTTGAGTCTGGCGGGGGTGCCGTTGCGTAGATAGACATCATAGTCAATGTCAATCTTTACGGTAGGATAATCCAGATTCTGGTCTGTTATGTATGTCTTGGGCAGGAAATAGAACCATCCGAATTCCGTGTAGTCTCCGTTCTGGTCCGGTTCCTTAAGTGTCGCGTAGTCACATCTGGGGTCTGTGGGGAAGTCGCGGTTCTCAATGGCCGACTGTCCGTACATGAGGTCAACCGCATCTGTTCCGGTAAAGCCCTGTGTCTGGTCAAGTACCAGCTGGGCGTTTTTGAAACTGAATCTGTGACTGCCCTCCAGTGTGCGGCCGGTAGATGTGATCTTTACGTTCTTGACGCGTATGTCACGCAGTTCATGATATGTGGCGTCAATGCTGATTGATACAGTAGCCTTGGCGTAGAGGTGGTCCATAGCCATCCATACTTTGTACGACTTGCCTTGCTCAGTCTTGACCTGTCCTATGTCAAAAGATCCGGTAGTAAGGGTGGGGGCAGTGAAAGGCTCACCGTCTGTTACCAGCTTGCCTGCTGCAGCTATGCTTACCATCGGGTCGATGTATGCAAAGAGATTGATGTTATTGAACGTGAGTGCCACGTTGTCCAGGTTGAATACATCCTCATTATTCTGATTCTTGGTGATGCCCCAGTTGAACTTGAGGTTTGATGCACCGGGCATGTTGTCAGAGTTGAATGCGTACAGGTGATAGTAGATGTCGCTCTTGGCATTGACTGATGAGTGCCATGCGTCATTGCTGTAACGGAATGAGCCGGCAGCCTTGTTCTCGGCTGTGTTATCAAGCTCATTTGTAGGTACGGCATATACTCTGATGCTGGTGCCGTTGGCGGGAGCATCATCGGTGTAGGTGTTGGATGTATTCTCTACGGGGAATGTGGCGCGAGTGGTTATGACAGTCTCCTCAGAACTTGCTATGGCAGGGTACAACGTTACGCGGCCGGTCATGTAGTCAGTATCATCCTTACGGCATGATACCAGCGCCAGCAGTGCACATAAGGTCCAGACCCAAATACGTCCGGGCTGCATGATGCTTATGTTGTTATGCCTTCTTGCTGTCATAAATATCACTGCAAATTTAGTTAATAACTTTTAAATTTCCAAATTTAAATACTACGTATTTACAGGTTATATAATTCTCGCGGCACATTGTGCTCGGTCCAAGTCTGTTCCACAACTGATTCAACTTGCAGACCGCCCTCTAAAGTGTTGAACAGTAGTGTTATCACGTATGTCCTGCCGGGCTGTGTCACGTAATCGTAAACCTGCTGACCCAGTTGAACGGGCACGGTTTTTGATACGCGGCTGTTGGCCTCAGTACCCACTTTGAATTCATTTACCGTGAGGTTAAGCTTGTACCAGCGGTGCGGCACGATAAGCCATGTGCCTACTGTGGCTGGCTCAAAGTTGGGATTCTCCTGCATCTCATCCTTAAAGTTGATGTATGCGTTTGCGTTACTGAGCAATACCGCGCTCTCATCCAATGCTACGGTTGTGTTTGATATAGCCTGCAGGGTCTGCGTAAAGTCTACGCTGCCGGCATAATCCATAACCTGGAACTTGGTCTGACCTTCCTTGAGGAGTGCTGTCTCCTGCGCATCGGCTGGCGTATACTCAGAGAGCGTGATGCCGTTTATCCTTACTCCGCCGCTTATATTGTCTCCAGTTCCTGTGACAGGGTACTCGGTGCCCACGTAGTAAGCTTTTATGATAAGCTGTGACAGCAGATGGCGGAACCTGAAGTTTACCTTACCTGTGCTGAATTCCGTCTCAAAACGTCCCACCTCGACATCGGTCATGAGGTCCATCTCAGTACCGTTCTTATACTGCCAGTTGGGTATGTTATGGATGGTAAGGATCTCCTCATCAACTGTAGCGACGGTGTGCGGAGCCGTGGCATATGCTCCCTGAACCTGATTACCGGGCAGATGCGGCCAGTACGCGATGAACTGATAGCTGGCTGTGCGGTCCCAGTAACGTATGGGGCGGTATATCCACGGCTTGAGTTCTGCGCTGGACTCATCATCGGGGAATACGCGGGTGTTGTTGAACAACAGTTGCGGAGCCAATGTGCCGGCTTTCTTGTAGCCGTATACACCAAACCCTCCCACATTGTTGTGCTGAGCGTCATAGCAGGCATTCATCATTTGCTTAAGGCGTTCCTCGCCGTCAGGATTGTCTATGATGGCCTTGGTTCCGGCCTGGACGGTATTCATGACGATGGGGAGTGCCCTTATGTCATCATCAGAACTGTTGTGTTTGCAGCATGAGTGCAGCATCATGAGTGATACACCCATGATTGCTGCTATACCCAATGTCTTGCAAAAGTTCTTCATCTATACGATTGTATTTGTAAATATTTTTATTACTGATGAATCTCATAGCCTACAGTGTAGGTCTGCTCCCATTCCTGTACTGTAGCTGTGAACTCAATGTATGCATCCTCAACCTCACGCGGGGGCAGTATCTCACCGGTATCCGGGTTCTTCTGTATCTGTACCCAGTCATCGTTGTCATCAACATAGCCGTTGCCGTCTGTGTCAACATGTACCAATATTACATCCTTGCCGCCAGGGTTGTTGGGGTTGCCGTCTGTAGGATCCTTGTCGGGATCGCCGCCGGGAACCTGCTGAGTCTGGTTCTCTTTGTCCACATCGTCAATGTGACCGTCACCGTCGCGGTCTATACCGGCCTCAAGGAGATTGTCACCGTCAATATCCTCCCATACTATGGGATACTCCTTCCAGGTGTCAGGAATGTCGTCACCGTCAGTATCCTCAAATACCTGGATAATATCGGGCTCATCGGGGTTATACTTCATTACACCGGGATAGGGGGTGTCATCAGTCTTGGTGACGGTGTCACCTGTAACGGGGTCAATCTGTATGCTACCGTCGCCATCGGCATCCCAAATACGTGTGCTCTTGTTGGGGTTGAAGGCGAGTGTGTAGTTGTACTTGTAGTTGGGCTCCCATGTTGATACCACCTGCTGTGTGCTGCCGTTATGGCCTATTATACCGGCCAGACGGATGCCGTTCTTTACGAATGTTGATGTAGTACCGTCATTGTAAACAATATGGAAGGTCGCATCAATGGTAACATCCTTAGGTGCCGATGCGGTGCTGAACAGCTTCTGCGGGATCATGAGATAATCCTTGAAGATGGCTGTAGAGCTCTTGGTAATCAGCATGTTTGTTGCCGTGGGTATGTTCATGTAGTCCTTTACGTTGCTCCATGCACCAACGGCACGGTTCTGGAACCAGCCTGTCTGGGCGTAGTCACCGGTAGACTTTACGTTGCTCAGCTTGGCACTCTTGAGAGTGATGCTGTAGATGCCCTCGGTGTCCATTGCATCGGCTATCTTGGCGTAAATGTTCACGTTACTCAGGATATGGTGGAAATACATATCAACGGTGTTGAACGGTGATACGTTTCTCCTCTCGGATATCATGAGGTCAGTCTGCTTGGCGGTATCATTGGGCGTAGTATAGTTGTTGATACTTACGTAGTAGTTACCGTCAGTACTCATGTTGTACAGAGTCTTGGAGTAGGGGAATACTCCGTAGAACATATAGGTTGAGCCTATGTTCCAGAGCTTTTTGTTATCATAGGTCCATGCAGAGCCGCTTACGTATCTTACATCCTGGTTGTTGAATATCACATCCACAATGTTTCCGGTGGTCTGTACACCCCATACTGCCATTGTGTCACCAACGGTAAAGTTGGCGTTGCCTGCGGTCTTTGATGCGCGGGTCATGTTGTTTACATAGTTGCCAAACTCGATGTAACTGGATCCTTTACCGGCCATGGGGTCGATATCATGAATTACATCAAACTGCTGGCACGATGCAAGTAACGCCATGCCCGCAAAATAACTAGCTTTAATAATTCTCTTGGTCTTCATTTTTATTGACTATTGGTTTATTACAATTGAGTGAGTGTAGCTATCATCCCATCCGCAGACTCCGCTGTCAAACGTAATCACCTCCGGACCTATGATGATTGTTAGCAGATAGTTACGTCCGGCAATGAACCGGTCAAACACATCATCCAGCTTAATCAGGTAGTTGAATCTGCTCTTAAATCCGCTGGTTCCTCCCAGATTGTACCAGAGACGTATGTACTGGGTGTCATCTGTTTGCTGCGGTATTATGAGTGATTCCGCTACGTATACGGCGCTGTCCGGTACGCTTACGCTGCGTGCGCTGTTTATGACATGGCGCGGCAGGGTGTCAATGGGGGTCCATTCGGCCAGCATCTTGATTGAATCTGCAGTCATGCATTGGGTAAAGTTACCCTGACTGATAAGATTGCCCACCTTGAGGCTGTCCAGAACCAATGACGTCAGTGTGTCGGACTTGAACGCGTTGCTGCGGCAAATCCTTATGCAAAGCTTTGAAAGGATATGCTGCATGTTGAATGTTACCAGACTGCGAGCCGTTCCAGGCATGCTCTGCCCGTTGCGGTCCACCATCCAGTCTATGTCTTGTACATTACCAAAATTGCCCGGCGCAGTAGGTACTCCGGTGGTAATGGTGTTGTCTCCCTTAAGTGTCACGCCCTTTATGCTGATAGCTCTTGTAATACTGTCAATCGTGACGGTCACCTGGGGATCTGAACTTGAGTGTGGCGCATATGCGCTGAATCTGTAAGTACTCTTTAAATCCCAGTACTTGAGCGGATAATAAGTCCACTTTGCCTCGGGGGCGTTGTACGTAATGTTCTGGTTTAGGAACAAGCGTTCAACATCCCCCAAGTTTGTGGTTTGCCACCCCCAGACTCCCATAGTGTTCATATGGTCGCTGAGTAGGGCTCCGGCTTTAGTGATTATAGGCTTGTCTATCACACCGTTATCAAATGCAATAGCCAGACTCTCACTGTACGGATTATGCTCGCGCAGCTCACGTACAGAGTCATCATATGTGCACCCTGTCAGGAAAAATCCTGCCAGTACCAGTGCTGCAATATGTCTGAACGGTCTGTTCATTTTTAGCCTATACCTTATTTTATAATTAACCTTATAAAATGTCCTTTGTTTCTCTAATTTTTTAGCCGTAACCCCAATGGCAACATCTTTTTATAAATACCATTGGCCATCTTGCGCTCACGCTCTCTTTGTGACCGTCAGGGGTATCACCCCCTGCCGGCCTATTTAAAGAAAAGAGTTAGCTGATGACTTAGTCATTTATATCAGGAATATTCACAGTGACATCTCCTGTCGGCTTCCACTCATAAACGTTAGCATCAAACTCAATTGCTACAGGATCAATTGTCATCATCAAAGTGTTCATCCAACCTTCGTTGAATTGAACATCGTTATTCTTGTTGGCGCCATTTCCATTGAACAGGTCTGCAAGATTATAAGAGTATGTATATGAGTCAACCAATGAGAGTGATGATTCTATAAAATCATTTGTTGTCTTGCCATATGCATCGTCTCCTTCTTGTGCTGCATCAATGGTGGCTTGATTGTACTTATTACCGCTGTAGAATTCATAACTTATTTTCAAGTAGGGCTTGCTTTCGTTTCCTAAACCAGTTCCGTTTAAGGGTACATTTCCTACATACTCGACCTTTTGCGGAATGAATAGGGACTGATATACATAGTTGTAGGTGTTTTTAACTTCAGTGTCAGTTGAGTATCCATATCCAGCCTTTGAATTGGATGATATACTGTTGTTTTCACTCCAGCGTGCTATGCTTCCGCCTTCTACTGCAGCTGTAGTTTCATCAAAGTTGCCACCGTCAACCAAATTGAAAACCTTGATGTATTTCAGTTTAACGTAATAACTGTCAAGTGAAGAGGCTTTTTTTACACCAATGTTCAGACGTGTGAGAAGATGGATGAAGTTAAGTTGAACTTTTGATGAGGTGTAGTTGGCGGGTAATACTGTGGCATCTTCAGATATCATAATGTCTTTTACACCCATATCGGCATCTGCATCAATTGAACTCGATGGAGCTATGGAAGAACCATTTACTGAAAAAGCAGATAATTTAATGATATCATTCGCGAAAGTCCAACTGTAGTCTGATGGTGCAGCTGCAAAGAACTTGTAATTCGTGGCAGACTTATCCCAGAAACGCAGGGGTGAGTATTCCCACAAAGAACTGGTGCCGTTCCAAATAACCTGAGTGCCGGCTCCGTTGGATTCTCCGAATACAGGAGAAGGAGTTCCGCTTACAGTTTTGTAGCCCCATACTTTAAAGGTGGTGTGGTGAGTGCTGAGGGTATGTTTTTCCTCAATACCCGAATTCTCTGCTCCTGCACGGGTGATTTTTTCATTGAAGGTTGAAAAACCAATTTCAATCGGTTCGCCCTGAAGGTCTGAACGCAACTCATTTTTTGAGCAAGCTGCAATTACTAATACAGCTGATGCTATAATCAAATTATACTTTTTCATATTATTTGTTTTTTTGTTTAATACCTAATGTAGCAATCACTGTACGATTACAGTTTCGTCAGTAGCAGGTGTAAACCCTACTACACTTTCAACATCGAACTCAATCTTGGCAGGTTTAATATTCACAACCAGGTAATAGAAGTAGTTCTGAACGAAGTTTATTGATGCAGATCCCGTTGCTGTCTGACTCTCTATTGTCGGATTATTGGCGTCATCGTGATAGTTAATTTCGTACTTAACTTCAAGTAACATACTATGTTTCTGTGAGTCGACCTGGCCAGCAGGCAGAATGTTCGGTGTTACAATGTACTGCTTTGCTCCATTAATAACGGCGGCTGATGTGTTTACCTCCTGTCCGGTGCCATTGCTGTATACAATTGTCTTCGTTGTGCTAGCAGTAGGCTGAGAAAGTGTACTCTCGCTGTTGCCGTTATCATATGATATTGAACCAGCATCTGCATTCTTCGCAGTCTGTGTCCATTTTACGTTGCTGGCTGAAGGGAATGCTATCTTGAGCTCTTTTAATGTTACTGTGTACGTATTCTCAAACCCTTCACTCTTAACTTTGAATGCTAGTTTTGAAAGAACGTGATTAAAAATAAATGAAACGTGTCCCTCATATGTTCCAATTGTGTTGGAATGATTGTGACATTTTGTATAGTCAGTATTCTCTACACGAGCGACACAAAGATCAACAGTTGCAGCTTCGCTAGCGTCTGCAACGACTTGACTACCTAAATCGTATACGAAACCTGTTGTTGTTGAAGGCGATACGGCTGTTCTTACGAAAGAGGCAGCTGTAGATGAATATGGAGCATAAGCATAGAAATAATATCCGTTTTTATTAACATCATCTGCAACTAGTGACTTATCCCAATAGCGAACATTTTGGTGAGTCCAATCGTTGGGATTCACTGTGCCATCAAATTTGACTTCCTCGTTACTGAAGAGAGAAATGGTCTGGGGGGCAGTAGATCCTTCTTTATGTTTCCAGCCATATACGCCAAATGCGTTATTGACGGTTTTAAACCAATTGATGTCAACTTCTGCTTTGGTCTGCTTTTCAGAATACTGGCTTTCAAAACCAATTGATACTTCTTGATTCTTGATTTCCTTAAAGGTGTCGTTGCCCATGCAAGCTGTCAGCATTGTGGCAGCGGCTGCGATCATCAAATAACTCTTTTTCATAATTCTCTTTTCTTTAATGGTTTATTGTCGTTTTTGTTTTTATTCTCTGCTTGATTTGTGTTAGGGCTCAACATACGGAACTTTGACATCGTAGCTCAAATCAGCCCATCCGTAAGCGCTTGCATCAAATGTGATGACACTGGGGCCTATTGTGAATGTCAGATTGTAGTTATAGCGATCAAAGAATTCTGTAAATGCATCCTTCAAATCCAGAGCGTAGGTGCAAGCCTCTGCATTGATATGATACTTGATAGTAACCTTAGCATCGTTGGCTATAGTCTGAGGTATTACCAGAGACTCTATAAAGTAAAGCGGATTTACCTTATAGGTGTCAGGGCCGTCAGTGTCGGGAAGATAGGGCTCTCCTGCTGAGGTCTCATATTTGAGAACGTAATTGTCATCGTTGTTTGCTGCGGCAGGAGTCCATCCGCTTACGCGAGGTGTGCTTACGCCGTCATAGCTGCTTTCTGCATATGAACCCTTGTCGATGAGTTTAGTAATGGTAACCTCATCAATCAAAACGTCGGCATTATCAAGTGTCTCAGACTTGCCAATTATTACATTGATCTTTGACAAGATGTGCTTGAATGTGAGCTCAACTGCAGAATGAACAGTTCCAAGCTGTGTCTGTACTGCTGATGTCATCAGGTCAAGATCCTGGTTGTTTACGTTGAATCCCTTGTTCTTGGCTGCTGCAGTTGCTTTTGTCTGTAGGTTTTTTCCGATGAGAACATAATCTGTGGCTACAAAATCATTGCCATCAGCTCCAACCAGTGCACCTACGGTATTGAATTTGTAACGAAGCGGATTTGAATCCAATGCTGGAGAGTAGGCTATGAACTTATAGGTAGTCTGTCTATCCCAGTAGCGCAGATCTGTGTAACTCCAGTTCGAACCGTAGAATGAAGCGTTAGCATCGCCTGTATATGTGCAAGTTGTGCCATCTTTTATTCCTGCAGTTGTTGCTGCAGAACCTCCAAATACATAATCCATATCCGGTTCTGTATTATGCTTCTTAGTTGCGTACACTGCAAATGTATTGTGGAAGTACTCCAGATTAAGGATGTTGGCGCTGTTACCGCCATCGCCCTTAGTGGCTTTCTCAGAGTAGGAACTGAATCCGATAACCTTGGGTTCAGTGGTGTCTTTAAGATCTGTGTTGATCTTGTCGGTCTCAGCGCAAGATGCCAGGATTGTGGCGGTTGCGGCTAACATCAGATAACTCTTTTTCATAAGTCCTTGTTTTTTATTGTTTATACTCTTTTCTTTCAAATCAATTAATGAATCGCATTGTGGTTTCATTAAACTGCGTGTACGTGCCAGTGGTCTGGCCATTCTTACGGTTTACGCCATCCTGCAGATCTCTAGTAGAGTTCGCGGAGAATAGCGATACCAATGCTGCTACAGCGAGCGAGGCCACGGCTGCAATTAGCATGTAACTCCATTTGCCTTTTTCTTGTTCTGTAAACATACTCATTTATTTTTGAATTATTATCTTGTTTTACATCAAATAGTTACCTCTGCATTGACCTCATTGGACCAATCCTCAACACTTGCGTTGAAACCGCCTCCTGTGGTCTCCTGTTTCTTGTCCAGGAGTTCCTGCGGTATCTCAGCTCCATCAATATAAATAGTAATGATACCACCGGTAGGCTTCTCGTGCATCTGGTCGGTGATATCGCGTGTAACGGTGTATGTGTATCCGTTACGGAGTGTGAATCCTATTCCTATGTAGTTCTTGTCAAGTTCTGCGGCCTTGGTGCCTGCCTTTGTCGTCTCCAGAGGAATTATTCCGGGAAGACCCCATGTGAGTACGCGGGCAGCCATGATGTCGGCACTGTCAACTTTTGATACGCCGTCGGCCAGGACTACATCGGCGTGCCTCTGCATGGGCTTGACGCTGTCTGTTGATATTGAAATGGTATTTATGAATGTCTTGCGGGTAAATAGCTCAACGCCCTGGGCAAGACCTGTAACGGTGAGACCCTTGGCTCCTACAATGCGGCTGCCTTGCTCATCTGTATTGTTGAGAACGATTATCTGATACAGATATATGAAAGAGTAGGGGCGCAGCGCGGCGTCTACACGGTAGATGTATGTGATGTTGCCGTCAGCGTCATATTCTTTCTCATACTCTGACGGGTCCTCATTTATGACAAGGTCAGTAACCAGTGTGCCGAACAATTCATCAGGCTGGTTGTAGTCAATGTATGAACGTGTGGTGTCAGGCATGTCACTGTGCTCATTCTCAGCACGGGTGCGAACCCATGAAGGCTGAGAACTGGCTCTGGTGTATGCGGTGTATGTCTCCATATCGTCGGACTGGTAGAAGTTTGTGTACTCAGTACCGAAATTGTAGAACATCATATCATAAACAGAACCGGCGGTCAGTGATACACGGCCTCCGTTTGAATCAAATATCTTAAAGAATGAGCTGAAACGCTTTCTGGTTGAAGGATCAACGTTGTAGATGATGCCCTTGATGAGCTCAGGCTTGGTGTAGCCTATCTGGCCGTACTGCTTAGAGGTGATCTCCCAGTTGTACTGCCAATTGAGGTCCCAATCAATGCCCCAGAGCAAATCCAGACGTACGTCATAGATCTCAACGAATATCTGTGTCTGGTCAACGCGCAGGTAAAGGTCCTTACGGCAAGATGAGAAGCTAAGCGGAAGCAAAAGGATTGCAAGACACAGAACTTTCTGTATCTTTGCCCTCAACTTGTTTGTTTTTGTTCCGCTTAACATTTAAAAATCTTCTTTTTGTTAATTCTCATTACAAAGGTACGCGTATCATATATGTCGAAATTCTAACATTTACAATCCGCTTTCTAAAAATCACAAAACCAATTTTAAACAATAGTTCAAATATCAACAGGTAATGTTCAATATGTGTATTGATAGATAAAATAACAATTGTTGAATTAACAATTAGTATGAAATTATACAATTTATTGCATTTGATTGTATTCACGAGCTGATTTTAGGTGTATATTTGCATATCAATAGAATTGAAGGACTGAATATGTTAGGCGTATTTATTTCACAGCTCCCTTTTTCAGTTTGTGTGGTGTGGCTGATTCTTGTCCTGTTTAGAGGGCATAAGAGCTACTCCAATAGGCTTTTTATGTGGATTATGGTGCTGCTGGCAGTGAGCTTCTGGGCCGGTTCCAACCATAAACCCCCGTTCCTGGATTTCAGGAAACTGGTTTATGTGGATATCGTAATGCAGTTCTCAACCATAGCCGTATTCCCGCTCATTTGCTTTTATATAAGGTCTCTTTATGATGAGACCAATCTCAGTGTAACCGCATACCTTCTGTATCTGCCTGCAATCCTGCTTACAACAGCGGCAATTGTGGTTACGATACTACTGGGTGAGGATCATTGCTCAGAGCTTATACAGTCAATTTACAGCAATAATCTTGTGCTTGACCAGTTTGAAGTTGTAGATAGGGCATACATAGTCCTAACCTACAAGCTATACAGAATAGTTTTCTTTGTATCTCTGGCGCTTTCTTTCATTTACATATTTTCACGGCTCTTTACGGGCAAGTTTAAAATTGTACATTTTTTATCTTTTTTGAGAGGGCATAAATCCAGTTTTGTAGCAAACATACTCTGTTTGTTTTTCATCATCTACTTTGTGCTATGGGCACTTTGCGTGATTTTTGCCGATGTGTTCATGAATGCGCTCTCCATTTGGTCAACCTTATGGTGTGCTACTACGGCTTTCCTGCTTTTTCTTATCGGTTACGTATCGGCCATTCCTCCGCTTCCGGGCGGTTATATGAACCTGGACCGTATGCGTCATCCGTTCAGCGCCATGAAGCAGTCACGCCAGGAGTTCCTGCAGAGTATTGATTCCGGTCCTGTCACTGAAACTCCGGTGTTAGGTTATGATAAGATAATGGAATCTTTCAAGCAGCTTATGATTACGGAACAGGGTTTTCTTAACCCATCTATGACTATTGATGAGATTGCAAGCCGTCTTAATACCAATCGTACATACGTATCCAAACTGGTCAATATTTACTACGGTATGCCGTTCCGTGATTACCTTAACGGTCTTAGGATGGATTATGCCAAACAGCTTATGATTGATGAGCCTGATGCCGTTATAGATTATGTTGCGGCCAAGAGTGGATTCCAGAGCTCTACCCAGTTTATCAGGAAGTTCCGGGAGATTGAGGGTACTACCCCCACTGTCTGGAAAGCGTCGCATCGCAATAAATGATTAATAACCTCCGTCAGGGAGGTTTTTTTTTGTTAATGGTGTAGGTGGATTGGTTGATTTGATTATATTTGCGATTCTGTATGTGCAAGCATACTTTGAACACAGAGAATTATCAATTATAACCTATGAATACCAAGATCCAGGAACTTACCGACATTATATATAATGAAGGTGTTGCTAAAGGTCAGGCTCAGGCCGACCAGATTCTGGCACAGGCCCAGGAACAAGCCCAAAAGTTGATTCAGGATGCACGTAAGGAGGCTGACAGCCTTCTGGCTGCCGCCAAGAAAGAGAGCGCCGATAACGCTGAGAATGTACGCAAGGAGCTTAAGCTCTATGCTGCTCAGGCTTTGGAGTCTCTCAAGAGCGAGATAGCAAGCGTGGTTACTGACAAGATCGTATCTGAGTCTGTCAAGGGCTTTACCGCCGACCAAAAGGTTTTCAACGAGTTTATCCTTAAGCTGGCCCAGGAGTGGGGCAAGAACCAGAGTATTGAGATTCAGGCTGCCGATGCAGAGAATCTTAAGAAATACTTTATGGCAAATGCAAAGGAGCTGCTGGACAAAGGCGTAAAGATTACCCAGGTGAACGGCCGCGAGACCGCGTTCAGCATCCTGCCTGCCGACGGTTCATATAAGGTGAACTTTGGCGCCGAGGAGTTTGAGAACTGGTTCAAGTCAATCCTGCGTCCGCAGTTGGTTGAAACCTTATTCTGATGCGTAACTACTATTATCTTGTAGCTGGCCTGCAGGATCTTCAGATTGAAGACAGCAAGGTTCCGGTAGCTGTGGCTCAGTTCCGCGATGAGGTCTATGAGAGCCTTGCCGGTGCTGACCGCAAGCTTATTGACCTGCTCGTGCTGGAGAACTTATGCCGCAACTTTATAGGCTCTGAGCGTATGCAAGAGCTGACAGCTGTTGTCAAGGCGCAGGATCCGTGTCCGGATGGGGTACCGCAGTTCATGTATGATTTTGTGCAGGAGTATCTGGACGATAGCTGGCATGATTATGCTGATTTTGCCGAGGACCGTCTGTGGAGCCTGTTCTATCAGTATGCCATGGGTTGCGGAAACCGTTTTGTCAGTGACTGGTACAGATTTAACCTGGACCTGAACAATATCCAGACTGCAATTACGGCACGCAAGTATGACCTGGACGTACGCCGTCTGCTGGTGGGTGACAATGAGGTTGTGCAGGCTTTGCGTACAAGCGGTGCACGTGACTGGGGATTGAGCCAGGAGGTGCCGTTCTGGGATGATATAATGAGACTGCAGGAGGCAGCTGACCTTAATGACCGTGAGCGTAAGACTGACATGCTGCGCTGGCAGTGGCTTGAGGATAACAGTTTCTTCTGTTTCTTTACCATTGAGCAGCTGTTTGCGTATATGGTTCGTCTGGGCATTGTGGAGCGCTGGTGCGCTATGGATGCTGAGAAGGGACAGCAACTGCTACGCCAGCTCATTGGTGACCTTAAGGGACAGACGGAGGTTCCGGCTGAATTTAAGTAAATAGAAAACAATTAAATATATGGCTACAAAAGGTATTGTTAGCGGAGTCATTGCCAACATGGTCACACTCAAGGTGGACGGCCCTGTGGCACAGAATGAGATCTGCTATATAGAGACAGGAGGTGACAGACTCATGTCGGAGGTCATAAAGGTGGTAGGCGAGAACGTCTACGTACAGGTGTTTGAGAGCACCCGTGGCCTTAAGGTTGGTTCACCTGCCGAGTTTACCGGTCACATGCTGGAGGTAACTCTGGGACCGGGTATGCTGTCACACAACTTTGACGGTCTGCAGAATGACCTGGACAAGATGACCGGCGTATTCCTTAAGCGCGGTGAGTACACTTATCCGCTGGATAATGACCGTCTGTGGAAATTTGAGCCTATCGTGAAGGTGGGTGACAAGGTGCGTTCATCGGACTGGCTGGGTAAGGTTGAGGAGAATTTCCAGCCGCTCAAGATCATGGCTCCGTTCCAGCTGGAGGGGGAGTATACCGTTAAGAAGATTGCAGCAGAGGGTGAGTACCGTATCATTGATGAGATTGCGGTGCTGGAGAACGCCAAGGGTGATACCGTAAGCGTGAACATGATCCAGAAATGGCCGGTTAAGGTGGCTATGACCAACTACCGTGAGAAACCGCGTCCATTCAAGTTGCTGGAGACAGGTGTACGTTCTATAGATACCCTGAACCCGATAGTTGAGGGCGGTACAGGATTCATTCCCGGCCCGTTCGGTACAGGTAAGACCGTGCTGCAGCACGCAATATCAAAGCAGGCAGAGGCCGATATCGTTATCATTGCGGCCTGCGGTGAGCGTGCCAATGAGGTTGTGGAGATATTTACCGAGTTTCCGGAACTGGATGACCCGCATACCGGACGTAAGCTGATGGAGCGTACCATCATCATAGCCAATACATCAAACATGCCGGTGGCTGCCCGTGAGGCATCTGTATACACTGCTATGGCAATTTCTGAGTATTACCGCAGCATGGGTCTGAGAGTGCTGCTTATGGCTGACTCTACATCACGCTGGGCTCAGGCTCTGCGTGAGATGTCAAACCGTATGGAGGAGCTGCCCGGTCCGGATGCGTTCCCTATGGATATATCATCTATTATTGCCAACTTCTACGGCCGCGCAGGTTATGTTTACCTGAACAACGGCCAGCCGGGCTCCATCACGTTCATCGGCACGGTATCGCCTGCCGGCGGTAACCTTAAGGAGCCTGTTACGGAGAATACCAAGAAGGTGGCCCGATGCTTCTACGCACTGGAGCAGGAGCGTGCCGACCGTAAGCGTTATCCGGCCATCAACCCCATTGACTCATATTCCAAGTATCTGGATTATCCGGAGTTTGACAAGTATATCACTGACCGTATCAATGACGAGTGGCTGAGCAAGGTGAACGAGCTTAAGACACGTCTGCTGCGCGGTAAGGAGATATCAGAACAGATTAACATCCTGGGTGATGACGGTGTTCCGGTAGATTATCACGTAACGTTCTGGAAATCAGAGCTGATTGACTTTATAGTGCTGCAGCAGGATGCGTTTGACGAGATTGATGCCGTAACCCCGATGGAGCGCCAGGAGACAATCGTGAACCGTGTGATTGACATTTGCCACACCGAGTTCAAGTTTGACACATTCCTGGAGGTTATTGATTACTTTAAGAAGGTGATCAACCTGTGCAAGCAGATGAACTACCAGCCGTTTGAGTCAGAAAAGTATTTTGAGTATGAGAAAGAGCTGAACGCCCTTATCGCAGAACGTAAAACCGCATAACACACGCAGCTATGACAACAAAGGCATTCCAGAAAATTTATACCAAGATAAGCCAGATTACAAAGGCTACCTGCTCGCTACGTGCGCAGGGTGTGGGTTATGATGAGCTGGCCGTGATTGACGGCCGTCTGGCTCAGGTGGTTAAGATTGCGGGCGATGACGTGACTCTGCAGGTGTTTGAGGGTACCGGCGGTATTCCTACAAATGCTGAGGTGGTGTTCATGGGCAAGGCTCCTTCACTTAAGGTTAGCGACAGCCTTAGCGGCCGATTCTTCAACGCATACGGTGACCCCATTGACGGCGGTCCGCAGGTTGAGGGTAAGGAGGTTGAGATAGGCGGTCCGTCTGTAAACCCTGTTCGCCGTAAGCAGCCGTCAGAACTGATTGCAACCGGTATCGCGGGTATCGACCTTAATAATACTCTTGTGTCCGGACAGAAGATTCCGTTCTTTGCCGATCCTGACCAGCCGTTCAACCAGGTTATGGCAACCGTGGCCATGCGTGCCAAGGCCGATAAGATCATCCTGGGCGGTATGGGTATGACCAATGATGACTACCTCTATTTTAAGAACGTGTTCTCAAATGCAGGTGCTATGGACCGTATCATAGGTTTCATGAATACCACTGAGGATCCTGCAGTAGAGCGTCTGCTGGTACCTGATATGGCTCTTACCGCAGCTGAGTATTTTGCTGTTGAGAAGAATGAGAAGGTGCTGGTATTGTTGAGCGATATGACATCGTACGCTGATGCACTGGCAATTGTATCGAACCGTATGGACCAGATTCCTTCTAAGGACTCTATGCCGGGCTCACTTTACTCTGACCTGGCCAAGATCTATGAGAAGGCGGTGCAGTTCCCAAGTGGCGGTTCAATTACTATTATCGCTGTGACAACGTTGTCAGGCGGCGATATCACACATGCCGTGCCTGATAACACCGGTTATATCACCGAGGGTCAGCTGTTCCTGCGCCGTGACAGTGATATTGGTAAGGTTATCGTGGATCCGTTCCGTTCACTTTCACGTCTTAAGCAGCTTGTAAACGGTAAGAAGACCCGTGCCGACCACCCGCAGGTGATGAACGCCGCCGTACGTCTGTATGCCGATGCATCGAACGCCAAGACCAAGGTTGAGAACGGTTTTGACCTGACGGATTATGATGAGCGTACACTGGCGTTTGCTCATGATTACAGTGAGAAACTGCTGGCCATTGACGTGAACCTGGATACTACAGAGATGCTTGATGTTACATGGGGACTGTTTGCCAAGTACTTCAAGCCCGATGAGGTTAACATCAAGGCTGCTCTTGTAGAACAATACTGGCCCAAGGAAAATTGAGAATTGAAAATTGAAAATTGAGAATTTTACGCAGGTGCATTAGTGTTAATTCTAAATTCTAAATTCTCAACTCTCAATTAAAGATTTGATTTATGGGAATAAAGTTCCAATACAATAAGACTTCACTTCAGATGCTGGAGAAGCAGCTGAAGGTGCGTACGCGAACCCTGCCCATCATTAAGAGCAAGGAGAGCGCTCTGCGCATGGAGGTCAAGAAATGCAAGGATGACCTGGTTAGGCTGGAGCGTGAGCTGGAGGAGGGTATAAACCACCACGAATCCATGTTCGCCCTGTGGAACGAGTTCAATCCGGATCTTGTCAGGATAAAGGATGTGCATCTGGCCGTGCGTAAGATTGCCGGCACACGTATCCCTATCCTGGATAAGGTGGATTTTGAGGTCGCTAAGTTCAGCCTGTTCAGTCAGCCCGGATGGTACTATGACGGCATCAACATATTGCAGGGTCTGGCACATGCGGCTATCCTGGTGGAGTTCACCACCGCTAAGCTGCAGCTGCTGGAGAAAGCCCGCAAGAAGACTACCCAGAAGGTGAACCTGTTTGAGAAGGTCCAGATTCCGGGTTATGAGGATGCCATACGTAAGATAAAGAGATTCATGGAGGATGAGGAGAACCTCTCCAAATCCAGCCAGAAGATACTTAAATCTCTGTTGGAGAAACGTGAAACCGATAAACAGGAGGAGGCAGAGCTATGATTACCAAGATGAAGAAACTTGTATTCCTGGTTCACAGCAAGGAATATGACCTGTTCCTGGAGCAGTTGCGCTCTGTGGGTGTGGTACACGTGGTACAGAAGCAGCAGGGTGCCGTTGAAGATGCGGGTCTGCAGGATGACATAACCCTCTTGAACCGCTGCAAGGCCGCTCTCAAGGAGCTTGAGCCTATGCTGAGCCATCCTGAGCTGGATTCTCCCAATGACACCACCCGTGGTTTCAAATTTGATACACCGGCCAAGGTGCTTGAGCGTTGCGATATAATCAATGCCGATAAGGTTGTCCAGGAGCAGACCCTGCAGGCCTTGATGCGTGACCGGGCACAGTTGTTGCCATGGGGTGATTTTGATCCGCACCAGATTGATAAACTGTTTGATGCCGGTTACAAGGTGCTGTTCTGGAGCTGTCCCGCACGTGCTTTCAATGACGAATGGACCGCCAAGTACGGTGTGGTTGAGATTACGCGTGACCAGCAGAAGGTTAATTTCATTACTCTCACCCACAGTGATGTGAATCCTGATATCGATGCTGAGCAGGTGCGCCTGCCGGCCATGTCATTGAGTAAGATTGATGATGAGATAGCAAAGACTAAAGAACGTATTGATGCCGTTCCGTCCAAGCTGGCACATCTGGCAATAGAGGGCGTTCCGGTACTTAAGGATGCAATCCGTGACCTTGAGAACAGGATAGATTTCAGTAACGTACGTCTTACCGGTGAGTCTCTTGCCGCCCATACGCTGCTGCTTCTGGAGGGCTGGGCCCCGGCCCAGGATATGGACCGCATAAGACATGAACTGGATATGCGCGGCGTGTTCTATGACGTGCAGGATCCCGTTCCGGGCGATGACATCCCCATCAAACTCAAGAACAACCGTTTTGCGCGTCTGTTTGAGCCGCTTACCGAGATGTATTCATTGCCGCATTACTACGAGCTGGATCCTACGGCTGCATTCGCCCCGTTCTTTATGCTGTTTTTTGGACTTTGCATGGGTGACGGCGGATACGGTCTGATAATATTCCTGGCATGTACGTTTGCCAAGAAGAAACTGCCTGCTCTTAAGGGTTTCATGGCATTGGGTCAGTGGCTGGGCATATCTACCATAATCGTGGGCCTGCTTACAGGTATGGTATTCGGCATATCATTGGATACAGTTGCGTGGCCGTGGCTTGCCGGAGTGAAGGACCTGTTCATTACAGATAACAACTACAGCGTGATGGGTTACAGCCCCATGATGGCTTGTGCCATTGCAGTTGGTGTCCTGCAGATACTTTTCGGTATGGGATTCAAGATTGTACGTGTAACTATACAGTATGGCATTAAGTACGCTCTCAGTGATATCGGATGGCTGGTAGTGTTGATAGATATGCTTGTAATGCTGTTCCTGAAGGCTGCCGGTACAGATATGTCACCTATGGTCATGAACCTGATTTGGGGTATTGCATGTTTGTGCGGTGTATTGATACTGTTTTTCAATACTCCCGGCAAGAATCCGTTCGTAAATCTGGGATCGGGCCTGTGGGGTACATATAACATGCTTAGTGGCCTTCTTGGCGATGTGCTTTCATACATACGTCTGTTTGCACTTGGCTTGGCCGGCGGTATCCTGGGTGGCGTGTTCAATAGCCTGGCATTCCAGGCCGGAGGTGCCCTGCCTATATGGATAGGGTGGCTGCCTACGGCATTCATCCTGCTGTTCGGACACGGTCTGAACCTGTTCCTGTGCATTATCAGTGCCTTGGTACATCCTATAAGACTTACGTTTGTGGAGTTCTTTAAGAACGCAGGTTTTGAGGGTGGCGGAAAGGCCTATAAACCGTTTGTAAAGAAATAAATCAGTAACAATTAAATAACAAACAAAATGAATTCATGTGTTCTTTTGGCCTATATCGGTATAGGTTTGATGATTGCCCTGTCGGGCTTAGGTAGTGTTTACGGACTTACCATCTGCGGTAACGCGGCAATAGGCGGACTTAAGAAACGTCCCGAGGCTCTGGGTACATTCCTGCTTCTGTCTGCAATGCCCTCAACACAGGGTATCTACGGCTTTGTGTGCTATTTCATTATCAGCGGAAAGGTGGCACTTGACATGACTGCACTGCAGGCTGCTGCCGTATTCGGATCAACCGTAGCAGTAGGTATTGTCTGCCTTCTGTCAGGTATCCGTCAGGGACAGGTATGCGCCAACGGTATCAGCGCTACAGCTTCAGGTCACAGTGTAACCGGCGGTACCATGGTAATGGCCGCTTTCCCTGAGTTCTATGCAATCCTTTCATTGCTGTCTCTGATTCTTATCAGCAACGCAATCTGATTTACGCGTAGATTGAGTAATAAAAAAGCCGGCATCGCCGGCTTTTTTATTATATAAAAACTGTAACTTTGCGGTCTCAAAAAACTGGTAAAAAGGATTATGAGTAGTACCAATAGGAAACCAAGTTTTATATTTTCCGTGAGCTGGGAGGTCTGCAATAAGATAGGAGGCATCTACACGGTTCTGTCTACTCAGGCTAAGACGCTCAAGGAGGAGAGCAATGCTACGCTCATTTATGTAGGCCCCGATCTATGGGAGGGCAAGAACAATCCGCTGTTTGAAGAGGACAAATCACTTTACTCGCTTTGGAGAGATTATGCACGTGACACCAACGGTATACCGGTTAGGGTGGGATACTGGAACATTCCCGGTCGTCCCATCGTGATACTGGTCAACTTCATGTCATGCTTCTCGCTCAAGAATGACATCTACGGCCGCGCCTGGAAACTGTTCGGCGTTGACTCTATGCATGCTTACGGTGATTATGATGAGGCATCAATGTTCTCATACTGCGCCGCAATGGCAGTAAAGAGTTTCTACAACTTCAATATCGGCCCCAATGACACGGTGGTTTATCATGCTCATGAGTGGATGACCGGTCTGGGTGCCCTGTTCCTTAAGTACTACATTCCGCAGATTGCAACGGTATTTACAACTCACGCCACATCCATCGGCCGCTCCATTTGCGGTAACGGCAAGGCTCTGTATGAGTTCTTTGAGGGTTACAACGGTGACCAGATGGCACGTGAGCTGAATATGGAGTCCAAACACTCCATTGAGAAACAGACCGCACACCAGGTGGACTGCTTTACCACTGTGAGTGACATCACAGCCCGTGAGTGCACGCAGTTGCTGGAGCGTACTCCCGATGTGGTTACCGTGAACGGATTTGAGGACGGTTTCCTACCTGAACCCTCTCGTTTTGAGGGTGCCCGCGCAGAGGCCCGCAACCATATACTGGGTGTTGCCAACAAACTGTTCGGCACCAACTGGGGTAATGAGACTGTGATCGTGGCTACCGGTGGCCGATATGAGTTCCGCAACAAGGGTATTGACCTGTTCCTGGAATCCATGCGTACTCTGCGTGACAGCCATAAGACAAAGGATGCCCATATCCTGGCACTGATAAACGTTCCGGCATGGGTTAAGGAGCCCCGCCGTGACCTGCAGGACCGCATAGAGGGCGTAGACAACACTACCACACCTCTTAACATGCCGCTCACCACGCACTGGCTGCATAATATGGACCAGGACCGCGTAATCTGCGCGCTGCAGTCTATGGGATTCCGTAATGAACCAAATGACAATATCAAGGTGCTGTTCGTGCCGTGCTATCTGGACGGTAATGACGGTATCTTTAACAAGACATATTATGACCTGCTCATTGGGCAGGATCTGGCTCTGTTCCCGTCATACTACGAGCCCTGGGGGTACACTCCGCTTGAGAGTGCCGCATTCAAGGTTCCTACGGTGACATCGGACCTGGCCGGATTCGGACTGTGGGTGAACAGCGTGCTGGGACATGACGGTGAGATTGAGGATGGAGTGAAGGTGGTTCACCGCACGGACAGCAACTGGTATGAGGCCGCCGCAGACATAAGCCGCCAGATAGAGAAGTGGGTGGCCATGGATTTCCGACAGCGTGAGTCTATACGCAAGAGTGCCGGTGATCTGGCAGAGAAGGCGCTCTGGAAGCATTTTGTCAAGTACTACCTTGAGGCTTATGACTTTGCGGTAGAGAAGACATGGAGTAAGATTTATAACAACAGATAACAAGAACTTATTTTTTCTACTAGATATGAAGATTAGAACAAGTAACTCAAATGTGCCTTCATGGCGCGAAATTTATGTTAAGTCTAGCGTACCTGAAGCATTGCAAAAACTGGATGAACTGGCTCACAACATCTGGTGGGTATGGAATGAGGACGCAAAGGCCTTGTTCAAGGAGATAGACCCCAACATGTGGTCCAAGGTTCGTCACAATCCTATCATGATGCTCCAGAGTCTGGGTTATGACAAGCTGGAGGAGCTGTCCAAGGACAAGCTGTTCCTGGATAAGATGAATGCCATATATGACAAATTCCGCAATTATATAGACGTTAAACCTGATCAGAACCGTCCGTCAGTTGCATATTTCTGCATGGAGTACGGTCTTACACATGTGCTTAAGATCTACTCAGGCGGTCTGGGCGTGCTGGCCGGTGACTACATGAAGGAGGCCAGTGACAGTAACGTTGATATGTGCGGTGTTGGATTCCTGTACCGTCACGGCTACTTTACACAGAGCCTCTCAATGGACGGCCAGCAGATTGCCAACTATGAGCCGCAGGATTTCAACACCCTGCCGCTGGAGCGCGTCTATGACAAGAACGGACAGCCTCTGATTGTGGCTGTGCCCTACATCAACTATACCGTCTATGCCGCTATCTGGAAGGTTAGCGTAGGCCGTGTGCCCCTGTACCTGATGGATACCGACATTGACATGAACAGTGACTATGACCGTCCTATCACATCACAGCTTTACGGTGGTGACTGGGAGAACCGTCTCAAGCAGGAGATCCTGCTGGGTATTGGCGGTATGCTCACCCTTGAGGCTCTGGGCATAAAGAAGGATATCTATCACTGCAATGAGGGTCATGCAGCCCTGTGCAACCTGTACCGTCTTACACAGTACGTAAAGCAGGGTCTCACATTCAACCAGGCTATGGAGGTGGTTCGTGCATCATCACTCTACACCGTTCATACTCCGGTTCCTGCAGGTCATGACTACTTTGACGAGGGCCTGTTCGGCAAGTACATGGGCGGATATGCACAGCAGCTGGGTATAAGCTGGGGTGAGCTCATGGATATGGGACGTACCAACCCCGGTGATCCGGGCGAGAGGTTCTGCATGTCAACATTCGCATGCAACACCTGCCAGGAGGTTAACGGTGTAAGCTGGCTGCACGGCGAGGTGTCCAAGAAGATGTTTGCCGGAATCTGGAAGGGTTACTACCCCGAGGAGAGCCACGTAGGTTACGTGACCAACGGCGTACATATGCCTACTTGGGCATCAAAGGAGTGGCAGGCACTCTATGCCAAGTATTTTGACAAGAACTTCCTCTCTGACCAGTCAAATGAGAAGATGTGGGAAGATATCTACAAAGTGCCCGATAAGGTGGTTTGGGATCTGCACAATGACCTTAAGAAGCAGCTCATTGAGTTCATACGCGGACAGTTCAAGGACAGCTGGCTCAAGAACCAGGGTGATCCTTCACGCGTGATGTCACTTATGCAGAAAATCAACCCGAATGCGCTGACTATCGGATTCGGCCGCCGTTTTGCCACTTACAAGCGTGCACACCTGCTGTTCACTGACCTGGACCGTCTGGCCAAGATCGTGAACAACCCTGACTATCCGGTACAGTTCTTCTTTACCGGTAAGGCTCATCCGCACGATGGTGCCGGTCAGGGGCTGATAAAGCAGATCATAGATATCAGCCGCCGTCCGGAGTTCCTGGGTAAGATCATATTCCTGGAGAACTATGACATGCATCTGGCACGCCGTCTTGTATCGGGCGTAGATATCTGGCTCAATACTCCTACACGTCCGCTGGAAGCATCGGGCACATCGGGCGAGAAAGCCCTTATGAACGGTGTGGTAAACTTCTCAGTGCTGGACGGCTGGTGGTACGAGGGTTATCGCGAGGGTGCCGGCTGGGCCCTGACCGATAAGCGTACATACCAGAACCAGAGTTATCAGGATCAGCTGGATGCCGCTACAATCTATAGCATCCTGGAGAATGAGATCCTGCCGCTCTACTACAACAAGAACGCTGAGGGTATATCCGAGGGTTGGGTATCTACAATGAAGAACTCAATTGCGCAGATTGCTCCGCACTATACTATGAAGCGTCAGCTGGATGACTATTTCAGCAAGTTCTACTGCAAGATGGCCGACCGTGCCAACAGCCTGATGGCTAATGACTATGCAAAGGCCAAAGAGATTGCAGCATGGAAGGAGACAGTGGCCGAGCGCTGGGATCAGATTGAGGTGGTAAGTTCACACAAGACTGAGTCTATACAGCAGGGTCTGTTTGAGACCGGTAAGAGCTATGAAATGGAGTATGTCATTGATGAGAAGGGTCTGGAGGATGCCGTAGGCGTTGAGATGGTTGTTACCGGATATGATGCCGACGGTGATGAGAAACTCATGAAGGTTGTTCCGCTTGAACTGGTTAAGCGTGAGGGTAACCTCTACACGTTCCGCGGAAGCATCAAGAACGAGTACGCAGGCTCATTCAAGATAGCATACCGTATGTTCCCCAAGAACGCCGACCTGCCTCACCGTCAGGACTTCTGCTACGTCAAGTGGTTCTATTGAATAATTGACAATAACAATTGATGAAAAAAAAGACGATCCTTATGGACCGTCTTTTTTTTATGTCGCTCAATTATTAATTGTCAATTATTATGACTTTGCGACCGGGTTGCAGGTAGAGCGTGCCAGCGGCAGGAGCTCCCTGGATCCTGCGCCCATCGGGCAGGTACCAGTCTGATGATTCAACCTTGGGGCTCTGGCTGTTGACCAGGGTGGGGGCATCGGGAATGAGGGTCACAGTCAGGTTAACCATCTTGGTGCCGCCTATGTATGTGGAGAAATTGAGCAGTAGAGTTCTGCCGGAACTGGTCAATGAGATCTCACTGGGAGTAACGTCATATTGTCCGGAGAATATGTCGTTATCTGTGTAACGGTAAAAAATGGTCTGTTCTATGCCGTCTTCAATATCGGCAATCTTTAGACAGTCTTTTCCGTAAGGTTGGGGTGTGTAAACGCCGGTTATGTTGAGCTTGTAACCTTCTGGAGCAGTTAACAAGAGAGCGTTTAGGGAGTCAATAAAACGTGAGTTGGAATTATAAACCTTGAATGTCTTGATGTCAGCATCGGGCAGGACGGCGTCAATGGTGTCATTCTTAGGGATAATGACATAGAAGAACTCATCTTCACCTAACTCATAGTTGGGGTTGGCTTCCATCCACTCCGGATATTTCAATATCATGAAATGTATTTTTTCTATGGAACCGTAATAGAGACCTGTGCCTGTTATGGTGATATAATAAGTGCCGATATCTTTAGGCTGGTTTATAACCTTGCCGGTACTGTCTGTAAATGTTACACTGAAATCTGGCTCGCCGTTGAGTATATCAAAACTGTTGGTCATTATAGAAGGTGAGATCAGGATGGGCTCTCCTGCATTGTAGTGATAATATGAATCTATGTAATTGATACCAACCATGGTATTAAGGTTCTTATCATCCGTATCAGGAATGACATTGTTGTTGCTTACAATCCAGGCGTTACCCAACAGTTCTTTCAGTTCGATGCCCGATGCCGACGTGCGGATGCCCTGCCCAAAGTCTGTCGGTGCTTTATAGTAGCAGTTTTTATATAAGTAATTATTTTTACCGCTATCATGACTGTAGAATAGACCGCCATGCAATGAGTCACTCTCAATGGTTCCAGATACCAGACATGTGTAAAATAAAAGTTTGCCGGCACTGCTGGATGTTATGAACCCGCTACAATCGTTTTTTCCGGACATTTGTATATTCCCGTCAAAAACAGAATTGTAAAATACTGCCTCTCCACTGCTCATATGGTACACGAAACCGTTGTATGATAACAAATCACTGGAGGTAGTGCCGGTGACATTGATACTGCTACGGCAGGAGAGTATTGCGAGTTCATCCTCTGCATATGCTACCAAACCGGCTATAGAGACATGGGGATTGTTGTAGTTTCCGGTAATGTGAATGCGGCTGAAGAAGGATTCTTTGGCTTGATAGAATGGTGCTATTGATTTGATTTCATCATCTGGTATCGCAAGATTAATGGTATGTCCGCATCCGTCAAATTTTCCGGTGAAATCATTCTTTGATCCTACCGGTTTTGTGATGGTTATATCATGTGTCAGTTTTATAACCTGATCAAACTCGACTCCAAAATCATCAACCAGTTCAGCAAGTGCGTTCCAGTCATCTTCACTCTCTATGAGCAGGTTGCCGTCAGAATCCTCAATCAGGCCTGTCACTCTGATCTTGATTGAGATGGTGCCGCTCATACCTGCCTCCTCGAAGCCGGTAAAGGTTAACGTATATTCTCCGCGGTTTACAATCTCCGTAACAGGATGGCCAAGGCTGTCAGTTACGGAGGTTAAGGCGTACTGTTTACCTGAATGCAACGTACCCATGTATGGGTCAGTAAGCATAAGGTTCAGGCCGATAGATTGACCGGTGTACTGATAATACTCTTTCAGACCGCTTATAACGCACATTCTCATATCACCGGAAACCATTAAGGGTAAGGCTTTATCGCCATCAGCATACCATGAGTAGCCCAACATGGCGGCCAGTTCACTGCCAGTGGCATAAGTATGGTTTGCCTGAATACGTAAGAATGAGTAAGAGGTGGAGTAACAGTTTTCACATTTTACTGTTGTATTGAATGACGCATAGATCTCACAGGATCCGTGAAAGTCGCATAACATAGTACCATTGAAGAGACAGTTGATTATCCGGGCGTTTGATGCTTCACAATAACCTATCAGACCACCGCAGTAAGATGCGTCGGGGGCGTCTATCGTTCCATCAAAGAGACAGTTTGCCATTGCAAGGTTGTTTGCGACGTGGGCCAGCAGACCTGCATGCACACCCATATCCTCAATATTGCTTTTGATGTTGACACTGCTGCGGCAACTAAACATTATCATGTCCTCAGAATAACCAACTATGCCTGATCCGCATTGATATGACTTGGCGTCAATGGTGCCGGCGGTATTGAGGGTTGCAATGATGCCCTCTTTGACATAGCGGAACGGTGCTACGTAGTCATCCGTACCTTCCAACTCCATGGTTATTGTGTGTCCGTTACCGTAAAAGGCACCGGCAAACATGTTGTCCTCAGTTCCAACCATGGCTGTAATGCCCGATATATCAGCTGAAAGGCTGAAAAACTTGTGCTCAAATGTGTTACCGTTATTGACGCTGTCTGCAAATGCCTGCCAGTCCTGAGCAGTGGCAATGATGAACGGGTCCTGTCTGGTACCGCTGCCGCTAAAGCCGTCGGCCCATGCATTCAATGTCGTTGATACAATCATGAGCATCATGACTGTCGCCTTCTTAAGGTTCCTGTAATTTGATTTCATAAGGCTAATTATTTGAAATAACTATTGATGCAAACTAATTCTCAATTAAAAATCACGCCCGATCCAATCATCTCATCATCAGAATCATACCAAACTGCAAACTGTCCAGCCGTAATCCCCCGTTGTGGTTCATCAAAAAGAAAAAACATTCCCGATGCGCGCCTGATGACCCAAGCCTGCTGCAGGGGCTGGCGGTAGCGTATACGCACGCGGTAACGGCGTATCTCACCATGCTGCATTTCCAGGTCGGGGCGGATCCAGTGGACCTGGCTGCCGGATATCTTGAGGCAGCTGCGTGACAGGCCGGGGTGGGTGTGGCCTTCGCCGGCATAGACGGTGTTGCTGTCTATGTCTGTTGCTATGACAAACAGTGAGTCATCATGCCCGCCTACGTTAAGGCCGTGGCGCTGGCCGATGGTAAAGAACTGCGCTCCGTCATGCGTGCCGATAATCTTACCCCAGGGGTTAGCCTTGTAACGGGTCTTCTTTACGTGCTTGCGGCCTGAGCGGTAGGTCTCGGTTATGAACCTGATTGAGTCGTAGCGGTAGGGGGTGGCAAGACGCTCCAGAACCTCATCGGGCAGCTGGGTAATCTTTTCCGGGTCATATTGGTTGGAACAGAGCGTATCAGTACACTTGTCCTCACTGATGTAGCCGGTCACCATATTGGCGGGTGTACCATCGGTAGTAAGGCCAGACAGGGTCTCCTGCTGGAACTTGAAATGCGGATTGTTTGTGTAGAACTCGGGATAGACCTCCACGATGTTGCCCTGAACGCTCTTGAGCTTCTGCTTTAGGAACTCCGGAAGGTCAACCTTACCCACAAAACAGATACCCTGCGAGTCTTTCTTGGTGGCCGATGGCAGGGCGGCCTGGGCAGCTATCTGACGCACCTCCTTCTTGAGCAGGTGTCCTATGGGGAACAGGGCGCGTGACAGCTGCTCCTGGTTGAGCTGGCACAGGAAATAGCTCTGGTCCTTGCCGGGGTCAACGCCCTCAAATATGCGGTAGATGGGCTGGCCGTCGGGGCCTACAGTCTGATCCTTGCGGCAGTAGTGTCCGGTGGCTACCATATCAGCGCCCAGCTTGAGGGCGGCGTCCAGGAATGCGTCGAACTTGATCTCGCGGTTGCACAGCACATCGGGGTTGGGGGTGCGGCCCTGCTCGTACTCTGAGAACATGTAGTCAACTACACGCTTGCGATACTCATCACTCAGGTCTACAAAGTGGAAGGGTATGCCTATCTTCTTGGCTACCATCTCGGCAACAAGACGGTCCTCTTCCCACTCGCAGTCACCGTGGAGCGTACCCTCGGTGTCATGCCAGTTCTGCATGAACATGGCAAACACGTCATACCCCTGCTGCTTAAGCAACAGAGCCGCTACGCTGGAGTCCACTCCACCCGACAAGCCTACGCACACTTTCATGCCGCAAAGATATCTACAAATTGTCCAAAAATTAGACAATTTCAGCCCCTTAACGCAAATTCATAACTATTTCTTTTGATTAATGCCCGGTGAGCCGATAATTTTGGGCAATAATCAAAAAGTCCTGATATGATCCTTCATTATCTCAAAGTAGCTCTGCGCAATATCCATAAATATGCAGTCCAGAACCTGCTCTGTGTCCTGGGCCTTGCGGTGGGCTTCATTGCACTTTCACTTTCGGCTTACTGGTATTGGTTTGAGAACACCTATGACAAGACTGTCAAGGATTGGGAGCGCATATATACAATACGTACCGGTTTGTTGGTGGGTAAACTCTACAGCCCTCTGGAAAATAATGAGCTGGCCCAACTTAAGAGGCTTAAGGATATTGAGATGGTGGGTTGCATAGCCTCCAGTGGTTCAATTGGCATTCAGATGGATGCCAACTTTATGGAGATGATGGGATTTGAGCTTATAAAGGGCAAACCCGGAGGGCTTCCTGACTCTTACGGCTATTGCATATCGGAATCGGCTGCAAAAAGAACCTTTGGAGATGATGTGGAGTTGGGTAGGGTGATGACCACAGGAGAGCTTAACTCAATAGGTCTGATAGGTGGCGGACGGTTTACCGGCAATGATGATGAACTGACCGGAAACACAGTGTCGGGAGTGTTCCGGGACTTTAATCACTCTTTCCTTAAGGCTTTCAGAATGAATATGATGATCCAGTCTGATGAACTGGATGATCTGTCCCAAGATTACATGTATGGAAGGATGGTTCTCATTAAGGTCCGCAAAGGTGCCGATATGGAGAAACTTAAGAAAGAGATAACCGATATTGTTGATGCCGAAGGTCATTATCCGTCGGTTAATCTGATTAATGTCAGTGATTTGCATAAGGATGTGGTAAAGAGCCCGATGGATGCCAAGCATGTGCGTTTCATTGCCTTGACAAGCCTGTTGCTGATATTATGCGCCGTGGTAAACTCCATATCCATGACGGTGACACGTATTACCGGCCGCCGCAAGGAGATGGGATTGCGCCGTTCATGCGGCTCATCGGTAAGGAAACTGGTTGTTATGCTCTCTGTTGAGATGGCGGTGGAGTTCCTGGTGTCGCTTGTTGTGGCATTGGGCGCATTGCTGCTTATCAGGGACTATTTTGCAGAGTTCTCATTCATAGGCGGTAACTCCATCAGGGTGGTTTGGGGATGTCTCATTGTTATGGTATCGGCCTTCATATTATCGCTTGCGGCAGGTGTTATAACCATATCAATAATACTACGTGACTCACTCAACAACATGATGACCCAAGGCAAGTCACGCAGCAAGAGGTTCCGTATGGCTGGTCTTACCGTTCAGCTTACCATAAGCCTGTTCTGCATATTCTGCTCATCGGTCCTGGTGCGTCAGATACGGTTCCTGTGCAACAGCAACTGGGGAATAGGCGTCAACGGGGTGGTGAACATTGAGATGATGAATGATGAGAACGTCTATTATACACGCTTCTATAATGCTGATTCTGTGGCGGTCGATGAGCAGACCCTGAGACATGATATTAAAAACTCCCGTAATCAGTTCCTTACATGGTTGAGCCAGGAGCTGAACACGTTGCCTATGGTTGAGTATGCCAAGACAACTAATTACAGCTTTGTGTCCAGAGAGATGTATTCAAGCTCTTATAGGTTTGTTGCCGATGATTCACCGCAGTCTGAGAGAGTAAGCATCAGGGCCATAATAATGAGTGACGCAAGCAACAGCGCGTACGGCTTTACAGTGCTGAATGGAACCATCCCTGATGTGATTGGTCCCGATGAGATTGTGCTTACTGAGAGTGCCTGCCGTATTCTTGGCGTTGAAGATCCGCTTGGCAAGACTATCTATCAGGATAGATACCCCAACACCAAACCCATGACCATTGTGGCAGTACTCAAGGACCTCTATCTGGACGGACCTATGTACGAGGCTACACCGCTGGTGTTCTTCAATACGTCCGATGTGTACAGGTCACCCCACACTCCCGGCGAATCATACAACCTTATTGCCAAGTTTGATCCCTCCAAACGAAAGGAGTTTGCCGCCGCTCTTGACACCCTTTTAGAGAAAGCGCCTTGGACCGCTTATGTATCTTATATGGATGACTGGATGGATGAGTTCCTTAAGTCAGACAGGATGCTGGTTAAGCTGATGGTCATTCTGGGCCTTGTCTGCATTATCATAGCTGTGCTGGGAGTCTTTATGGCCATCACCCTGGCTTGCCAGGAACGCAGGCGTGAGATTGCCGTACGTAAGGTACACGGCGCCAGTGTCAAGGATATAGCATTCTCACTGCTTCGTGAGTATGCCGTTGTGCTGGTGGTATCGGCCGCTTTATCATTCACCATAGGCTCAATAGTGATGCACTCATGGCTGCAGAATTTTGCAAAGATTGCCACCATCCGCTGGTGGATCTACGCCATCATCCTCCTGGCCATGGCTCTGCTCATATTCGCCTCCGTAGCTCGCCGGGTCTTCCGCACCGCCCGCGAAAACCCCGCCCTAGTAATAAAGAGTGAATAATAAAAGGTACCCTCTCGCATGCTCCACAAAAAAAAGGCCGCTTTTGCGACCCTTTTTTTGTGGAGCATACGAGACTCGAACTCGTCACCTCTTGACTGCCAGTCAAACGCTCTAGCCAGATGAGCTAATGCCCCAAAACCCGAATCCCTTTCAGAATTCGGATGCAAAGGTAATGATTAGGATTGAATAATCGCTATCTTTGGCAAAAGAAAAATTAAAAAATGGCAGGTCAGCTGGCAGAAAAAATAATACTGGGTATAGACCCCGGAACCAACGTGATGGGCTATGGCGTTATAAAAGTGGAAGATAGGAAAGCTTCTATCATAACCATGGGCGTCATTGACATGCGCAAGGAGGATGATATGTACCTTAAACTGGGTCATATTTTCCAGCGTGTAAACGGCATTATAGAGTCATATCTGCCCGATGAGATGGCTATTGAGGCCCCCTTCTTTGGCAAGAACGTGCAGTCCATGCTCAAGCTGGGCCGCGCCCAGGGCGTTGCCATAGCCGCCGCAATCAACCACAGCGTGCCCATCACAGAGTACGCCCCCATGAAAATCAAGATGGCCATAACCGGAACGGGTACCGCCAGCAAGGAGCAGGTGGCAGGGATGCTTCAGCGCATGCTTCATCTGGATGAGAGTGAGATGCCCAAGTTCTTTGATGCTACCGATGCCCTGGCTGCCGCATACTGCCACTATCTGCAGATGGGACGTCCCGATACCGGCAAGAAAGGCCCTAAGAGCTGGAAGGAATTCATATCCAGCAATCCCGGCAAGGTGTCCAAACGCAAAACTCCCACAGAGTGAGGGTTTAATGCTGTTGTTGATAAATATTCTAAAAATTGGACAAAAGGGCCGGTGATGAGTCCTATTTATTTGTAACTTTGCAGTGCAAAAAATCATTTAATCTCAGTCAATTCCTTATGGATCAAAGCAATTCTTTCCTGGTCTTTTGCGGTACCAACACCATGTACCTGGCCAAAGAGATATGCGATTACCTTAACTGCCCCCTGGGCAACATGAATGTGTCTCATTTTGCAGACGGTGAGTTTGCAGTTTCGTATGAGGAGTCTATCCGCGGTAAGGATGTGTTCCTGGTACAGTCCACATTCCCTTCATCGGACAATCTGATGGAGCTTCTGCTTATGGTTGACGCCGCCAAGCGTGCATCGGCCAAGTCAGTAAATGCCGTTGTTCCTTATTTTGGTTGGGCACGTCAGGACCGTAAGGACAAGCCGCGTGTATCAATAGGCGCCAAGTTGGTGGCCGATATGCTGAGCACCGCCGGTATTGACCGTCTGATTACCATGGACCTGCATGCAGACCAGATTCAGGGATTCTTTGACGTTCCCGTGGATCACCTCTATGCATCCATGGCTTTCATCCCTTATGTACAGAGCCTCAAGCTTGAGGAACTGGTTATGGCTGCTCCCGATGTAGGCGGCAGTAAGCGTGCCAGCGCATATGCCAAGTTCCTGGATGTGCCTCTGGTACTCTGCCAGAAGACCCGTACCCGTGCCAACGTTGTGGATGATATCCGCATTATTGGTGATGTACAGGGTAAGAACGTGGTTATTGTAGATGATATCGTTGACACAGCCGGTACAATATGCAAGGCCGCTGACGTTATGATGGAGGCCGGTGCCAAGTCTGTACGCGCCTTTGCTTCACACTGCGTTATGTCAGGTGACGCTCCTGTACGCGTTGACAACTCACAGCTGGAGGAGATAATATTCACCAACAGCATACCTTACCGTAACCCCATCCCCTGCAAGAAACTCAAGCAGATCTCTATTGCACAGATGTTTGCCGAGACAATACGCAGAGTTATCTCAAATGAGTCAATCAGCTCACAATATCTGATAAAGTAATATGAAAAGGGTTTTATTCTTTGTTTTTGCAACAATCCTGCTTGCTGCCTGCGGCGGAAAGGATTCTTACAGGATTAAAGGTACTATTGAGGGCGTTAGTGACAGCACTGTTCTTACGCTCTGCATGTTAGATATGGATGGACTTACACCGCTTGACTCATTCTTGGTTAAGGACGGCAAGTTCTCTTTCAAGGGTCAGATTGATGACGCCCAGATGGCTGCGGTCGTTTATGAGACCGAGGAGTCTGTGAACGGATGCCAGTTCTTCCTGGAGCCCGGAAACATTACCATCATGATGAATGGCGAGACCGGTGAGCAGCACCTGAGCGGTACTCCTAACAACAAGGCTCTGCAGAAGTTCTTTGATGATACAGAGGCATTCAATGATGAGGCAATGGAGCTGAACGATAAGATCCGTATTACCATTGCTACTCAGAGTGATGCCAGCGACCTGTATGAGCAGATGGGTGACCTCCAGAACCGTTTCAAGGCTGTTCTGGCACAGAGCATCAAGGATAATGCCGATATGGCTTACGCTTACCACCAGCTTATGGACAATTACAGTCTGTTTGAGCCGGAGGAGGTAATGGAGATGCTTGAGGCACTGGCTCCCACATTCGGCACTGACCTCTACTTCAATCAGCTCACTGCAACCATCAACGCTCAACTCAGCACAAGCCTGGGTCGTCCTTACATGGACTTTGAGGCTGCCGTTCTGGACAAGAAATACAAGTTTGAGTCCACTGCCAAGCTCTCTGATTACATTGGTAAGAATAAGGTGGTGCTGCTTGATTTCTGGGCCAGCTGGTGCGCTCCCTGCATGAATGAGGTTCCCAACCTTAAGGCTGCGTACAACAAGTTCAAGTCAAAAGGTTTTGAGATTGTAAGCGTATCTGTTGATGACAATACAGAGGATTGGATCAAGGCTGTCAAGGACAACGGAATGAACTGGGTTCAGCTCTGGAACGGTGAAGACCTGGAGAACTCAGCCGCTTTCAAGTACTCAATCAGCGCAATCCCGTCAACATTCCTGATTGATGCCGATGGCACCATCATCGGACGCAACCTGCGTGACAAGGAACTGGAGGAGGCTCTTGAGGATTTCTTCAGCAAATGATTATCACAGACAGACAATAAAAAAGACGGTCCGTTGGAGACCGTCTTTTTTTTGTCCTGGATAAATATCACGGGCGGCGTGAAATCTTACGCATCAGCTCATTACGACTGGATTCAAACTGCAGCGTGTTGGCTGCTATTACGTAGTTGTGAGGATCAGAGCAGCTGCGGTATGCAAAGAGCAGGAACTCTGAACGGTTGCTGTCAAACTGGAATGTCCTGGCCATATCGGCAATCTGACGTGAGGAGAGCAGGCTGCCGCTTACGATCATCTTGGCAAGCTTTTCACGCGTGGAGTCAAACTCCTCATTCTTGAGGGTCTTGATGATGGCTGTCAGATCAGATGATGTAACCTTGTAAACGGGGGCTCCGTCCCTGATATCCTCAATCTGGTTCTCCATAACGTACTTGATTACCTTCTCACGGCTTGAGCTGAACTCAACGGTTGAGAGTACTCGGTAGAAATTGTGACGGTCTACGCAGTTGTGATATGCCTGTTTAAGGAACTTTACGCGCTCGCTGTCAAAATCAAAGAATTCTGCCACCTGCTTGATTTGAGCCGTAGTCATGTAGCCGCCGGTGCTGAACACCATATCGGCCATCTTAAGACGGTTGGAGTCAAAAGACTCGCGGTCAAATGCGCGGATAACCTCACTGTCAACTACTTTTATCTTGGCGGGAACAACCTCCTGGACAATTACTGTGCGCTCACCACGACGGGGCTGTGGCTCTGAACGGCGGACTATGCGGTTATCACGGCGTTCGGTACGTGATCTGCGAACTACTCTGGACTGTGCCTGAACACTCTCGGTACCTATCAGAAGCGCTGCAACTGCTAGGGTAATCATCATCACTTTTGTTTTCATCGCTGTAGTATTTAGTGTTTCTACTATAATGACGCAAACGGCCGTTATTTGTTAACTACCTCGCGCTCAAAAAAATCAAGGAAGAAAGGCCAGTTGGGTCCTGCCTCATGGCCGCCATGGTGCTGACGGTAGGTTAGACGGCCATCCATCAGACCGTTATCCATGCCGGGGAACAGGTCTGTACCCAGTCCCTTGTAACCGAACAGCTCATATACAGGTGATGCCTTTGAGGCCGATATGAATGATCCAACTACATCCTGCCACTTGTCGCCGCTCCAACTGCCGGTTGAAATGAAGCAGGCACGCGGGGCGCACAGGGCAATGAGCTCATGCTGGTCTACAGGCAGGTCATTCTCAGTGAGGGGGTCAGTGCCGTATTTGATAAGGTTACCGCATACCCAGTGGTACTCCTCATTTGATACTATGTTGCCGATGCTCTCACCGCAGTCACGGCGCCATCCTGCTGCACCGGCCTTACCGGATGAGGCAATGAATCCGGCAGCGATACGCTCCTCAAAAGCCATGGCTACGAGCGATGCCTTTCCGTAACGTGATACACCCTCGATAGCACACTTGGTGGCATCGAAAGTATTATCGGTCTCAAAGTAGTCTATGAGACGTGACAGGCCCCAGCCCCATGCACGGAGTGAACCCCAGTCAGTAGGCTGGCGGAACTCACCCTTGTTGCAGAGTCCGATGATGCCGTTGGTAAGACCGGAACCGGCATCGGCCTGGATGGATGAGGGGTTGATTGTGGCTGCGGCCCAACCGCGCTCAATGACCATCTGCTGCCATGATGTGCTGCCGGCACGGGTGCGGGTGGGGTCACCGCCTCCGAATCCGAACTCTATGATTACCGGGAGCTTGGTGCTGCCGTTATCGGGATATACTACGTTGGCCTGGATCTCTACGGTTATTGCCGGATAGCTGGAGTTGTCAACCACACCCTTGAGATAGCGTACCACTACCGGGGTGCCTGCAAAATCCTTCTTCTCCTCACCAGTCACCTCCCATTTTACGCCGGGCACATTCTCAGGGATGCGGCCGTAGACATTATCCTCAAAGAGTTTTACTATCTCCGGACGGCGGGTCTTCTGCCACATCTTGGCGCTGGTTACCTTCTTGCCGCTCTCTGTTACCAGGACTTCGGGGTAGAAGGGGTAGGGGTTGGCAATCAGCTCGTCATAGTTGGGGTGTTTGCTCTCATCCTGGCTGTTGGGCTGACGTCCCTCACGGGGCTGGCCTACACCAACTTTTGCCAGCATATCGGCATAATCGGCAGCCGCAATCTTACGCAGGCTGTCCTGGCTGGCGCGGTTTCCGCCTCCAAACATCATAAACTGGGCATTTGCCGTAAAGGGAATAAAGGCCACTAAGGCCGCTGCAAGGATATTCTTCATTGCATTCATAAGCACTATTGTTTGTTTTTTCAAAGATACGGTATTTATCCGTTTGGTACCTCTTGCGGGACGGATAAAAAAAGAGGCCATCAGTGAATTGATGACCTCCTTTCTATATTTGTTGAGCGGATTACTTGCCGGGCTTGTTGTAAGCGGCGTTCAGACCGTCCAGAACCTCGGCTGTGATATCCATAGCCTGATCTACGAACAGCAGGGCTGCCTTGTTGATGATAATGTTGTAACCGTGTGTCTTGTTGTACTCCTTGATGAAGTTGTCAACGGTCTCATTTATCTTGAGTGAGTTGGCGTCTCTCTCTGCCATGAGCTCCTGTGTGTATTTCTCGCTCTTCTCCTGGATAGCCTGCTGCTTCTTGGCAAGTCTGTTCTCCTCTGACTGAGCGCGCTCGGCCGATGAATAAACACCGTTTCTTACCTTTTTCTGATAGTCTTCAACATCTTTCTGCCACTTGTTGGCCTCCTCGGTCAGGGCCAGGCGGTAATTCTCCTCCTTGCGGGTAATCTCCTCGGCAAGATCCTGATAGTACTGGTAGTTAGCCAGGAGAGAGTCAACATTGATGAATGCAATCTTTAAGCCTACGATCTGTTCTGTGCTCTGGGGCTGGGGAATCTGTACGGTCTCAGTTGACTGCTGTTTGCACTGGCTGAAGCTGAGAACGGCTGCGGCCGAGAGAATGATTGATGAAACGGACTTGAAGTTCATATTCGTTTAGTTAATTATTTACTGTTTTCATTAACGGCCATCGGGTTAACCTTCTGTGCCTGTGCGTCCTGTGACTCAACGCATCCTATGCCGCGCTTTCTCATGGCTGGGTTCTTTCCAACATGGATATTGGGGAACCGGCCGTTCTTCTTAAGCAGTATGCTAACAGATAACAGGACTACCGCTGCCAGAAGGAAAAGTGTAACTGTCAGAAACGTTTTCCACATACGGACTGCGAAGTTAGATATTTAATTTGAACTATTTGCAAGAATAGTGTATTTTTGGAGTTGTTAAGAATTCAAGACATGGAAAAGACAGATTGGTCAAAAAAAGTGATGGACATATTCCTGGAGATATGCAGGATACCGCGTCCGTCAGGAAGAGAGGAGAAGATGGGTGAGTACCTGATGAACTTTGCCGTTGAGCGTGGGCTGGCCGCACGCAAGGATGAGGTGGGCAACGTATTGATATCCAAGCCTGCAAGTCCCGGATATGAGGGCTGCCAGACAGTGATCCTGCAGGCGCATCAGGATATGGTATGTGAGAAAGACGCTACCCTGGACCATGATTTCATGACCCAGCCTATTGAGACCTACGTTGAGGACGGATGGCTCAAGGCACGCGGCACCACTCTGGGGGCCGATGACGGCATGGGTATAGCCATGGCATTGGCTGTTCTTGACAGCAAGGAGATAGAGCACGGACCGGTGGAGTGCCTGTTTACCGTATCGGAAGAGACAGGACTTACGGGAGCCGAGAACCTGAAACCGGGTATGATGAACGGCAAGATGCTCATTAATCTGGACTCGGAGGATGAGGGCGAGATATTCATAGGCTGTGCCGGTGGAATCAACTCATCAGTTGAGTTTGACTATAAGAGTGAGGCTGTGCCTGCGGGATACATGTTCCTGCGTGTGGGCGTGGACAGGCTGCATGGCGGACACTCCGGTGATGATATAGATAAGGGTTATGCCAATGCCAATAAGGTTCTGGCGCGTTTCCTTAACAGCGCTCTTGAGAAATATGATTTAAGACTGATTTCATTGAGCGGAGGTAATCTGCATAACGCCATCCCGCGTGATGCCGAGGCTGTGATTGCGGTCCCGTTTGCCGAGCGTGAGAATATCCGTGTGGACTTTAACGTGTTTGCATCGGAAGTACAGGATGAATATCATGTAACGGAGCGTGAGGCTAAGTTTTATATGGAGACCACCGATCCCGTGACTGAGTGCATTGAGCAGGCTGTGGCACGTAATATCATACGCTCTGTGTTTGCCGTGTTCAACGGCGTGTATGCCATGAGCATGGATGTGCCGGGGCTGGTTGAGACAAGCTCCAATCTGGCTCGCATACGCACCGAGAAGGGTAAGGTTACCATGATTGCAAGCCAGCGCAGTTCGGTTGAATCGGCCAAATATGCCGTACAGGAGACTCTGGCGGCATGTTTCCGTCTGGCCGGAGCCAAGGTGGAGCGTAATGACGGATATCCCGGATGGGCTCCCAATACCAAATCGGAACTGCTGGATATTGCGGTAAGTACCTATAAGGAGCTGTTTGGACGTGATCCCAAGGTGAGGGCTATCCATGCCGGACTGGAGTGCGGATTGTTCCTTACCTCTTATCCGGATCTGGATATGATTTCAATAGGACCGACACTCCGAGGTGTACACTCTCCGTCCGAGCGTCTGGAGCTGGCCACGGTCCCCATGGTGTTTGATCATCTGCTTGCAATCCTGCGACGCATCGGGGACGGTTCTGTTCGCGAACAGAACCGTCCCTAACGCGAACAGAACCGTCCCTAACGCGAACAGAACCGTCCCCTTTGCGAAAAACAGACTATGGAAAGGAGTTTAGAATACCTGCAGCTGCTGGCCAAGAGTTTTCCCAGCATAGCGGCTGCATCGACCGAGATTATAAACCTAGAGGCAATCCTGAACCTGCCCAAGGGTACTGAGCATTTTGTGACCGATATACACGGAGAGTACGATGCGTTTGACTACGTGCTGCGTTCCGCATCGGGCGTTATCCAGCAGAAAATTGACGCTGTGTTTGGTGATGAGCTGAGCGTGGAGGATAAACGCAGCCTGAGTGCCCTGATCAGTTATCCTGAGGCAAAACTGCGCGTGCTCAAGGCCGATAATGAGAACCTTGACGAGTGGTACAAGGTGACTCTGATGCAGCTGATTGCGGTGCTTACGCGTGTGTCATCACGTTACACCCGCTCCAAGGTGCGCAAGGCGCTGCCCAAGGATTACGCCTACATCATTGAGGAACTGATGCATGAGGCCCGTAACACGTTTCTGGCTAAGCATAATTATGTCAAGGCAATCGTGGATACGATAGTATCTACCGGACGCGCCAGCCATTTCATCACTGCCATCGCCGATGTCACACGTGACCTGGTGATTGACCAGCTTCATATAATAGGTGATATCTATGACCGCGGTCCGGGCGCGCACCGCATAATGGATATGCTCTGTGGTTACCGCGATTTTGATATCCAGTGGGGTAACCACGATGTGGTTTGGATGGGTGCTGCCTCAGGTAGTGCCGCCTGCGTGGCCAACGTGATACGAAACAGCATCAAGTATGCTGATATGAGCACGCTTGAGGATGGCTACGGCATCAACCTGCTGCCGCTGGCTACATTCGCCATGGAGACCTACGCCAATGATGACTGTGAGCTGTTCCGTCCGGTCAAATCGGACCAGACACCTGCCGATGACGTCCCGCAGATACGCCTGCTGTCACAGATGCACAAGGCTATTGCCATCATCCAGTTCAAGATAGAGGCTGCTGTGATAGGCCGCCATCCGGAGTTCAAGATGGATCACCGCAACCTGCTTGACAAGATTGATTTCAAGAAAGGCACTGTTATCTGTAACGGTAAGGAGTATGTATTGCGTGATACCAACCTGCCTACAATAGATCCTTTAGACCCGTTCAGGCTTACACCGGCTGAGCAGAACGTGATTGACCGTCTGGTGCACAGCTTTACCAACAGCAAGGCTCTGGCTCGTCATATGGAGTGTCTTTTTGCTCACGGATCACTCTATCTGGTGCATAACAACAACCTGCTTTATCACGGCAGCGTGCCCCTGAATGAGGACGGGACGTTTGCATCGATGCTGATCCAGGGCATAGAATATAAGGGCCGTGAACTCTTTGACGTGCTTGAGAAAATGGTCCGCACGGCATATTTCTCCACATCGGATGATGAACTTAAGGAATACGGCAAGGACCTGTTCTGGTATCTCTGGTGCGGTCCGGTGTCACCTCCTTTTGACAAGAAGAGTATGGCCACGTTTGAGCGTTATTTTATTGCCGATGCCAGCACGCACGTTGAGGAGAAGGGTAACTATTACCGCCTCAAGAACCGCCGTGACATCTGTGAGATGATACTGCGTGAGTTTGGCATAACGGAGATGGAGCATGCCCATATCATAAACGGCCACATTCCAGTCAAGGCTGCCAGCGGCGAGAGTCCCATCAAGGCCGATGGACGCTTGCTGGTAATTGACGGCGGATTCTCCAAGGTCTACCATCAGACCACCGGAATTGCGGGCTACACCCTGATATACAACTCTCACGGAATGCGTCTGGTACGCCATCATCCGTTTGAGTCAATCCAAAAGTCCGTAGCTGAGGGTATGGATGTGATCGCCTCCACTCAGGTGGTTGAGTACACTGACCAGCAGATCCTGGTGCGCGACACCGACAAGGGCAAGCGCATCATGTCCCGCGTAGAGGATCTCCGCGCCCTGCTTCACGCTTACCGCACCGGTCTCATCCGCAATTAGCCACTGCTCATCGGCTGGCTCGTTCCGCTCATCGGCCCCGCGCGCTTTCCCGCCAAAGTGTCCCACGCTAACCCGCGTTAGAACGTATTCTCGATAGGGTGAGTGTGGGACACTGGCTCATTTCGCGAGTGTGTCCCACACTGAGGTGCCCTACAGACCTTGTGAGCGGGGTTGATGTGGGACACTCTGGCGGGGTGGGTGGGCATCGGCAAAAAAAGTGAGCACAAAACTTGCAAATAACCATTCTATCTGACATATTTGCAATTGATTCTGACATCGAAATAGAGTTTGCCGATGTCCGGAACCAGAAATTGAATACCAAAAACCTAATTACAAACAATTATCTATGGAAAATGAAAACAGGTTCTTTTACCACATGTTCGCTAATGGTGACGATTCCCATAATTTCATTACATCTTTGAAGGATTTCTACGCTGCATTCAACCGTATCGGTGTGTGCGCTGCCAATTCATCGGCCCGGGTTGTATCTTTCTCTATTGAGGATACCCACCCTCACGTGCTTCTGTATGGTACTGAGCAAGATTGCGTCAAGTTCAAGAATACTTATCTTATATCCACTTTGAGGTACATAGCAGCTAATCGTGGCAGTTTGTATGATGTGTTCCTGCATTATGAGCTATATCCCGTAAAATCAGATGATTATCTAAAGAATGTGGCGGTTTATACCATCTTTCAGGCTACTAAGGACGGAAAGAAAGTGATGCCATATGATTATGTGTGGGGTAGTGGATCGCTTTACTTCAGGTCCGATAATGCCGTTCCCATTTGGTACGTGGATAATAATGGAAATACAAATGATCCTAGGCCGATAAGTAGTTTGTCAGCCAGAGAAAAAGAGACCATGTTACATACGCGCAAGAAAGTTCCCGATGATTGGCTGATATGTAACGGCTTTCTGCTGCCTGAGAATTATGTAGATGTGGATTTATTTGAATCCATTTATCAGACTCATAATTGTTACAGGGTCTTCCTGGCAAACAGCAAAAAGAAAGATGATGCGGTCGTCTCCAAAATGTCAAAGGTGAGGGGCTTGATGATAGAGGATCTGGAAGCACGAAAGATATGCGCGGCAGCGTGCTATTCACTTTTTCATAAACATGATGCCCGATGGCTGGACACAAATCAACGATTGTTGCTAGCCAAGGAATTACGCGGGCAATACTATCTCTCATTCCGCCAACTGGCTACTCTGTGTCGACTCCCAGAAACTGAGATACGCAAGTACGTGCGCTAGTGGGTGCACTCATCGGCCCCGCAGCTCGCTCATCGGCCCTACGCGCTTTCCCCGCCAAAGTGTCCCACAACAACCCCGCACACATCGTTCCTGAGCCTGCTCGTTGTGGGACACCCTCTCATTATGAGCCAGTGTCCCACATCAACCCTAACGAGAATACGGTCTAACGCGGGTTATTGTGGGACACTTTGGCTAAAATGAGGGCCGATGCAGGTAATTTATCATCATGTATAGTCGGTACTATTAAATAAATACGTAATTTTGAGTCAGATGAATAATAACATATGGATTAATCCATATTCAATAACAATTGTATTTGATAAGAAACAGGAAAGTAAGTATTTAAAGACATATTAATAATCAAGCATTAGCTATTATTCGCATTCAAAACAAAAGCGTCGGAAACTCTTGATTTGAACAAAATCGAATAAGAAGCATTTTTCGTGGAGCATTGGCTCCCGTTACTACCTGATAATGTTAATGCTCGCACCGTTTTGGTGTGGGCTTGACTATAGGTAGTTACGGGGTTCATCCGACGCTCCTCGTGAATGCGGTAGGAAAGTCCACATCTTTCTTTTTGTCCGGTTAAGTGATTGATAGTTCGTGCGCAACTACCAATCACAATGGCAGGAAACCATAACCTTCATGCAGCCAATAAGGCAAAGCAGGATGAATTCTACACTCAGCTTTCAGATATTGAGAATGAGCTGAAACACTACAAAGAACACTTTAAAGGAAAAACAGTTCTCTGTAACTGTGATGATCCACGAGTGAGTAATTTTTTCCACTATTTCAGCTACAACTTTGAAAGGTTGGGGCTCAAGAAGTTAATAACCACTTGTTATAAAAACCAGAACCGCGACTTGTTCAGCCAGAATGACAGTGAACGGGCAATTTGGTTGGAATATTATGGAGATAAAAACGGGAATCGTATACCTGATCCCAATGAAATAGGTATAAACTATTTGAAAGGAGATGGTGACTTCCGGTCCGAAGAATGCATAGAGTTGCTAAAACAAGCTGATATTGTTGTAACCAATCCCCCATTTTCATTATTCAGGGAGTATGTAGCACAGCTAATCAATTATGACAAGAAGTTCGTAATTATTGGCAACCAAAACGCCATAACATATAAGGAAATTTTTTCTCTGATAAAGGATAACAAACTTTGGCTTGGAAGCACTCTTTCATTTGCAAAGTTCAAAGTTCCTGATTATTACGAGGAGAGGAGCACCCGATTCTGGATAGATGAAACCGGCCAAAAGTGGCGCAGTTTTGGTAATATCTGTTGGTTTACAAATCTTGATATTGCCAAAAGACATGAAAGATTGATATTGTATAAAAGATATTCACCTGATGAGTATCCTAAGTACGATAATTACGATGCAATAAATGTAGATAAGGTCTCTGAGATACCCGGTGACTATGAAGGTGTAGTAGGCGTTCCTATTACCTTCTTGGATAAGTATAATCCTGATCAATTTGAAATAATTAAGTTTCGCAAAGGAGATGATGATAAGGATCTATCCATAGGAGGTAAATGCCCTTACTTTAGAATATTGATTCGACATAAGCAGAATAAGAATTTATTTATTGAATTCTCTTCTGATGACAAAGAAAGAATGGTAGCCGAAGGAGAGATTGATTTCGGAAAAGAATAATAGACTAACCTAATTACTTGAATATGAAGATAGAACTACACAAGATAACAGTCCGTGAGCTGACAGCTGGGTTCGAGGACAACAACGAGAACGGAGTACGTGCTTATGGAGGCAAGTTGGATGTGCGTCCACCATATCAACGTGAGTTTGTTTATAAGGATAAGCAGCGTGATGCTGTTATAGATACACTTACGCAGGGATTCCCACTGAATGTGATGTATTGGGCAACGCGTGAGGATGGAACCTTTGAGATTATTGACGGTCAGCAGCGTACTATCAGTATTTGCCAGTACGTAAATGGAGATTTTGCGTTTGATTTCCGTTATTTCCATAATCTGCAACCCGATGAGCAAGACCAGATGCTGAACTATGAGCTGCAAGTTTATATATGCAGCGGTACTGATAGTGAGAAACTGAAATGGTTCAAGACTATCAATATCGCAGGTGAGGAGCTAACTGACCAGGAACTCCGTAATGCTGTATATGCTGGTTCTTGGGTGAGTGATGCAAAACGTTATTTCAGTAAGACCGGTGCTCCTGCAGCCAAGATTGGTGCTGATTATCTGAATGGATCTGCCATCAGGCAAGAATATCTTGAAACAGCGATTTCTTGGATATCGGACGGAAATATTGAGCCTTATATGGCCAACCATCAACATGATGCAAGTGCCGCTCCCCTTTGGCAGTTTTTCCAATCCGTTATTACCTGGATTGAGACATCTTTTCATCCTTCCAAGGAACGTAAAAAAATAATGAGAGGTGTTGACTGGGGACCCCTTTATAAGCAGTACAAGGATGAGGTATTTGATGCTAAGGAAATAGATTCAGTGGTAAAGAGACTTATTCTTGATGATGACGTAACAAAGAAATCTGGTATCTATCCATACATCCTTACTGGTAAGGAAAAGTATCTGTCAATACGTGCCTTTACTGATGCTCAGAAACTCTCCGCATATGAGTATCAGATGGGTATCTGTCCTGATTGTGGAAACCATTTTGATTTGTCACAAATGGAAGCTGACCATATAACTCCTTGGCACGAAGGTGGCAAAACTACAGCTGATAACTGCAAGATGTTGTGTCGTGAATGCAACCGTCGTAAAGGAGGTAGGTAACTAATTATTGAGTTTGCCAAAGTGTCCCACACTGACCCCCGCGAGAATACGCTCTGACGGTGGTGAGTGTGGGACACTGGCTCTAGATGAGGGGATGTAACACAACGAACCCCGCTGCACGGGCTGTGAGCGGGGTTGATGTGGGACAATTTGGCGGGGAGGTGGAATTACAACACGCCCTTAGAGGAGGGGAGCGTGTAATTCCAAATATCGCGGCGGACGGCCTGTTTGAGGGCGCGGGCAAATGCCTTGAAAATGGCCTCAATCTTGTGGTGCTCGTTGTCACCCTGGGCCTGGACGTTCAGGTTCATTGCGGCGGCGTCGCTCAGGGACTTGAAGAAGTGCAGGAACATCTCGGTGGGCATCTCGCCAATCTTTTCGCGGTGGAACTCAGCGTCCCAAACCAGCCAGCTGCGGCCTCCAAAATCCAGCACCACCTGAGCCATGCAGTCATCCATGGGCAGGGCGTATCCGTAGCGCTCTATGCCGCGTTTGCTGCCCAGAGCCTTGCGTATGCACTCGCCCAGCACTATTCCGGTATCCTCAATGGTGTGGTGCTCGTCTACATAGAGGTCACCCTTAACCTTGATTGTCAGGTCCATACCTCCGTGACGGCCAATCTGCTCCAGCATGTGGTCAAAGAATCCCAGACCGGTGCTGATATCGCACTTTCCGGTGCCGTCAACGTTCAGCTCAACCAGGATATCGGTCTCCTTGGTTGCACGGTGGGCCGATGCACGACGCTCGCCTGCAAAGATGAACTCGGCCACTTTCCACCAGTCACGGGTGGCAAGGGCGCATACTGCCTTTAGGTCATCCGACAGGTCATCGGCACTGTCCTGCAGCAGGATGGCGCGGCAGCCCAGGTTGCGGGCCAGCTCCACGTCTGTGGCGCGGTCACCTATCACGTAGCTGGCACTGAGGTCATACTCATCGGTCATATATTTGCCAAACATGCCTGTGCCGGGCTTACGGGTGGGGGCGTTGTCCTGCGGGAAATGACGGTCTATGAGCAGGTCATCAAACTCCACGCCCTCACCTTTCAGGGTGTTCAGTATGAAGTTCTGGGTGGGGTAGAAGTCCTTCTCCGGGTATGACGGGGTGCCCAGGCCGTCCTGGTTACTGGCCATCACGAACTCAAAGTCTGTGTGGTCCCTAAGGAACGACAGGCTCCTGAATACGCCAGGTACAAACTCCAGCTTCTCAAAGCTGTCAAGCTGCTCGTCGGACGGTTCTGTTACTATGGTTCCGTCACGGTCTATGAATAGGACTCTCTTTTTCATACCATTAATATTTTGTTAATGCATCCAGAAGTGCGTTGTTTTCAGGGACTGTACCTATGGTTACGCGCAGGGAGTTGCCGCACAAAGCAATCTTGCTGCGGTTGCGGACAATGATACCCTGGTCAACCAGGTAGTTGTAGGTGGCGGCGGCATCCTTTACGCGTGCCAGGAAGAAGTTGGCATCAGAGGGGTAGACCTTGATGCAGCAGTCCAGCTTGGCAAACTCTTCCATCAGGCGGATGCGCTCCTTGAGTATGGACTGAACCCAGCCCTGAACGCGGTCATGCTGCATGACCTCCTCCATGGCGCGTTGCTGTGTGAGCAGGTTGATGTTATAGGGATACTTTACCTTGTTCATTATGCCTATTATCTCCGGCTGGGCGAATGCCATTCCCAGACGTATGCCGGCCATTCCCCATGCCTTGGAGAATGTCTGCAGTACAATCAGGTTGGGACGGCTCTCCAGCTGACGCAGATATGAGGGGACACCTGCAAAATCTATGTAGGCCTCATCAACAATCACAATGCCGTCAAAGGTGTCGAGCACCTTCTCAATGACAGTGCGGTCAATGTTGTTGCCGCTGGGGTTGTTGGGTGAGCAGAAGAATACCAGCTTGGTGTTGGCATCGATGGCAGCCAGTATCTTATCGGCACTGGGCTGGAAGTTCTCATCCATGAGCACGCGACGGTACTCCACGTTGTTGATGTCGGCGCATACTCCGTACATGCCGTAGGTGGGCTCAATGGCAACGGCGTTGTCCTGGCCCGGAGTGCAGAATATGCGGTACATCAGGTCTATGGCCTCATCGCTTCCGTTGCCCAGGAAAATGGTCTCCTCACGGACACCTTTTATATCGGCTATACGTTTCTTGAGGTCACGCTGCAATGGGTCCGGGTAACGGTTAACCGGATCGTTATAGGGGTTCTCATTGGCGTCCAGGAACACCTTGGCATCTTTGCCCTGATACTCATCGCGGGCGGATGTGTAGGGGCTCAGGCTCCAGATGTTTGGTCTTACCAGATCTTTTAGTTGTTTCATATTTTGGACTCCTTAAGTCTTAGAGTTACTGCGTTCTTGTGGGCGTCAAGGTACTCGCCGGCGGCCATGGTCTCTATGACAGGACCAAGCTGCTGCAGGCCCTCACGTGAGAGCTGCTGGAATGTTATCTTACGCATAAAACTGTCTATGTTCACACCTGAGTAGGCCTTGGCGTAGCCGCTTGTGGGCAGTGTGTGGTTGGTGCCCGATGCATAATCGCCGGCGCTCTCCGGTGACCATGGGCCGATGAACACGGAGCCTGCGTTCACAACGCGCTCGGCCAGTTCATTGGCGTTGGCGGTCTGGATGATCAGGTGCTCGGGGGCATACTCATTGGTCATCTCAATGATCTCATCGTCATTGCTGAGCAGGATCATACGGCTGTTCTGGAGTGATGCCTCGGCAATCTCGTTACGTGGCAGCAGGGCAACCTGACGGTCAACCTCGGCCTGAACCTTATCAATAAGTTCTGCCGATGTGGTGAGCAGGATTACCTGGCTGTCACGTCCGTGCTCGGCCTGTGACAGGAGGTCGGCAGCTACGAATGCGGGGTTGGCCTGGGCATCGGCAATGACCTCAACCTCTGACGGGCCGGCGGGCATGTCGATAGCTACATCCTTGAGTGACACAATCTGCTTGGCGGCGGTAACGTAGGGGTTACCGGGGCCGAATATCTTGGATACCTTGGGTACGCTCTCGGTGCCGTATGCCATGGCGGCAATGGCCTGTGATCCGCCCAGTTTGAAGAAACGGTTCACGCCGGCTACCTGTGCGGCGTAAAGTATGGCGGGGTTGACCTTACCGTTCTGTCCGGGAGGGGTGCAGAGCACAATCTCCTGGCAGCCGGCTGTGCGGGCGGGAATGGCCAGCATCAGGACTGTAGAGAACAGGGGTGCTGTGCCGCCGGGGATATAGAGTCCAACCTTGGTGATAGGTACCGCTTTCTGCCAGCAGGTCACGCCCGGGGTGGTCTCCACCTTACCTAATGACGGCAGCTGAGACTCGTGGAACTTGCGAATGTTCATGGCGGCGCGGTCTATGGCGTCGCGCAGCTGGGCAGGCACAAGTGCGGCGGCCTCATCAAGCTCGGCCTGGCTTACGGCAAGTGAGTCAAGCTGAACCTTGTCAAACTGGAGTTCGTAATCCTTAAGGGCCTGGTCTCCGCCTTGGCGTACGGTGTCAAGGACGGCCTGGACTCGGTCGTAGAGGCCGGCTACGCTTAGGGCGGGGCGGGTCAGGAGGGCTGGCCAGTCGGTTTTGTTGGGGTTCTTTACTATTTTCATATTTTCATACCTTTTTCTTTTTCCCATCCGGTGGGGCTCCATCCGGCTGGTTCTCCATCCAGCTGGTTTCCCATCCGGCGGGTTCTCGCCGCTTTGCGGCTCGGTTGTCTTTGACTTTTTTGGCCCTTTCAGGGCCTCAAAAGTCGTTGGATGGAAACGTTCTGCGTATTTGAAACAACCTTTTTTTAGTTTCCTTCTGGAAACGCGCTTCGTTTCACTTCGCTTGCCGGCCTTCCAGGCCGGGTAAAACCAATCCATTTTTCGCTTCGCTTAAATGGTTTGGTTTTACTGGGTGCAGCTGGAATCCTTTGTGTGTATCAGAATCACGCACGGAGACACGCAGGTGCAATCGTATTAATTGTCAATTCTCAATTTTCAATTCTCAATTCTTAAAGTATCATCTTCTCAATGGGGAGAACAAGGATGCCCTCAGCACCGGCGGCTTTGAGCTTGCCTATGATTTCCCAGAAACGTTTTTCGTCGAGGACGGCGTGAACTGAGCTCCAGCCTTTCTGTGCCAGAGGCATTACTGTGGGACTCTTTATGCCGGGAAGCTGGGCTATTACCTCTTCCATGCTGTCATCGGGCACATTCATCATTATGTATTTCTTGCCCTGAGCAGCCTTTACTGCGTCAAAGCGGAACAGCAGCTCCTCAAGGATGGCCTTCTTATCGGCATCCATACCCGGGTTACCGATGAGCAGAGCCTCGGACTGCATTACAACCTCAACCTCGCGCAGGTTGTTGCTTACCAGGGTTGAGCCTGAACTTACAATGTCAAAGATGGCGTCGGCCAGACCTATGCCGGGGGCAATCTCAACGGATCCGGTGATGACGTGAGTTTCGGCCTTGATACCCTTTGCGTCAAAGAATGACTTCAGGATTCCGGGGTATGATGTGGCAACCTTCTTGCCGTTGAACCAGTCAAGACCCGGATAGTCAATAGCCTTGGGTATGGCCAGAGAGAGGCGGCAGCGGCTGAATCCCAGACGCTTGATTACATCGGCCTTCTCATTGCGCTCCACAAACTCATTCTCACCCACAATACCTACATCGGCAACACCGCCGGCAACGGACTGGGGTATGTCATCATCACGCAGGAACAGTACCTCGACCGGGAAGTTACCGGCCTGAACCAGAAGTGTTCTTTTGGATACTCCCAGGCTGATGCCTGATTCCTGAAGCAGTTCCATCGTCTCGTCATACAGACGACCTTTTGATTGTACAGCTATTCTCAACATATCTATTAAGTTTTAATCTTTCATTCAACAAAAAAAGGCTCACCGTTAATCGGCAAGCCTTAAGTATGTTATATACGCCATTATCAGCCTACCGATCAGGATCTGCAGGTATGATGGTGGTGATATACGCTTATCTGTTTCATTCTGACCGCAAAATTACTTGCAATAATCGGTATATCCAAATTTCTGCTCTGTTTTATGCATTATGTCATGTCATAAATAGGGTATTGGGGATAAGTAAAAATTTTGTATTATCTTTGCAGCAGAAATCAGATTTCCGGTATTTGATGGAAGAAACCAAATACAACGGGCCGGAGATGAATTCCAGGAAATTGTTTGTCCTGATCCTGACTGCGGCCCTGATACTGATGCTGTTCTTGACCCGTCCTGGGAATACGGACAGCCTCAGTGATTCTGACGAAGGGACTACTCAACAGCTCACGGAGCAGTACCTTTATATCTCCCCATTTGACTCTCTTTTCCGTCTGTACGCTGACAGTGTATGTGACTGGAAAATGCTTGCAGCCATTGCTTACGTGGAGTCCAAGTTTGATACTACAGCCAAATCACACGTGGGAGCGATGGGCCTGATGCAGATTATGCCGGCCACCTATCACCATATGCTGGCCAAGATGGATGTGCCCGATACAATGGCGCAGAACGTGGAGCTTGACGTAAGGGTAGCGGTACGTTATCTGGATGAACTGAGCGGGCTGTTCAGTTTTATCAATGAGAACGAGCGTATCAACTACATGCTGGCAAGTTATAACGGAGGCTCCAACCATATCTTTGATGCCATGCGTCTGGCTCGTAAATATGGTGTGAACCGTTATAGCTGGAGCAGTCTTAGACCGATACTCGAGTCGCTGTCGGACTCGGCCGTATACAATGACAGTGTGTGCCTGTTCGGTAAATTTGACGCAACCGAGACAGTGAACTATGTAAACCGTGTAAACCGCAAATATAAAGAGTACAGGAGCCAGGAACTGCTGTTCCGTGCCCTTGAAAAATATGCAGAAAACAACAAGTAATGAGATACATTATTACAATTGACCAGCGCACATCATCGTCCAAGGCGCTGCTTTTTGATGACAAACTGAATCTGATAGACTGTAAGATGATTCCTCATAAGGTGAACCACCCCAGAGAGGACTGGGTGGAGGCCGATGCCGAGGAGATTTACTCAAATACCGTGGCTGCCGTAAAGCAACTCAACCTGCCACAGGATCCAGATGCGACATTCTCAATATCAATGGTTAACCAGCGTGAGACTGTGGTCGTATGGGACAAGAAGACCGGCAAACCCGTCTATCCGGCCGTGATGTGGCAGTGCCGCCGCGGATCGGCTTTCTGTCAGGAACTCATAGACAAAGGTTACGAGACAACCATAAAGGAACGTACAGGCCTTATCCCCGATACATACTTTTCAGGTAGTGGCGTGAAATGGATTCTGGACAACGTACCAAGCGTAAGGGAGCGTGCCGATAGGGGCGATATCCTTATGGGAACCATAGATACATGGCTCATCTGGAAACTCACCGGCGGCAAGAATCATGTGACTGATTACTCAAATGCATCACGTACCCTGCTGTTCAATATCAACACCCTTGAATGGGATCCCGATATACTGCGTGTGTTCACCATTCCCGCACAGATGCTGCCTGAGACCAAACCGTCGGACAGCGTGTTCGGTGAGACCGATATAGAGGGCCTGCTGCCGCATCCCGTCCAGATTGCAGGTGTGCTTGGAAACTCACACGGTGCCCTGGTGGGCCAGCTCTGCTTTGAACCGGGCGAGGGCAAGACCACATACGGAACCGGTTCATCGGTGATGTTCAACGTGGGTGAAAGCCCGGTTGCTGCACCCAACGGTATGGTATGCTCCGTGGGCTACTCCATGTTTGACCGAAACTACTACGTGGTTGAGGGTCATGTGCATTCATCGGGCGCAGTCCTGGATTGGATTATAGACAATATGGGTCTGGTAGAGTCTATGGATGGTACTCAGACCCTTGCTCAGAGCGTACCCAATAATGCTGGAGTATATTTCGTTCCGGCATTCTCAGGCCTGGGCTCACCATGGTGGGTTCCTGATGCCAAGGCCATGATAACAGGTCTTACCATGCAGGCTACACGCGCCCATGTGGTTCGTGCCGCCCTGGAGTCCATTGCATACCAGGTGGCCGATGTTGTGGAACTGGCCATGCGTGACCTTAAGACTCCGCTGCGCGAGCTCTCCATAGACGGCGAGTCTGCCAAAAATGATTTCCTGATGCAGTTCCAGGCCGATATCCTGGGATTCCCCGTAAAGCGTCTCGGATTGGAGGAGGCATCCGGTCTGGGATCGGCCATTCTGAACTGCTGCGCCTGCGGCATATTCACATCCGTCCAGCAGATCAAGGAACTCCGCAAGATCAGCGAGATCTGCCTTCCCGACATGAAACCGGACGAGCGCATCAAGAACCGCCAGGGCTGGCTCCAAGCCGTCCATGCGGTAATGCTCTCCGCTAAGCATTAAACGGTTTCCATTTCGCTATACCTAGGTATACAAAGGTTTCTAGCTGCACCCAGTAAAACTAAGGCCTCGCGAGCAAAGCTAGCGAGGCCTTAGTTTTACCCGGCCTGGAAGGCCGGCAGAGTGGAATGGAACGTAGTGGCATGAAACGGGTTTGGGGCGTCGCCGCCCCAAACTAAAAAAAGGTAAAATGCTTCTAATACAGAATACGGTTTCCCATTAGCGACTTTTTAGGCCCTACGGGCCATAAAAGTCAAAAACGCCCGAGCGCCAGAGGCGCGAGAGCCCGTTGTAAAGCCACCGCCAGCAGAATCCTCAAACCCTAAACGCCCGAGCCATCTCCCGCTTATCCTCGTTTTCCTTGATACTCTGCCGCTTATCATACTCATGCTTACCCTTAGCCAAAGCAATAACCAACTTGGCCAGCCCGGTATCGTTGATGAAGAGCCGGGTGGGGACGATGGTGAATCCGGGATTCTTGCTCTCGGCGGCAAGTTTGCGGAGCTCCTTCTTGGTGAGCAGCAGCTTGCGGTCGCGGCGGGCGTCGTGGTTGTTGTAGGAGCCGTAGAAATACTGGGCTACGTGCATGCCTTTAACCCACAACTCTCCGTTTATGAATGTGCAGTAGCTGTCGGCCAGGCTGGCTTTGGAGTCACGGATGGATTTTATCTCCGTTCCGGTGAGCACAATGCCGGCTGTCCAGGTATCAAGCAGCTCGTAGTCAAACGTGGCGCGCTTGTTCTTTATGTTTACGTTCTTGGACGCAGTGCGCTTGGCCATGAGTTATCAGAAATCAAGCGGTATAGCAATCTTGGCAGATACCTTGGGTGAATAGAAGATATCGATTATGGTGTCCTTACCGGTCTCGTCATTCTGGAAAGTTGTGGGTACACGTACTGAGTCAGGCATGAATACATGCACGTACATTGAGTCCTTTCCGTTGAACTTGCTGAGCAGGCTGTCACGACGGTGGTTCTCGGCTGCATCGGCCACGGGATCCCTCAATGATGACATGTCAAAGCAGAACATGGTCTGGTAGGGGGTTGAATAGGCTGTGGGGTTATAGCAGTCTGTTATATCCGAGTACATGATAAACTCAAGTGTGTCCTTGACAACGCCTGTAGGATAGAGCATGAAATCAACCTTAGCCTTGTCTGTAGTTATGTACACAAACGGGGTCAGGTTGACATAGTGTCCCTGTGACCATATGGTGGGATACTGTTTGGTTCCCAGAGTATATTTCCAGACGGGGTTGAACAGATAGTAGAAATTCATGGTGTCTGCAGGCTGTGACTCTGCTACCTTACCAACCGGGATCTTATACAGGCTGTCAACTGTTATCTTCTGGTTGTCTATGGTGCCTGTTGCGTACAGTCTCATGACGGCCAATACGCGGTCGCCGTTCTGGACTTTGAAGCGCTGCATATCGGATGCCGTGCGGAAATTGCGCAGATTGAATGCCTCGCCGGTATAGTCTATTTTGAGTGATGCGGCATCATCCTTGTACTGGACTGATGCAAAACGGGCAAACACCTCCTCATAAGTGGATGGTTCCATGGGACTGCAAGCCTGGAAAATGGCCGATGCCAGAAATGAGGCAAATAATGTGCGTATTATGTTTCTTTTCATGACTCTCTATGGTTTGTGAATAATTCAACCGCAAATTTATTAAAGATAACACAAGTTCTATCCATTAAAAACGAAAAAAGAGTATTTTTGCATCCTGTTAAGAAATCAACATAAATAACCATATTCCATTTATGATTTACTCAAAAGAAGTTGAAAACATGTGCGTGGTCCAGAAAGGTCCCAAGCACGGTCCCGCTCCCATTCCGGAAGAGGGTAAGTGGATCAAGGCTAAGGAGATCAAGGATATCTCCGGCTATACCCACGGTATTGGTTGGTGCGCTCCTCAGCAGGGTGCATGCAAACTGTCTCTGAACATCAAGAACGGTATCATTGAGGAGGCTCTCGTTGAGACTATCGGTTGCTCAGGTATGACTCACTCAGCTGCTATGGCTGCTGAGATCCTGCAGGGCAAGACTCTGCTCGAGGCTCTGAACACAGACCTGGTTTGCGATGCTATCAACACCGCTATGCGTGAGCTGTTCCTGCAGATCGTATACGGCCGTTCACAGAGCGCATTCTCAGAGGGTGGTCTGATTGTAGGCGCCGGTCTGGAGGACCTTGGTAAGGGTCTGCGCAGCCAGGTTGGTACCATGTACGGCACCAAGGCCAAGGGCGTTCGCTACCTTGAGATGGCCGAGGGTTATGTAAACCGTATCGCTCTGGATAAGGACGATCAGGTTTGCGGTTATGAGTTCATCAACTTTGGTAAGCTCATGGATGAGATCAAGAAGGGCACTGATGCCAACGAGGCACTGAAGAAGGTTACTTCAACCTACGGACGTTTCAGCAAGGAGGCCGGTGCAGTTAAGTTTATTGACCCCCGTAAAGAATAAGGAGATACTACTATGATTAGAGAAGTTAAGTTCGAATCACAGGATCGTCGCATCAAGCAGATCCTCGCAGCTCTTAAGGAGCATGGAATCTCCTCAATTGAAGAGGCAAACCAGATTTGTGACAGCTACGGCATCGATCCTTACAAGGCTTGTGAGGAGACTCAGCCTATCTGCTTTGAGAACGCTAAGTGGGCTTACGTTGTAGGTTGCGCCATCGCTCTCAAGGAGGGTGAGAAGACTGGTGACAAGAGCGCCGTTAAGGCTGCTGAGAACATCGGTATCGGTCTGCAGAGCTTCTGCATCCCCGGTTCTGTTGCCGATGACCGTAAGGTAGGTCTTGGCCACGGTAACCTGGCTGCCCGTCTGCTCTCTGAGAAGACACAGTGCTTTGCATTCCTGGCCGGTCACGAGAGCTTCGCTGCCGCCGAGGGTGCCATCAAGATTGCCGCTAAGGCCGATAAGGTACGTAAGCAGCCCCTGCGCGTTATCCTGAACGGTCTGGGTAAGGATGCAGCACAGATCATCAGCCGTATCAACGGTTTTACATATGTTCAGACCAAGTTTGACTACTACACCGGTAAGCTCAAGGTCGTTAAGACCATTCCTTACAGCGACGGTCCCCGTGCCAAGGTTAAGTGCTATGGCGCTGATGACGTTCGTGAGGGCGTAGCTATCATGTGGAAGGAGGGTGTTGACGTATCTATCACAGGTAACTCAACCAACCCCACACGTTTCCAGCACCCCGTTGCAGGTACTTACAAGAAGGAGCGTGTATTGGCCGGTAAGCCTTACTTCTCAGTAGCATCAGGTGGTGGTACAGGCCGTACCCTGCATCCCGATAACATGGCCGCAGGTCCCGCTTCATACGGTATGACCGACACCATGGGTCGTATGCACTCTGACGCTCAGTTTGCAGGTTCTTCTTCAGTTCCCGCACACGTTGAGATGATGGGCTTCCTGGGTATCGGTAACAACCCGATGGTAGGTTGCTCTGTAGCTTGCGCCGTTGACGTTGCTCAGGCTCTTGCTGCCAAGAAGTAATCAGGATACTTCAATATAAAGAATCGGGCCGGCTTCTTGAAGTCGGCCCGATCTGTTTTACAGTACCTGTATCCGGTAAGTGAATGCTGTGCTCTTGCCGGGTTCAAGGCGGTTGATGTAGTCGCGCCCAGTTATATCACCGTCATAGCCCTGATAGTCACAACGGCCCATCCAGGGTTCTATGCATACGAACGGGGCGTTCTTGAAGGGAGGTGACCAGAGTCCCCATACTGGTGCATCCTGTGTCTCTACCGCTATATACGGTCTGCAATCCTTGTCATAGAGGATTACCTGGTCTATCTGATGCTCCTCAATCACAATGGCGTCATTGTTGAACAGCCCGGGGGTAAGGGGCAGCATGGCATCGGAGTCAAGAGCCATCATTGATGCGTTGTCGCTGCGGTATCCGTCGGGGGTGAGCAGACCTATGATTAACTGGCTTACGGGCTCATCGGCCTGGGTGAGACGGAAATATCCGTGTATGGGATCATCCTTGCTGAAATCGCGGTAGTTGAATCCGGGGTGGGCGCCTATCTGGAAATAGATGGGGTCGGGGCCGGGGTTCTTGATACGCCACTCTACACTGAGAATGTTGTCCGTAAGACGGTATGTGGCCTCAATGCGGAAGGGGTAGGGGTAGACCTTGAGTAACTGCGGATTTGACTCAAGGCAGAGTACTATGCTGTCTGTATCATTGCAGAGCACCTTGAAATCATTGTCGCGGGCAAATCCGTGCTGCGGCAGGTTGTATTTGATTCCGTTTACGCTGTACTGGCCGTTCCATACCTTGCCTACAATGGGGAACAGCATGGGAGCGTGACGGCCCCAGTATTTATTATCAGCGTTCCATATCAGCTGCTCGTCACTGCCATGTTTTTTCAGACTTGTCAACTCTGCTCCGTGAATGTCAATGACGGCACTCAGAATATCATTCTCAATAATCATAGGCGTGTTTAAATTGAACCGTAAAACAATGACAAAAAGAAGATCAAACCTTCCGTAACGTGATCACCGTTCCTTAACAGATATGTTATATTTGGGTTGTCGGGCATGTTATCCTTAATTTGGTCAACACATTCTATAGGGACTACTTTGTCTGCTTTGGAGTGGTAGAACAGTATTGGTGTTGTAGGAGTCCAGCCCTGAGTCAGGTCCAGTTTACTCAACTCATTATACAAATCTGTTGCTGCGGGGCAGTCACCCTGGATTATTTCTTCACGTAACAGGATGCGGACAGTATTGAAACCTGCTTCCAGAAATATGTCATTTAGTACGTGCGATGGTATCTGCTTATCTTCTATCTTCTTGAGCAGACCGCTCTCCAATAGTTCAGTAGAGAAAAAGTCTTGCTCGCTGTATCTGGCTCTGAATGTGGGACTTGAAATGAAAATGCTTTTTATGGCGAGCGGGATTGCTACGGGATAACTCAGCTTATCATCGGGCTGGGACAAGAAGTTTCTCATCATGGTAGTCTGGTCATACGGGCCACCGCCGCAGTAGCTTTTCTTGAGATGTATGATGCGTTTAAGCTCCGGGTCAGATTCCGTGATGCGGACCAGTGCAAGTGCTATGGAACCTCCCAGAGAATAGCCGTAATTATATGTATGGTACGTGTCTTCAAGATCCGGTCCAAAATCTTTGATGACCTGGATGGCGGCCTTGAAACAATCCGCGTTCTGCCTTGCCAGTACTATAGAGTTGAAATAGGGATGTGGCAGATCAGAAGTATATCCCAGCCCCTGATAATCGGCACCTATGAATATGGCATTATTTGATGATGCTATTATCATTCCCGGTTGTGAGGTCTGTGACGGGCATTGAGCCCAATCGGTGGATGTGTAGTGGTCCTCCAGCCAGATTTCAGAGCATGACTCTGCATTTACGGGCCAGCAGGTGCAACCGGACAGTGTAAGCAAGGTGGTATCAGACATGGAATGATAGTAGAATGAGACTCTTACCATGTCCGGACCGTCAGTTGTCATCTTTATGATATCTGAGAATTCAGTTATCATGGCATCACCTGTCAGGGTATCGGTTTTTATGATTTCATACCATTCGCGTGGCTGGATGATGCCGTTTGGGGCATCATCATCAGATTCCTTTTGACAACCTGACAATATCAGTACGGCTATGACCGATGCGGTTATTCTAAACAAATATCTCATGACAATGTTAGTATCAGTTGTGTTACAGTTGTATCTGTTACGCGGTAGCGGTTATCGCTACGTTGTCCCAGAATCCATATTATGTCAGATTTGCAGGTGACAACCATCTGCTTCTGTCTTTCAAGAGCGCTGACCTTGCGGTCAGTGAGATAGTCACTTACCAGCTTGCGTCCTTTCATGCCGAACGGTATGAACCAGTCGCCCTCCTGCCATCTCCTGATGGTGACGGGTCCTTTTATGAGTGCGGCGTCAAATGTGGCTATGTCGGGGTTTGCTGATATCGGGGTCCCGGCGGGGGCGGTGCTGACCGTTATCCTGCCGACGGATGGTAGGACCGCTGTGGCTCCATCATCTGTATCCAATGTTATACAGCCCTCTGTCTGTGTCTCTAAGGCCGATATTGTGAACCGGTCACGGTCCTTGATGACCTGATGCGTGGCCGACAGGAACCGCGTTCCGGGCTGTGAGTCAAGTGAATGTGCAATGCTGCATATCTGCGCGTCATTGAATCCCAGCGGCGACAGGATCTCAAACAGGAATCCCTGCACGGAGGGTACGGAACGCAGTTTTTCTATGCCGATGCTCAATACCCCGTCTTGTCGTGTGATTACGCGGCTGCGGATATCATCGATGGCCGGGGCGTAGAGGTCATATGCCTGCTGCAGATGACAGGCTGTTGCCATTATGGATTCATCCACTGACGGGTTGATGTCACGCATCAGCGGTAACAGACCCAGTCGTATCTTGTTGCGTGTATAGTCTGTTTCCAGATTGGTGCTGTCTGTCACGTAGGGCTGTCCGCACTCCTTGAGCCAGTTCTCAATATCCTGTCTGGATACGCACAGCAGCGGACGTATGATATGGCCGTTACGGGGTTTGATTCCAGTGAGTCCCTTGATGCCGGTGCCGCGGATAAGGTTCAGGAGTACGGTCTCAACGGAGTCATCACGATGGTGGGCTATGCAGACGGCACTTGCTCCGCACTCCTTCATGATGCGGTCAAAATCAGCGTAACGCAGCTCTCGGGCGGCCATCTCGATGGATACTGCATGCTCTGATGCATAAGCCTTGGTATCATATTGGCAGATCTCAAGACTCACTCCCAGGCGGGCGCACAGGTCTGTGACGAACTGCTGGTCGCGGTCACTCTCTTTACCGCGCAGATGGAAATTGCAGTGGACGGCCTGCACCTTGTAGCCCAGACGCAAAAGGACCAGAAGCAGAGCCGTGCTGTCCGCACCTCCGCTCAGGCCTACAACAACCTTGGCACCATCGTCCAGGAGTTGGTTGCTGCAGATATAGTCTTTGATCCTGTCAATGAATGACCCTTGCATCTGAATGCAAATTTAAGAATAATTGTCAATTGTTAATTGTCAATTATCAATTGTTTTTGGCTTTGTAAAGCTGACGGGTGTTGTGGACGTTATGCCAGATGGTGTAGAATCCGCCGGCAACTGATGCCAGGGGGTTCCAGAACGTATATCCCATCCAGATTCCGAATACGGTATTCTTCTGTCCGCAGGCCTGGCTTGCCTCAATGCGGTTGCCGGACCGTGCACCAATCCTGCGTCCTACCCAGAACTGGAATATGCAGCAGGTCATGGATGTGAGCGCTATGCCTATAAGAGTCCAGATGCTGCAGTTGCTGTGTATTATGGCGCGGGTGCTCATAAGTATTGCAAGGGTGAGTGATACGCTCCACAGGTAGAAACTCAGGTTCATCTTTGAGGCTACCCAGTTATGGAACCGCGGCATCAGGTATCGGACTGCCCATGCGCTCAGGCAGGGTAGTATAAGCAGAGGGAATACCTTGGCCAGGATGCGGCTGAATGCAGCTACGAATGTGATATCGGCCTGGGGATAGAGCAGCGGGACGGTTAGTGGAACCACCACCGATACTGCCAGATTTATGAGTATGGTGTACATGACTACCTGTGCCATTTCACCGCCCAGCTTGCCGGTAACTACGGCGCAGGCGGTTGCGGTGGGGCATATCATGCAGAGCATGGCCGATTCAAAGAGTATCCTGTGCCTTAGTATCCATGATGCGGCGGGGCCGGTTGAGTGGATAGCCCAGATTACCATGCCTGAGAGTATCAGGAATGAAAGTATCTGTACCAGCAGGTCCCACGGGTGCCAGCGTTGCAGACGCAGTTGGCGCGGCTCGATACGGCTGAAACTGATAAACAGCATCAGAAAAAGCAGTATGGGTTGGGTCTTGCGGCATATGATTTCAAGAACGGGGCCCGCCGTGTGAATGGACGGGATCTGCATGTATATAAGGTATGCTCCGGCGCCGGTAAACATGCCTATCACAAGCATCCAGTCCTTAAAGAATTTGAGTAGACGGGCTTTCATTTCCGTGTTTCCTGTTTTTAGGCTGCGAAGATACTTTTTATTTGCGATTTACGTTTTATCTTAGCGCATCAATACTCACACAAACATCAAAATGAAGAGACTCCGGCTGCTGAACATGATGATTGCCGTGCTGATATTCTGGTCATGCACTGATGACTGGAGTTTCAGTACTGACAGCCGTTACAGGCTTGACTTCTCGGCCGATACCGTAAAGTTTGATACGGTATTTGCGGGTGTGGCATCTCCTACGGGCGGATTCATGATCTATAATGAGAACAGTGAAGGGCTCCGTTTTGACGCTGTGATGGGAGGCGGTGCCGCCAGTCCGTTCCGCATGAATCTGGACGGTGAGGGTGGCGCCGTGATTACCGGGCTTGAGATTCCGGCGGGTGACAGCCTGTTCTGTTTCGTATCGGTCAATATCCCATGTACGGATGATGTGGCGCTCACGGATGCGTTTGATTCCATAAGGTTCATCCTGGAGAGCGGCAACGTGCAGCATGTGCGCCTGTCGGCCCATGGACAGAACTCGGTATCGCTTAAAGGCCTGAGGGTGGAGAGTGATATGACGCTGACCGCGCGCCTGCCTTACATCATATATGACAGCCTTTTCGTGGCCGATGGTACTGTGCTTACGCTTGCCCCCGGAGCCAGTCTCTATTTCCATAGTGACGCCTATCTTGACGTGGCCGGGCGGATCGTTGCCCGCGGCAAGGCTGACAGCGTGATCCTGATGCGCGGTGACCGTCTGGACCTTATGCTGCCTAAACTGCCGTATGACTATCTGAACGGGCAGTGGGGCGGCATCAGGCTGCGTGGCAGCAGTATGGGGAATCTGCTTGAGTACTGTGACATCCACGGCGGAAACTGGGGCGTAAGAGCCGACAGCTCAAGCCTGGATGAAACCAAACTGACTGTCATATCATCAATCATTCATAATGTGACCGGAAACGGCATTGAGGCCACAAACAGCAGGATAAGTGTTGCAAACTCACAGATAACCGCTGCTGTGGGCCGTTGTGTGGATATCGCCGGCGGAATGTCGGATTTTACGTTCTGCACCATTGCAGGTCTCTCCGTGTGGAGCTATTCGGACAAGACCGTGGTGCTGTCTGACAGACGTGACGGCAGGAGTTATCCGTTGCAGGGCGCATCATTCCGGAACTGCATAATCACCGGCCGCAACGCAACTGAGTTTATGACTGATTTTGATGAGGCATCGGCCCCAAGCGCTCCGTTCAGTGTGAGCAACTCATTGATAATGTGTAAGGACTCTACCGATGTGCGTTTCAGTAACGTGCGTTTTGAGAACCTCAATACCAAGCCTAACGGAGCTTATAACTTTGTTGATCATTCCGTTCAGGGATATAAGTCTGTATATGCGCTGGATTCCACATCCCGGGCGCGTGGCATTGCCGATGACCTGTCAACCCTGTGGACCGTGGACCTGGCCGGCACAGCAAGACCGTTATCCGGTGCCGATGCCGGCTGCTATCAGTATGTACCATTAGAATAGACCCTATAATGAGACGTCTTTTACTCCTCCTTATTGTTTGCACTCTCATTCCTGTATCGTTGAAATCGCAGCAGGGAATGACCGTATTGTTCCTTAACACCGAGAACCTTTTTGATCCGTCTGACGACCCCCAAAAGGATGATGATGCATATACTCCAGATGGTGATTATCATTGGAACCGCACCCGTTACTGGAATAAGCTTGATGCCATTTCCAGGGTGATCGTTGCGGCCGATGAGGAGTCGGCTCCGGGAATAGTCGGTCTGGCCGAGGTGGAGAATGAGACGGCGCTGACAGACCTGACGGCACGGTCGGCATTGCGTGAAGCGGGGTACCGTTTTGTGATGACCGACTCACCGGACAGACGCGGCATTGACGTGGCTCTGCTTTACCGTAAGAACTATTTCCGCATGATAGGGTATGAAAGCCTCAGGGTGAACCTGCGTCCGCTGGGAGGGGGTGCCACACGTGATATCCTGCATGTGACAGGTCTGCTGGAGAGTCTGGATACGCTTGATGTATATGTGTGCCACTGGCCCAGCCGTTATGGAGGGACTGGTGAGACTGAGCAACTGAGGATGTGTGCGGCAGGTGTCGTGAGACACTCTGTAGACAGCGTTTTCAGCGTGCGCCGTAAACCGTATGTCATCATTATGGGTGATTTGAATGATGGCCCTGATGCTCCTGCGTTGCGTGTGGGGCTTAAGGCATACCCGTATTCATCGGGAGCGGATAAGGGAGACCGTGAACTGGTAACCGTGATGGATGCGGTGGAGCAAGGCAGTTACAAGTATCAGGGCGATTGGGATACGTATGATCAGTTTGTGGTATCGGCCTCACTCTTGAACGGGTTGGGCTGTGTGGAACTGATTGACGCAGATGTGCTGGCTGCTCCGTTCCTTCTTATGGATGACGATAATTACGGAGGTGTAAAACCTTTTCGCACCTACAACGGACGACGTTATCAAGGTGGCTATTCGGATCATCTTCCTGTCAAAATGCGCATCGGGTTCTGATTTTTTTCTCATTTTTGAATGCTTTAACAATATGGTTGACCCCATATATTATTTATAAAGCCTATATTTGGGACCGCTTAGGAGAGTTCATTAACCTATAAACTTACATAAATGAAGAGAATTAAATCCTTATTGGTTGCATCCGCAGTCCTGGTTGCAGCATCAGTAACAGCTCAGAAGTCAATTCCTCTGGTTTATGACCAGGAATTTGCAGGTTCAAAGTATCCCGCTCCCGCTTTCCCGTCAGTAAGTGACGCCAAGGCTCTGGAGACTCTGCCCAACCCGTTTGAGTTCTCAAACAGCAACAAGCAGGTCAAGAAGTTCAAGGATTGGGAGAAACGTCGTGCCGAGATCGTTCGTGAGCTCCAGCACTATGAGATTGGTGAGAAGCCTATGGTTGACAAGAAGGATATCGAGGCTACTCTTGAGGGCAATACCCTTACCGTAAAGGTTACCCGTAACGGTGAGACTCTGACCATCAGCGCTCAGATCACTTATCCTGAGGGGGACGGCCCGTTCCCACTCATGATCGGTGCATCAAATAACAGCCTGCCCCGTCAGTTCTTCAGCGACCGCAAGATCGCTACCATGAACTTCCGCGAGAGCCAGGTAAACAGCTACTCACAGATGGGTGGCTTTGGTGGCGGCGGTCAGAAGAAGGACCGTGGCGACTATGAGTTTGACCGTCTCTATCCTGAGCTGGTTGACAACGGTGCCTACTCAATGTGGACATGGGGTGTAAGCCGTCTCATCGATGGTCTGGAGATTGTCGGTGCTGCCAGCAAGATCGATATGAAGCACATCGGTATCACCGGTTGCTCATATGCAGGTAAGATGGCTCTCTGGTCTGGTGCTATGGATGAGCGTATAGCTCTTACCATCGCTCAGGAGCCCGGTGGCGGCGGTGCTGCTGCATGGCGTGTATCACAGACCCTTGGTAAGGTTGAGAACCTGGGTTCTACCGATGAGCACTGGTTCATGAAGTCCATGTGGGACTGGAAGGATGATAACGTATCAAAGCTTCCGTATGACCACCACGAGCTCTGCGCTCTGGTTTGCCCCCGTGCCCTTCTGGTACTTGGCAACACTGACTATGAGTGGCTTGCCGATGAGGCCGGTTACGTATCATGCGTAGCTGCACGTGAGGTTTGGAAGAAGTTCGGTATCGAGGACCGTATGGGATTCTCAATCCAGGGCGGTCACGGACACTGCCAGCTCCCCCAGAGCCAGTATCCTGAGGTTGAGGCCTTCATTGACAAGTTCCTGCTTGGCAAAGAGGATGCCAACACCATCATCATGCACGTTGACAAGACCCTCGAGGACAAAGAGGTTCAGAAGTGGATTCCTTGGGCTCAGGTAGACTTTAAATAAAGTCTCCCTTCACCCGGAATCCGGACCTTATTAGTTTCGCATCCGCGAAACGGGGGCCGAAGTCGATTTCAAGTAAAATGACTTGACGCAGGAATCCCCAACTCCTGTGTGAGATATGAGTCCCCTCTACATCGGTGTGGAGGGGATTTTTTTTGTGCGTCCCTCCCCTTATGCACCTTAGGGAGGAAATGTCCCGTACCTGCGTTCTGGCTCCCTAAGGTGAGGGGTGCACCCGCGATATAGCCTATTTTCTGCTCACCTTAGGGATGAAAATGGCCCTACGTGCGTTCTGGCTCCCTAAGGTAAGGGGGTAGCCCGCGATATAGCCTATTTTCTGCTCACCTTAGGGATGAAAATGGTTCTACGTGCGTTCTGGCTCCCTAAGGTAAGGGGGTAGCCCGCGAGAAAGTGTATTTTCTTATGCACCTTAGGGAAGAAATGTCCCGTACCTGCGTTCTGGCTCCCTAAGGTGAGGGGTAGCCCGCGAGAAAGTGTATTTTCCTATGCACCTTAGGGATGAAAATGGCCCTACCTGCGTTCTGACTCCCTAAGGTGAGGGGTGCACCCGCGATATAGCCTATTTTCTGCTCACCTTAGGGATGAAAATGGTTCTACGTGCGTTCTAGCTCCCTAAGGTAAGGGGGTAGCCCGCGGGAAAGTGTATTTTCCTATGCACCTTAGGGAAGAAATATCCTGTACCTGCGTTCTGGCTCCCTAAGGTGAGGGGTGCACCCGCGATATAGCCTATTTTCTGCTCACCTTAGGGATGAAAATGGTTCTACGTGCGTTCTGGCTCCCTAAGGTAAGGGGGTAGCCCGCGAGAAAGTGTATTTTCCTATGCACCTTAGGGAAGAAATGTCTCGTACCTGCGTTCTGACTCCCTAAGGTGAGGAAGGGGGTGCCCGCGAAGGTGGTGGGCTTTGGTGGAGAGGGAGATTTGTAGTACCTTTGCGGCGTGAAAAATTTGAACATTCATGAATACAATTTGGATTGTACTGCCTATTCTTACTCTGCTGATGTTTGATCTGGGGCTTACGCTCCGTTTTGAGGATTTTGGTAAGGTGTTCCGCAGGCCGTGGCCCATTGTGGTGGCTCTGTTCGGACAGTTGGTGTTGCTGCCGATAATAGCGCTGGGGCTGGCTAAACTGTTCGGGCTGGGACCGGTGTTCTTTATCGGTCTGATACTGATTGCCTGCTGCCCGGGCGGAAGCTCATCGAACGTGTTTTCCAAGCTGGCAGGGGGCGATGTGGCTCTGTCAGTTATTCTTACGGCTCTGAGCAGCATAATCACTCTCTTTACCATACCTGTCATAATGAGCTGGGCTACACAGATGATAGGTGAGAGCGTGGGCATTACGCTGCCGGTGGGCAATCTGATCAAGCAGAACCTGCTGCTTATGCTGCTGCCTGTGCTGCTGGGAATAGGTATGCATTATGCATGGCCAAACGCGGCTTCCAAGACCGATAAGGTGCTCTCCAAACTGGCATTCCCGCTGCTGATGGTGCTCATCACGGTGTTCTATATCCAGAACCATAAAACCATCCTGGAGAATCTGGGAGTGATTTGTGTGTGCGTCACAGTTCTGATACTGGTGGCAATACTCTGCTCTTCACTGCTTTCACGACTCGTTAAGAACAGTTCACAGCAGCGCCGTACGGTGGTTATTGAGGTGGGCATGCAGAACGCAGCCCAGGCTATAGCCATTGCAACCAGCCCCTTTATATTCAACAGCGCCGAGATGGCAATCCCAGCTATTCTCTACTCACTGATGATGAATGTGGTGCTGCTTATCTACGTTTTCGCAATACGCCGTTCACGCGACTGATAAGGTTGCTCACCTTGGAGTAGAGCACGCAAAAGGGTCTGCCCGGTAACGACAGGAAAATACGCTTCTTGAGCGGCAGCTTATAACCGTAGGCTTGTATGTCTCTTTGTATCTCCTGGTAGAAGGGGTGGAGTGTCCATTCGCTGCGTGGTTGGCATACGGCAACGGTAAAGAGATTGCAGATACGGTCTTCAATCATATCTTTCATGAACTCGTCATGTAGCTCAGACGGGATGGATGATTTGCGCAACTCATTGATCCGGTAGCAATAATCGGATGTCCATACAAAACTGTTGCAGGTGCTGTCGGCCCCTTTAAGATAGGTGCTCTTATAGAGCAGGCTTACCGGCTTCTCTGTCTGGAAACAGAGCCTAAGCCAGAAGATGTAGTCTTCGCCCATCATGATCTCTCTGGGCAGGTCAAACAGGTAGTCCGTTATTACGGAACGGCGGTAGAGGCTTCCCCATGGTAAGCCTATGGTACCTTCGCCGCGTACAGCCAGATGCCTGAACTGCGACATGGGCATAAGCGTTTCATGACAGCACGGCAGGGTATAAGCGTTGCCAAGCACGATGTCAACCTGCTCTGATGCCGATGAATACAGGTCGTTAAGGGCGTCTTTGGGCATACGGTCATCGGAATCGACATAACAGACCCATTCCCCCTGTGCCATGCGCGTACCGGCTGCACGCGCCTCTGTACGTCCCTTGTTTGCCTGATGTATTACCTTGATGCGATGGTCCTTGAGCGTATATTCATCACATATCTGGCCGCTGCGGTCCGTGCTGCCGTCATCAACAAGAACAATCTCTATGTCGGTAAGTGATTGCCCAACGATGCTCTCAATGCACTCGCTGACTGTAGAATCAGAGTTGTAAACAGGTACAACAACAGATATCAATGGCATCCCTCCGCTCATTTCCATCATAACAGATCATTATTCCTCCACAAATCTACAATTTTCCGTCAAAACCCACCAATGAATACCTCCAAATCCCACGCATGTACAAGTGTATTGTGTGAAACATCACGCAGGTACAAAGTGTATTGGGGCGAAGCGAGTATGCGAGCGAGATGGCCCGGGAGGGCCACCGTTTGCGTAGCAAACTAAAAGAATGGGTCCCGAAAGCACCCGCAGGGTGCACGGGTTCGTTCCCGTAGGCGCACAAAAAAGGTCTGACTTGTCCTGAAATAAGTAGACAACAATTTATGTTTAACTTAATACTTATTTAGGACAATGCTTAGAAACGGCAGTTCTTTGTACAGAACTCAAAACAACTACTCAGACGAAGAGAAAATGGGA
>Ga0265298_10000154_pt1 | contig 104487 bp, 85 predicted proteins | sample AusTroGonzalo_MG_3_FD_193486 | JGI IMG/M metagenome (GOLD analysis project Ga0265298, IMG submission 193486) | Bovine rumen microbial communities from tropical cattle in Woodstock, Queensland, Australia - Gonzalo_01 | ecosystem: Host-associated > Mammals > Digestive system > Stomach > Rumen ...
TAATGGCTAGTGGCTGTCGGCTAATAGCTAAAATAATTTTTCAGAAAAATGTAATATCATCAATTATTTTCGTTAATTTTGTGGATTGTTTGAATATTCTAAATCAATTTAATAATAACTATAAAAATTAGGATTCTATGTCAGAAAAAATGACTTCAAAAGATTTCATGGAAATGGAAGCCAGATATGGCGCCCATAACTATCATCCGCTTCCGGTAGTCCTCGCCAAAGGTAAAGGCGCAAAAGTTTGGGACGTGGAAGGTAAGGAATATTATGACTTTTTGTCGGCATATTCAGCTGTCAACCAGGGTCACTGCCATCCGGCAATCCTCAAGGCTATGGCTGAGCAGGCTGAGAAACTCACTCTGAGCTCACGTGCATTCTACAACGACGCTCTCGGCCCATGGGAAAAGTATGTCACAGAATATTTCGGCTATGACAAGGTTTTGCCGATGAACACCGGCGCTGAGGCTGACGAGACAGCTCTGAAGCTCGCACGTCGTTGGGGTACAATGTGCAAAGGCATCCCGAATGACGAGGTGACCATCGTGTGCTGCGAAGGCAACTTCCACGGCCGTACCATCACCATCATCACCATGTCAAACGACCCTGACTCATACGCAAACTACGGTCCTCTGACACCTGGTTTCATCCGCATCCCTTACAACGATCCTGACGCATTGGAGAAGGTTCTCGCAAAGGACGGCAAGAAGATCGCAGGTTTCCTGTTGGAGCCAATCCAGGGTGAAGCTGGCGTTTACGTTCCGGATGAAGGTTATCTGAAGAAATGCTACGACATCTGCAAGAAATACAACGTTTTGTTCATGGCCGACGAGGTGCAGTGCGGTATCGCCCGTACAGGTAAGATGCTCGCTTGCGACCACGAAGGCGTGCGTCCTGACATCCTTATCCTCGGTAAGGCTCTCGGCGGCGGCGTGGTGCCAGTGTCAGCAGTGCTCTGCGACGACTACATCATGATGAACATCAAACCGGGTGAGCACGGCTCAACATTCGGCGGCAACCCAGTGGCAGCAAGAGTTTCTATCGCTGCTTTGCAGGTCATCAAAGACGAACACCTGATGGAAAACGCTGAGCGTCTCGGCAAGCTCTTCCGTGAGGAAATCATGAAGATCAAACACCCGATGATCCAGAAGGTCCGCGGTAAAGGTCTCTTGAACGCAGTGATTATCAAGCCTATGAACGGCAAAGAGGCATGGGATGTCTGCTTGAAGATGCGCGACAACGGCGTCCTCGCCAAGCCGACCCACCAGCACATCATCCGCTTCGCCCCACCATTAGTGATCACCGAAGCTGAACTCATGGACGCTATCGAGAGAATCAAGAAATCGATAATGTCGTTCTAAACTTGGACTGGTTCAAAACCGATATAAATAACGATAAACCCGTTGTCTTCGACCCGCTTCGGAGACAATGGGTTTCTTTGACGCCAGAGGAGCAGGTGCGGCAGAAGATGCTGTATTATCTCGTGGAGACACGAAAAGTAGCCGCCGGACTCATCGCGGTGGAGTATTCTATCAAGGTGAATAACCTCCCGAAACGTGCCGATATAGTGGTTTTCAACAACCTCGGCGAGCCTCAGATGATAGTGGAATGCAAAGCGGAAACAGTGCCGATAACCGAAAAAGTGCTCGACCAAGCGATAAGATATTATTCTGGTTTAAAAGTGAAATATCTCACTTTAACTAACGGGAAATCAATGTTTTGCTATCAGATTACCGATGGTAAAATTGAAGTTCTGATGGAGTTTCCATTGTAGCCGTCATTTCGACCGAAGCGTAATGTAATGGAGCGTAGTGGAGAAATCTCATCCATTATTTGAGATTTCTCGATTTCGCTTCGCTGCACTCGAAATGACGAACCTTGTTAAATAACCAATACCGAAACCAAGTAAAATTCCTAACGCGGCACCGCAGATCACATCGCCAGGAAAATGTACTCCCATGTAGATGCGGCTGTACGACACCAGCGCCGCCCAAGGAAACATCACCCAGCCGATGTTTTTGTAAAACGGCTTCATTATCAGCCAGATATATGTCGCCAAAGCGAATGTGTTGGCGGCATGTGACGAGATGAAACCGTAGTGCCCGCCTGGCTTGTGGCCATTCGGCAGGTACACCAGATCCTCAATCAACGGGTCGTAACAAGGGCGCAGTCGGTGGAAAATCGGCTTGAAGACATGTGCCGAGATCTGGTCGGAACAGGTGATGAGCACCGCCACGCCAAGCAGAACCCACAGGCCTTTCCATTTGTATTTGTAAAAAACGAGGAACACCAGCACCGCATAAAACGGAATCCAGCCCAGCTCCGACGAGATGAACGTCATCACAGGGTCGAGCCACCCAACGTGCAAGCCGTTGAGGAACAGAAACAGCTGATGGTCGAGGTCGTTTAACATAGTTTATTTTTGGAGTCGCCTTCGGCTCAAAATCTTTCAAAATCTATTTTAAAATCTTTCAAAATGTTCTTCCTTGATTTTTTTTGTAGAATATTTTGTTTGATTTTTTTAAAGATTTTGTTGGATTTCTGCCCGAAGGGCACTGAATTAATCTTCACTTAGTGAAAGCCAGATAAGGTCTTTCAACTCCTTAATTCCTTCTCCTGTTGCGGAACTGATGAACAAGTGCGGCACCTTCTTTGGCAAGTGTTTCTTGATGTCTTTCTTGGTGTCTTCATCAATCAAATCGCACTTACTGACGGCAAGGATGCGCTTCTTATCCAGCAATTCAGGGTTATATTTTTTCAATTCATTCAACAAAACGTCGTACGCCTCCTTCACATCCGGACTGTCGGCCGCGACGAGGAACAGCAATATTGAGTTGCGTTCGATATGGCGTAAGAATCTGATTCCCAATCCTTTACCATCTGATGCGCCTTCGATGATTCCAGGGATGTCGGCCATGATGAACGACTTGAAGTCATAATATGGCACGATGCCCAAATTCGGCGTCAGTGTGGTGAACGGATAGTCGGCAATCTCAGGTTTTGCTGCTGAAACCACTGATAACAAGGTGGATTTTCCTGCATTCGGGAAGCCCACGAGACCCACGTCAGCAAGGAGTTTCAGCTCGATGATGATCCAGCGTTCCTCCGATGGCTCGCCAGGCTGCGAGAACTTCGGCGCCTGCATGGTGGCAGTCTTGAAGAAGGTGTTGCCTTTTCCGCCACGACCGCCTTTCATGATGACGATTTCCTGTCCGTCTTCGGTCACCTCGCCCAGTGGCTCGTGCGTCTCGACGTCGTATGCCATCGAGCCCAGCGGCACCTCGATGATGACGTTATTGCCTTGAGCGCCAGTACGTTGGTTAGCGCCTCCCGACTCGCCGTCGCCAGCGAAGAGGTGCTTGGTGTAACGCAGATGCAGCAGCGTCCACAGCTGGGCGTTGCCTTTCATTATCACGTCGCCGCCCTTGCCGCCGTCGCCGCCGTCAGGACCGCCCTTAGGCACGTATTTGGCGTGGTTGAAGTGCATCGCGCCGTTGCCGCCCTTACCCGAACGACAGAAAATTTTTACATAGTCAACAAAATTCGAATTTGCCATATTATCTAAAATTCATCCTCCTCACTAACTTCCGGTGTCGCCGCCGCGTTCTGTTCCTCCTCGTATTTGTCGCAGTCGAAGTCGAGATCGACATTCGTCAGCGGCTTCGGGAAGTCACCCTGGCTGATATGCAGCGTTGGGTCGGCGTACACCTTTTTCATATATAATGCCCAGACAGGCAACGCCATGTTGGAGCCCTGTCCGAGTGTTATCGTCTTGAAATGCACTGAGCGGTCTTCGGCGCCGGTCCAGATGCCGGTGGTCAAGTCGGGTGTGATGCCCATAAACCATCCGTCGCTCTGATTTTGTGTGGTGCCTGTCTTGCCCGCGATAGGGTTGCGCAAGCCGTATTTGTATCTCAACCTCACGCCAGTGCCTTCATATACAACGCCTTTCATCAGCTCGATCATCTTATAGGCCGTCACCTCGTCCATCGCCTCGTGTTGTTCAGCCTTGAAAGTCTGGATGACGTTGCCGTTTTTATCTTCAATTTTTGTGATAAAGATAGGCTGGATGTAGACTCCTTTGTTGGCGAAGGTGCTCATCGCGCCCACCATCTCGTAAAGTGAGAGGTCGCACACGCCGAGGCATATCGAAGGCACCTCCGGGATGTCGGATTTCACGCCCATCCTGCGAGCCATCTGAATGGTGGCCTCCGGACCGAAACGTTTCATCAGATAGGCCGAGATGCGGTTGTTGGAATGTGCCAACGCCCAGCGTAACGTCACCTCTTCGCCGAACTTGTTCTTGCCCGAGTCTTTTGGTTCCCAGAACTTGCCGTCAGGCATTTGAATGCTATAGCTGATGTTAGGCACCTTGGTGCACGGGGTGTATTCGCCTTCCTGCATCGCCAAGGTGTAAAGGAACGGCTTGAATGTCGAACCCACCTGACGTTTTGCCTGCGTCACGTGGTCGTACTGGAAGAAACGGTAGTCGTTGCCGCCCACATATGCCTTCACGTGGCCTGTGCCTGTCTCCACCGACATCAGCGCCGACTGCAGGAAGAACTTGTAATAACGTATCGAGTCCATCGGGGTGAACACCGTGTCGATGGGGCCTTCCCACGAGAACACCGTCATCGGGATAGGGGTGTTGAAGTTGGCTATGATGGAATCCATCGGCCAGCCTGCTTTCTTCAGCACACGGTAACGCTCCGAGCGTTTCATCGAGAGTATCATGATGTTGTCGACATCTTCTTGTGTCGGAAGCACAAATGGGGCCTTGGGGTCGCCTTTCCAATGGCGGTAAAACGCCGGCTGGAGGTCCAGGGCCAGGTGTTCGCGCACCGCTTCCTCGGCATATTGCTGCATGCGCGAGTCGATGGTGGTGTAGATGCGCAGACCGTCTTTGTATATGTTATATGGCGTGCCGTCGACTTTGTAATGTGTCTTCGCCCAGTCGTGCATCCATCCTCTCAAGAACTCACGGAAATACGTGGCCTGCCCCGAACGGTGGTCGATCACACCGAAATGCGACAAGTCGATGGGCAGCTGCGACACCGAGTCACAGGTCGCCTCATCGATGTAGCCGTTGGTCTCCATGCGTTTCAGCACGAGGTTACGACGCCATAATGCGTTGTTGGGGTTACGTTTTGGGCTGAATTTCGTAGGTGCGTTGACCACGCCGGCGAGCAATGCCGCCTCCTGAAGGTTGAGGTCAATAGGCTCCTTGCCGAAAAACGTCTCCGCCGCCTTCTTGATGCCGTAGGCGTTATGTCCGTAAAACACAGTGTTGAGGTACATCGCGATGATCTCGTCTTTCGAATAGTTGTATTCGAGCTTCGTCGCCGTCACCCATTCTTGGAACTTACGTATCACGAGCTGCGACTTGCTCAGGTTCTCGCCGCGAGGGAAGAGGTTCTTCGCCAGCTGCTGCGTCAGAGTGCTGCCACCGCCTTGGTCCGAGTTGCCCGTCGCCACACCTTTGGCAACCCTGAAAAGCGCTTTCATGTCGATGCCGCTGTGTTCGTAAAAACGTACGTCTTCGATGGCCACGATGGCATTGACAAGATATGGCGAAATGTCCTCATAGCTCACGTTGGAACGGTTTTCGATGTAATAGGTGCCCAGAAGCTTGCCATCGTCAGAGATGATCTCGGTGGCGAGGTTCGTCTCAGGGTTCTCCAGCTCCTCAAAAGTGGGCATGTCGCCAAACCATTCGTGCGTGATGCCGTGGAAAAGCAGGTAAACAGAGAAGCCAAAAAGCACAAAAAGCGTCCACAGGACTATCAGATAGACCTTGATATCTCTTTTCTTATATTGTTTCTTTTTAGCCATAACTTATTGTTTTTCAAAGCTTAAGCCGATGTCGGTGATGCCTTTCAGGACATCGTCGCGCATCGCCTGCTCAATCTCAAAATGATAAACTCCGCTCAACGGGAAACGCAGTGCTGGATTCAACAATATACTGGCCGACCTGATGGTGCCGCTGCCTTTGCTCATCCAGCTGCCGTCGGGACGCGCCAAAGTGCACTCGATGGTGTCGTGGGTGACGTTGCCGTTAGGGAATTCAGTATGCAAAAAGACATAAAGATTGCTATAGCGATAGTTTTCTAAATGCCTGATATTCAGATAGAAAGCATAGTCTGCCAAGGTGTCGTTGACCGTCAAATCGAAATATGGGATCATACGGTTGTCCCACTTCGCATCAGGTATCACGACGCTGTCGTTGAACAGCTTGTCGTTGCCGCACGAGACAAGCAAAATCGCTAAAAATGCAATATATAATACTCTCTTCATATTCATTGTGTATCGTCATTTCGAGCGAAGTCGAAAAATCACCGCCATTTGAATAGTTCCGTATCAATCATCTGCCGGAGATTTATTCACCAGGGGTGAATGCTTTCGCAAGCTCAGGTCTTCATTCCACTCCGTTCCAGTCGAAATGACGTGTGTGTCATTCAAGTTTTGAAAGATCCGCTGGCTTGCCCTCTTCACCGTAGTCGTTATTCTTCTGTTCCTTGATGAACGCGAAGTCTTCCAGCTGCTCAGGAAGCACGCCTTTCTTGTTGTCATCGATGATCTGCTTCACCTTCTCAGCCGGGATCGCAAACATATTGTTACGGTCAAACGGGTAAGAATACCACATCAGGCCTTTGAAGATATCGATTTTCTGATAGATGCCGTCGCCTTTCTTTGTCTTCAGCACCACGCGGTTGTCGGGGAACGCTTTCAGAGCGTCGACGTAGGTCTCGTACTCGTAGTTGAGGCAGCATTTCAGCTTGCCACACTGACCGGCGAGCTTCTGCGGGTTAGGCGAGAGCTGCTGTACCCTTGCCACGTTGGTCGTAACCGACTGGAAATCAGTGATCCATGAGGCGCAGCAGAGTTCACGGCCGCATGAGCCTATGCCTCCCAGCTTCGCCGACTCCTGACGGAATCCGATCTGACGCATCTCCACACGTACATGGAACTCCTCTGCCAGTTTCTTGATCAGCTCACGGAAGTCGACGCGACCGTCGGCGGTGTAGTAGAAGATAGCTTTTGTCCTATCGCCTTGATACTCAATGTCGTTAAGCTTCATGTCGAGTTTCAGGCCCGATGCGATCTCACGGCTGCGGTACAAGGTGTGGTCTTCCTGACGGATGGCCTCGAGGAACTTCTCCACGTCGTTGATACGTGCGCGGCGGTATATCTTCTTGAGTTCCGCGACAGGGGTGTTGTTTTTCTTGCGTTTGCGTTGTTTCTCGATGAGCTCGCCCACCATGGTCACGATGCCGATGTCGTGTCCGATGGCTGTCTCCACTGCAACTAATTCACCCTCAAGGAGATTCATCTCCGAAGGGTAGCTGTAGAAATCCTTACGGTCGTTCTTGAAACGCACCTCGGCAATCATCAGGTCGCCCTCTTTCGGGGTCTCGTTCTCGAAGTCCTTGAGCCAGTTGAAGCTGTCAAGCTTACACTGTCCGTGACGCAGCACGTTGCTTGCGAACTCGTATTTGTCGGCTTTGATGCGGCATCCGCGGTGGAAGTCGTTGGTGAGCGTCTTCTTCATGTCGTCGTGCAGCGGCCATGTCGCCTTAAACTCCACGCCATCGTCCTGCTTGTTCACCATCTGATCCTCCATCTCCTCGTCCTTCATGTTGAATTTCTGAGGTGCCGATTTCAGCAGACTGTCAACATCTTCGGTTGTTTCCGTTATATTTTCGTCGAGAATTTCTTCTTCGTTCAAATCTTTATCTAAATCTTTTTCTTCCATAAACAAAATTTATCCAATATAAATAACTTGCAAAGATAGTGAAAATTATATTACGAGCCTTTATTTTTTGTAATTTTGCGGCATGAAGCGATTTTTTGGCGAAAAACAGGAAAACGACGAGCAGCAGCGTAGCCAACGTTATCTGATGATGACGCAAAGTCCTGTGCGTCAGCTGGTTATGAAAATGGCCCTGCCGACAATCATCGCCATGATGACCACCGCTTTGTATAATATCATCGACGCTTATTTCGTGGGACATATCTCCACCGAGGCTACTGCGGGTGTCGGAGTGTCGTTTGCCTACATGACTTTCATCAACGCATTCGGTTTTTTCTTCGGTCATGGCTCGGGCAACTACATCTCCACGGCGCTTGGCGCGAAACAGTATGGCGACGCCGAGAAGATGGCGGCCACGGGTTTCCTCTCGTCGATGGGACTGGGCACGATAGCCGCTGTGGTAGGTCTTTTCTTTCTATCTCCGCTTTCGCAAATGATGGGCGCAACGCCCGAGATCTTGCCGTATGCTAATGATTATCTGATATTTATCCTCATCGGAACGCCTTTTATGATGTCGTCGCTGACGCTGAACAACCAGCTGCGACTGCAAGGCAATGCCAAATATGCCATGATCGGCATATCCACCGGAGCGGTACTGAATATAGTGCTCGATTTCCTGTTTATCTATGTTCTCGAGATGGGTGTCGCGGGTGCCTCGTTGGCCACCTGCATCAGCTGGATCGTCAGCTGGGCGATGCTGTTTGTGGGCACCACGATGAGCGGCAACGTGCATATAAAACTTAAGAATTTCAACCCTTCGTGGCAGGGCTATAAAGATATCTTCAAAGGAGGGAACCCTTCGCTGGCAAGGCATTTCTTTGTGTGCGTCAGCACCATCATGCTCAACAGATATGCTGCTTATTATGCTGCTCCAGGCGCTGAGGCGAGCGCCATCGCCGCCTTCGCGATAGTGGCGCGTATCATGATGTTCGCCTTCTCCATCATCCTCGGAGTGGGGCAGGGCTTCCAACCCGTGTGCGGCTTCAACTACGGCGCCGGGCTGCACGAACGTGTACGACAGTCGTTCGTGTTCACCGTCGAACTGTCGACTATCATATTGATAATCATGTCGATAACATTTGCGATATTCGCTCCTGACCTTATAAGGTTTTTCAGAAGCGAAGACCCTGAACTTATAACAATAGGCTCTGAAGTGCTCAGATGGCAATGTTTGTCGTTTCCGCTCATCGGGCTGAGCACCGCCACCAACATGATGTATCAGACCACTCGTAAGACGTTGATAGCCACTCTGTTATCGATGGGACGACAAGGCATATTTTTCATCCCGACCATCGTGATCCTGCCTCATATTATAGGCTTTCAAGGTGTCGAGATGACACAAGCCATCGCCGATGCCCTCACATTCTTGCTAGCGCTGCCGTTTGCTATCAAAGAATCCCGTCATTTCGACTGAAGCGTAGTGAAATGGAGACCTGAGCTTTGCTCGAAATGACGTTTAGAATAAGCAGCTGTCAAGGGCTTGTTTTATCGCTTCTTTATCAAGTTTTTGGCCGATGAAAACGATCTTTTCCATGCGGTCGCCGTACTCCTCGTCCCAGTCTTTGAGGATGCTTGGGTCGCGCTCGATGAACTGCTGGAGCTCTTCTTTCGAGGCAGTCGCAAACCAATATCCGGCTTCCGAGAGTTTCTTCTGCTTGCCTGCAGTCTCAAAGATGTACGACATGTCCTGATTGTCAGCGAAATAGCACAGTCCTTTGCAGCGGATGATGTTCTTCGGCCAGTTGTTCAGCACATAGTCGTTGAATTTCAAAGTGTCGAAAGGTCTTCTGTTGAAATAAACGTATGTTCCGATGCCATATTCCTCAGCCTCGCCCTCGTCTTCATCGTGATGATGGTGGTGATGTTGAGACGCATGGCCATGCGTCTCTTCATGGTCATGTTCGTGTTCTTCATCGTCATGTTCGTCATGGCCTTCAAGAATTTTTATCCAGCCTGCTGAGCCTGAGACATCGTTATAATCAAACATATACGTGTCGATGATTTTGTCGAGGTCGACGTTGGCGTAGTCGCATTCGAGGATCTGAGCGTCAGGAGCGAGGTTTTTCACAATCTGGCGGATACGTTCGAGCTCTTTGGGCTCCACCTCCGACACCTTGTTCAATATCACCATGTTACAGAACTCGATCTGCTCGATCACGAGGTTTTCGATGTCTTCCTCGTCGATGTTCTCGTTTTTGAGGCTCTCGCCGCATGCAAACTCGTCTTTCATGCGCAGTGCGTCGACCACTGTCACTATGCAGTCGAGGCGTGGGGTGCCAAACTGTGTGTATTCCTTGCCCATCTGCGGTATTCCGGCGATGGTGCGTGCTATCGGCTCAGGCTCGCAGATGCCGCTCGCCTCGATGACGATGTAGTCGAAACGCGCCATCTTCATGATGTCGTTGAGCTGCTCGATGAGGTCCATCTTGAGAGTGCAGCAGATACATCCGTTCTGCAACGCCACCAGGCTCTCGTCTTTCTTGCCTACCACGCCGCCTTTCTGGATGAGGTCGGCATCGATGTTCACCTCGCCTATGTCGTTGACAATCACTGCAAATTTGATACCTTTCTTATTCGAAAGGATATGGTTTACCAATGTGGTTTTTCCGCTTCCGAGATAACCGGTCAGAAGTAGGACCGGAGTTTCCATTCTACTCATATATTTTATTTTTTAATTTTTTTCGATTTGCAAAAATACAAAAAATCTAATGGCCAATGGCTAATAGCTAATGGCTTTTTTTATAATTTTGCAGCCTGTATGAAAAAGTCATTCGGACATATTGCCTGTTTCTTCGCTTATGCGATTTTCGGCTTTAACATCATCATATGCAAGGACTTGACAAACCTTGCACTGATATCGCCATTGGGCTTGTTCTGTTTCCGTGCGGCTGGTGCAGCCTTGCTTTTTTGGCTAGTGTCGCTGTTTCTTCCAAAGGAGAAGGTCGATAGACAGGACTTCCCGCGTATCTTTGCCGCTTCTATGCTTGGACTTTTCATCACGCAGATCACTTTTTTGAAGGCGATAACGTTGACAACGCCTCTCGACACGAGTATCATCACTGCGATAACGCCAATTTTCACCATGTTTGTGGCCGCTGTAGTGCTCAAGGAGCCTATCACCTTGAAGAAAGCTGGTGGTGTGGCGCTGAGTTTTGTGGGTGTCATCTTCTTGATACTCAATACAGTACGTGTCGGCAGCGGCGGTGTCACCGAGACGAAGCCCCTTGGCATAGTGTTCATGATCATCAACTGTTTCGTGTGGGCTTGTTATCTTGGAATCTTCAAGCCGCTTATCGCGAAATACAGCGTGGTGACGTTCATGAAATGGATGTTCCTTTTCTCGGCGATAGTCGCCATCCCATTGGATATCAAAGAGTTGGTGCATCTCAACATGACTGCGATGCCATCGAAATATCTTTTGGAGCTTGGTTACATCATTGTGTTTTCGACTTTCACGGCTTATTTCCTCATCCCGATAGGGCAGAAGACGTTGCGACCTACGGTTATCAGCTTGTATGGTTATCTTCAGCCTATCATCGCCACTGTGATGAGTATTGTGATGGGCATGGATACCCTTACCTGGCAGAAGGTGTTGGCCGCGGCTCTTGTCTTCACAGGAGTGATTTTAGTTAACAAGAGTAGGGCAGCTTCTCAATAATACTTTAAATACCTTAAGCGGCAGCCCTAAGGGCGTTAAAGCCATTAAAGCCCTTAAAGCCCTTAACGCCATTAAGGTTGCCGCTAAGGTGATTAAGGTTTATTTCTTCTTCCTTCTTGCTATCATGTATGCACCACCCAGTGCGGTGAGCACCAACAGTCCGCTGCCCAGTGGGGCTGTCACGTCGTCGGTTAGGCCGTGTGAGCCTGGGAGTGTAGGGATGTCGACACCATTTCTGTCGAGGCCATTGCCTAAATCATCCCAGTCATTGAAGAAACTGTCGCGTTGTGCGTTGGCGCCGAGGCCTATCGCAATAATCAATGCTGCTGCTAATAATATCTTTTTCATTTTGTAATCCTTTCCATTTAATGTTATCTAACAACAATCTTTTGTGTCTTAACTTCGTCACCGACCATTCTGAAGATGTACATACCTGTTGCAGGGATGTTCACTGTCTGGATGCCGTTGACTTGGGTGTTCATCACCATGCGGCCTGTTGCGTCGAACACTTGGAGTTCGCCGTTGCCGTTGACGATGATGTCGCTGCCGTTCTGGTAAGCGAAGATGTCGTTGGCTTCTATCTCGTCGATGTTTGCGTTTGCCTTAAACACGAGTGTGAAGCGCGCAGCATTGTCGTGACCTGATGCGATGAAGCTATAGCTTGGCTCTAGGAGCAAGTCGATGTCTTCATGCAACACGTTGTCGATCAAGTGTAGATATTCAACATCAAGTTCGTTAGCCTTGACGGTGATAGTGTATGTGCCGATATTCTTAGTCTGGAAGCATACTGGCATTGAAGCCGAGAGGTTTTCAACTCTTGCAGCGGCATAGTCTTTATTGTTGTTCATCACATAGACTTTCGGACTGTCGGTGTTGAGAGTCATCTTGCGTAAGGTGTTACCGTTAGCAATATTGATGTAAGCCATATCGTTGAATGACTCATTACCAACAGCGATGCTGATGTGGCCGTTATTCGTCGAGCGGCCTTTTGCAGTGCTCGGATTGAATACCAGTTTCTGGTTTTCGGCTGTTGCCTGAACCATGAATCCTTGGCCAGGTTTGATAGGATAAGTGGCAATTTCACGTGCAACGAGTTCGCTACCGCCTTCAACAACAAAGTAATTTGTGAGATAGCTGTCGCCGAGTTTTACATCGCCGCTTGTGAGGTTGCGTGTGAACGGGTTGCCCATGAGGTTGAAGCCCTTCATGTTTGCAAGTGTGCATTCATAGTTCAAATCTTTTTCGACTTCGGTGTTGGTGGCTTTCATGGTGCCGGCGAAAGATCCCTGCTTATCTGCAGAAGTTGCGTAGAGATAACCGACACCTTGTTCGAATGTAGTGATGCCATTTGCAGGGACTTTTTCGTTGCGCCATGTATAGTTGGCTTCGTCGTATGCATAGAAGTCGTAGTTTGCAGTTGTTGTCACAACAGAGACATTGGCGCCGTCAACAGGAGAAGCGATTGTGTACCAGCCGCTTACACTCTTTGTGTTCGGCCATGTAGTTGCCTTGTAATCTTTAAGTAATGTGGCTGACACATCGTCTGTATGGATAAGTTGTCCGCCGTCTTCGATGACAAGTTTATCAGCGTTAGTGTTTGTGCCGACAAATGTTACAACAGATCCGCTATGTACTGTGACGGAATGAGTAGCAAGAGCATCGCTGTCGATAGTCACATCACCATAAGTGTCGTATTCATTACTTGCATGGATGTTGCCTAAAGCAACGTTGCCATTGCTCTTTTCAGTGTAAACCCATTTGATATAACGCACAGTAGTTGCGAGATTGATGTGTGTTATTGATTGAGTATCACCGAGCTTGGTGTAAGTAGCTAAATCCACATAAGTTACACCATCTTCTGATGTCTGTACTGTGAAAGTGCTGCCAGAGAAGCTATTACCCTTGATATCATATGACAACGAAATTGGGGCTGCATTGAGCTTCAAAACAACCCAGTCACCAGTTGTGTTGAATTTAAGCTTAGGTGATGAACTATAATCTGAATCAAGACCGTTTTCTGTTAGGCCACGGGTATTTTCAATGTCGGCTTTGCCGCCATCAAATGCAAATGGTATTGTTGCATAGTCAATTGCTCCTTGTGTGACGGTTACAGTCTTGTTTTCAGCACCTGTATATGTGAGAGTGAAAGTTGCAGTGCGAGCGGTTGTGCTTTCATTTGCCGTTGTGGTGAAAGTAACTTTCTCTTCCGTAATTGTAACATTGCTAATCCAATCGGCTGTTGTTGTAGCTCCTAAGCTCACACCAGTAGCAGGATTTGTGATGGTGTAAGCTATTTCGCCTGAAGTGGCATCACAAGCTAAATCCACATCTTCAGCATTGATGATAGGGTCGGTGGTGTACTTAGTGATGGTGATAGGACCAACACCGACATTGGAGCCTTTAGAGAAAACCATCTTGACGTATCTTACGTCTGCATCGAAGGTTCGTGTTGTTTCAAGATTCAATACATCATTCTGTTTTCCACTTATTGTTAATTCTTCACCATCATCAAATGTTTCACCATCTGTTGATGCCATAACTGTTATTGTAGACGTGTTAGCACCTCCAATCATTTTCACGCCGATGTTAACTTTGGCCGGTTGGCTGTCGGTCTTGACCATGATATAATCGTTATCGCTGTCAAATTTGATAAGGTAAGGAGCGTTATTGTTGCCATAGTCAGAACCATTGCCTGACAAAGTGACACCGTTCAAAGCTGCGAAATCAGCACTTGAACCGCCTGCCCATTCAAACGGCAATGTTGCATAATCAACTACGTATTTAGCCTGTGTTATAGTCACTCGGTTTGATGTATAAACATTAGAATTATCATCTCTAGCTCTGATTTCGAATTTGGCTACACGCTCTTCATCAGTATTGGCTGCAATTGTGCATTGATAAACATAATAACCACCAATAAATTCAGTGTTAATCCAATCAATACCTAAAGGCTGTTCAATATCATTTGCATCGAACCAATGAACCTCAGGATTATAACCGCAATTAATATAATCTATATTGAATGATGTGGTTTCTCCTGCTGCTATTGCGTTGTATGAATTTGGAGTTATAGTGATAGAAGCTTCATAAGCTGCCTGATTTATTGTGATGAGTTCAGAATAAACTATATTGTCTTTGTCGTCCAATCCAAACACTTTGAAGTATGCTAAACGGGCATCGCCAGTGTTGGCTCCAATTACATAGTAAATGTCATGACTGGTGGTGACTTCTGCCAAGATCCAGTCGTGATTATACGTTGCGGTTGTGGTGCCATCAGATTCAAACCATTCAATATCAATGTCGTTATCTACAATAGCTGTGAGTGTCACATTTATGGTGCCATCTGTTTCTTCGGAAGTTGCTTCAACTAAGGTGGGGGTAACGTCGATGGTTGGAGTCACCACAGCTTCAGCGCTCTCCAGCATCACAGTGAACTTGTCGCTGCTATTGATGCCTGAAAAATAACCTTTCACATGAACAGTCTTGTTAATCAAAGCGGTTAATGCATCCCCTTGTGCTGTTGTTGGATATGATATCTGAATCTGTGATTCACCGAGAGCGATAAAATAATTGCTGTTAGATTTTGTCAGTGTACCTTCGAATTCAAAATATGTGCTCAGATGATATCCTTGAGTATAATCTGGAACCTCAGTGATAACTGTGGCAGTAGGAGTGCTGTTGTAATTTGAAGTAGTAGCTTCTTCAACTGTAGCTGTGTTGGTAAACTGGATTATTTGTCCGTATGTACCGGTTGTGCCAGATACTGTAACTTTATCTCCAATAGATTGAGAAACTGCGCCATTCTTGTAATAATAAACATATCCTGTTCCATCGCCCATTATAAAGCCACGGCTGTTGGTTGCCACTACCGTACCTCTAACCATGTAAGATGTGCCGACTTCTGTAATGCTTGAAATGTCAGCAACAGAGATGATTGTATATGTCGCAGAAGCAACAGTGCTTGATTCTTCGCCGACGTAGGCGATAGCCTTGATAGTAGTTGTGCTTGTCACGTTGATAGCAGCTGTATACTCAGTGCTTGCGTTTGAAGGAGTTGAACCGTCTAATGTATAGTAAATCGTTGCGCCGTCTGTTTCGCAGCTAATTTCTACGCTTTGTGCTTCTTCGTAAATTCCTTCAGTTGGGCTGAACGTCGGAGATGCTACCGTAACTGTAGGAGCAACATATGATATGAGTTGGTTGTCTTGGTCGAATTCGTAAGTGGTATTATATTTTTTTAGAGTGCCAAAAACCACCACGGTTGCACCTTTCTGGATATCGTTAACAGAAGTAAAATCATTACCATTAATGTTTTTACCTTTATATACCTGAAGACGTGTTGTTTCGGTGCCATCATCAGAAATCCAGTATGTCAAATAACCACCGGAGATCAATGATGTTGGAGCTGTGCAAACGATACCAGTGGCAAAAACATTAGTCATACCGGTACCTGCGTCGATAGCAGCGATTGCTTCAGCTACGGTGTAAGGCTTGCCTGGATTGCCAGCTTGTGTTACAGTAACGTTCTTGGTAACAGTCGCTTTTGCGTCGTATGTATATGTCAATGTAACAGTTGCCGAACGAGGTGCTGCTGATTCGTTTATTGTAGTAGCGACTTCAATGGAACCCATATTTGGTTCTAATGGATCTGGATTATCTTCTAAGCTGGTTATCCAGGTAGCTTCGGTTGTGGCAGTCATGGTACCCGCCACATAATTATCAATGTCATAATGGATGCTGGTTCCTTGAGCGTTACACCCCATTTGGACATCATTAGCAGAAATTGAAGGTGTTGTGCTGCCGCCAGTTTCATAAGTTACTACGATAGCATCTTCAGCAGCCAAGTAGTTAGATCCACTTGCAACTTTGCCATTCTGATAGAATGCAAAGTATGTAAAATTGTCTGATGCACCTGGTGTCCAAGTTATAGTTTTACTTGTACTATTCCATGTTCCAGCAGTTCCTCCTGTAGTAGAGGAAATTTCCGATGATCCTCCAATAAACTTGAATCCAGTCGCATCAGTTACCGTTAAACTAGAGAAAGTAATAACTACTTGTGTAATTCTGCCTGCAAAAGCACTTGAGTTATAAAATCTAAACTCTGAAGCAGCTGATCCTTGATTAGTCTTAACTTGTAGAGTTTTTGGGTTCCATTGATTCATTTTCCATGTAACACCCTCATAGGTAAACTCAGTTAAAGTAGTGATGTAGGATGTTGCAGAGCTTCCTGTGCTTGTTTGGTCTGGTGTCAAGCTATAGGTAGCAGTCGCTTGTCCCCACGCCCTTCCAGGCTGGACAATCATTGTCAGCAGCGCCAACGCTGCAATCAGTAAAGTAAATTTTCTTTTCATGTTGTTTGTTTTTTGTTGTTAATCTAAATTGCTTGTCAATTTTACCTAATAAGGTATTTTGCAAAAATAAGAATTATTTTAATTAGGTGTAAGGAATTTTTTAAAAAGTTTTCAGGGCCTTACCTACCTTAAGCGGCACCAGCGGCGGCCACCCCTAGAGTCTCTAGCGTCGTCGCGCTTGGTACAGTCGTTCACTAAACCCTCCATTCTTCTTGAAGTCTTCCTCCAATCGCTTCAGCTGCCTGAATAACATGTAATCTTCTTGGCGCAAAAGCACAATAGCCATGTTAGCTATGGTTTCCGGCGGACTTCTTCGCACTTTGTTCATGTAAAATTCAGAGTCATAACACTCACTACCGAGCCGTCGCATGGCTTCTTTTTCAACCGAACCATCAGCCCATTGAATGTGCCCGTGCACTCTGAGGTAATCCTCATAATCCTCAAGCAATTCTTGGAAACTCGCTTTTGCTACATTGATCAGTTTTATCTCGGTTTTTGCTGAAGTCGGAGCAGCCGCACATCCCTCCACGATGTTCTGCTTCCCACTACGCGCCGCCTGTACCATCTGATCAACAGTGCGGTCCCTCTTTCCCAAATAAGTTTTGCAGAAATAATACGTGATGTCGTAAATAATCACAGCTTTCTGATAAGTCAGCAAATTCTTGTAATTCCCAATATTAGGTATAATCTCGTTTTCCATACTTAATCCTTTTTTTAACAGTTAAAAGTTTTTTACCTCCTCCCAAATCGCAAAATTAAAACCACTCCCAACAATTAGTCGTATGAAAAACGACTAAGTTTTCACACCTTTGTAAATACCAATAAAATCAGTGCCTCACAAATGCCATAACCGAAGTTTCTATGCCTTTTTATTGTTAATAAATTTTAATTAAAAATTTTTAACATTTCATCGAATTAGCAGTAATTAAAAAGGATTTCTCGACTTCACTCCGTTCCGCTCGAAATGACAGACCAATCTGTGAAATCTGTTCGCTTGCGAACCAAATCGACTGCGGAAAAATTCGAGGAAGAAAAAAATCTGTTTAATCTGTGAAATCTGTGAGACAAAAAGAAAAAATTCTTATCTTTGCAGCAAATTTTCGAAAATTTTAAATATCATGAGTAACCAGAAAAAACTTTTTGAGGAATTTCCTCCGGTGACCACCGAACAATGGGAAGCAGTCATCGAAAAAGACCTCAAAGGAGCCGATTACAACAAGAAACTTGTCTGGAAAACAGCCGAAGGTTTCCAGGTGAGGCCGTACTATCGCGCTGAGAATCTGAAGGATATCCCGTGGCTCGACACGAAACCAGGGGAGTTCCCTTACATCCGCAGCACGAAACCCGAAGGTAACGACTGGCTCGTTTGTGAGGATATCGTGGTCGGCAACGACTACCACGAGGCAAACCGTAAAGCTCTCGACGCCCTCAACCGCGGCGCCACAGCACTGTCATTCCGCCTCGAATACGACAAGGCCTACGACGCTGTCGAGATATCAGGCCTCCTCAACGGAATAGTAGCAGAAGCAGTCGAGATAACCTTTTACAACAACAAATATCATCTCCCGCTCCTTGAGATGATGTCGAAGATCCCAGGCATCCACGGATCGCTCAACTACGACCCGCTCACACGTTATATCCGTCGCGGAACATGGTTCATCACAGAGAACACCGACATGGAACTCGCTGCAATACTTACAAAAGCCGAGATCCCTGGCGTCCAGACCATAGGTGTCAACGCCCATGTGTTCACCAATGCCGGTGCCACAATCTCTCAAGAGATGGGTATCGCCCTCGCAGAAGGTGTTGAATATATCGAACAGCTGCAGGCTAAAGGCATGACAATCGACGAGATCGCCCTGAAGATGCGCTTCAACGTCGCCGTTGGCCAGACCTACTTCATGGAGATGGCCAAGATGCGCGCCTACCGTATGCTTTGGGCCGAAATCCTTAAAGCTTACGGCGCAAAAGAAGAGAACTGCAAGATCCGTATCCACGCCTTCAACGCGTTGATTAACATGAGCTTGTACGACCCGTACGTCAACATGCTGCGTACCACAACGGGTACAATGTCGGCTATCCTCGGCGGTGTCGACTCGTTCTCAGTCACCCCATTCGATGCCACATTCGAAGAGGCGACCGAATTTGCAGATCGTATCTCACGCAACCAGCAGCTCATCCTCAAGGAAGAGTCGCATTTCGACAAGGTCGCTGACCCGGCTGCAGGCTCGTATTACATCGAGAATCTTACAGAAAGTATCGCCACAGCGGCATGGAACGTGTTCCTCCAGATCCAGGAAGAAGGCGGCTACCTCGCTGCAGTGCGTAAAGGCACAATCCAAAATATCGTGAAGGAAAGTGCTGCCAAACGTTTCAGCAACGTGGCAACACGCCGCGAGACCATCCTCGGCACCAACCAGTTCCCGAACTTCACCGAGACAATGAAGTTCAACCCGGCCGAATGGGTGTTCAAACCGAGCTGCAAACGCGAGGCTAACGCCGAAGTCGACACCATCGACACCTTCCGCGTGGCTCAGCAGTTTGAGACAATGCGTTATGCAACAGACGTCTACGCAAAAGACCACAAACGCCCGACAGCATGGATGTTCACCTACGGTAATCTCGCCATGCGTAAGGCTCGCGCCAACTTCGCATCGAACTTCTTCGCATGCGCAGGCTTCGAAGTGGTCGACAACCCTGGCTTCAAAACCCTTGAAGAAGGCATCGCAGCGGCACGTCAGGTGAAACCTGAGATCTTGGTCATCTGCTCATCCGACGAGGAATACGGCGAAGGCAACGCCCTCAAGATCTACGAAGAACTGAAAAACGAGACCATCGTGGTGCTCGCCGGTAACCCTGAAGGCACCGCCGACATCCTCAAAGAAGCCGGCCTCGAATACTTCATCCACGTCAAGAGCAATGTCCTTGAGACATTATTGAGTTTCCAGAAGAGATTAGGTATAACAAAATAAGATAAGGAGTAAGCAATGAAACCAGATTTCAAGAATATAAACATCAACGCTATACCTAAGTCAAATATCAAAGCTGATTACAAGCCTGACTGGGAGACTGTTGAACATATCAACGTGAAGCCGGCTTATACGGCTGAAGACCTTGAAAATATGGAGCACCTCAACTATGCAGCAGGTATCGCTCCTTATCTCCGTGGACCTTATTCCACGATGTATGTGATGCGTCCTTGGACCGTCCGTCAGTATGCCGGTTTCTCGACAGCTGAGGAGTCGAACGCATTCTATCGCCGTAACATCGCCGCTGGTCAGAAAGGTCTGTCTGTGGCATTCGACCTTGCTACACACCGTGGCTATGACGCTGACCATGAACGCGTTATGGGCGACGTCGGTAAGGCTGGCGTGTCAATCTGCTCCGTCGAGGATATGAAGGTCCTCTTCGACCAGATCCCATTGAATAAGATGTCCGTCTCCATGACAATGAACGGCGCCGTGTTGCCAATCTTGGCATTCTACATCGTCGCAGCTCTGGAGCAGGGCGCAAAATATGAGGAACTGCAAGGTACCATCCAGAACGATATCTTGAAGGAGTTTATGGTGCGTAACACCTATATCTACCCACCTGAGTTCTCAATGCGTATCATCGCTGATATCTTCGCTTTCACCTCACAAAACATGCCTAAGTTCAACTCAATTTCAATCTCCGGCTACCACATGCAGGAGGCTGGCGCTACTTGCGACATCGAGCTGGCTTACACCCTCGCCGACGGATGGGATTACCTCCGCACAGGTGTGAAATCAGGCCTAGACATCGACGCTTTCGCTCCACGTCTGTCGTTCTTCTGGTGCTCCGGAATGAACCATTTCATGGAGATTGCTAAGATGCGTGCCGCTCGTATGCTGTGGGCAAAGATCGTGAAGACCTTCAACCCGAAGAGCGACAAGTCATTGGCACTGCGTACCCACACCCAGACCTCAGGATGGTCGCTCACCGAGCAGGACCCATTCAACAACGTGGCCCGTACATGTATCGAGGCTATGGGAGCTGCTCTCGGCCACACACAGTCGTTACACACCAACGCTTTGGACGAGGCTATCGCACTTCCTACCGACTTCAGCGCTCGTATCGCCCGTAACACCCAGATTTACATCCAGGAAGAGACCAATGTTTGCCGCGTCGTCGACCCATGGGCTGGCTCATATTACGTAGAGTCGCTGACCAAGGAGATCGCTGAGCGTGCTTGGGCTCATATCATGGAGGTCGAGGAGATGGGCGGCATGGCAAAGGCTATCGAGACAGGTCTTCCAAAGATGCGTATCGAAGAAGCCGCTGCTCGTAAGCAGGCTAAGATCGACTCAGGCACCGAGACCATCGTCGGTATCAACAAATATCGCCTTGAGCATGAGGATAGCATTGATACTCTTGAAGTTGACAACACAGCAGTGCGTGAGTCACAGATCAAACGTCTGAAAGAACTCCGCGCCAACCGTAACGAAGCCGACGTACAGCGTTGCCTCGACGCCATCACCGAGTCAGTTAAGACCGGCAAGGGCAACCTCTTGGCTCTCGCAGTGGAAGCAGCAAAATGCCGCGCCACACTGGGTGAGATCTCAATGGCATGCGAGAAGATCGTGGGTCGTTATAAAGCTGTAATTCGTTCAATATCAGGAGTTTATTCTATGGAAGCAAAAGGCAATGACAAATTCGCGAAGGCGCAGGCAATGGCCGATGAGTTCGCTAAACTCGAAGGTCGTCGTCCTCGTATCATGATCGCCAAGATGGGTCAGGATGGTCACGACCGTGGCGCTAAGGTCGTCGCTACAGGCTACGCCGACATAGGCTTCGATGTCGATATGGGACCATTGTTCCAGACACCGGCAGAGGCTGCAAAACAGGCAGTGGAGAACGACGTCCACGTGGTCGGCGTGTCGTCACTGGCAGCAGGTCACAAGACCCTCGTGCCTCAGATCATCAAAGAACTCGAGAAGCTCGGTCGTCCTGACATCATGGTGGTGGTCGGCGGCGTCATCCCTCATCAGGACTACCAGTTCCTGTATGACGCAGGCGCAGCAGCCATCTTCGGACCTGGAACAATCGTTTCGGATTCGGCCATCAAGATGCTCGAGTTGTTAATCGCGATGCGTAAATAATTATTGTAAAGACGCACGGCCGTGCGTCTCAACAATATGGCAAAGAACAATTTTTACACGGTTTGGAATGGCCGGCAGATCGGTGTCTTCGCCTCTTGGGACGAATGCCGTATGCAGGTCGAAGGATTCCCTGGTGCGAAATACAAAGGATTTCCCACCAGAGAATCCGCCGAATCGGCGTTTAAATCGGGGCCGACGACGGATGATGTAAAGACGAGCCATGGTGCGTCTCTACAGGGATGGCAATCGTTACCTGATGGTTCTCCCAAACCCAACACCATCTCCATCGCCGTCGACGCCGCATGTTCGGGCAACCCCGGCAAGATGGAATACCGCGGAGTGTTCGTCGATACCGCCACAGAGGTGTTCAAAAGCCCAGTGTTTGAAGGCGGAACCAACAACATAGGGGAATTCCTCGCCATAGTGCACTGCCTCGCATGGCAACAAAAAAACCATCTCAACTATCCCATCTATTCCGACTCGGTAAACGGACAGAAATGGGTGAGTCAAGGTTATTGCAGAACCAAACTCGTTGAGACTCAACAGAATAAGTATCTCTTTGAGGTGATAAGACGAGCCGAACAATGGCTCCACGACAACACCTTCAGAGTGCCGATAATGAAATGGAGAACCGAGATTTGGGGCGAGATACCTGCCGATTTCGGTCGTAAGTAATTAAAAATCAACGTCATGATAAACTACGATACTTTTTATCTGCAATGTCCTCGCTGCGGCGCGTGGCTCGAAGGCCATATCGTCAAATCGGAGATGGTCAATAAATCGATATTGTATTCCGATGGTAAGACGTTGAACGACAATTACATAACAGAGCCACAGAAAATTATAGCATGCCCATCGTGCAGCCACTGGCTCTGGGTCGACGAGTACAAAGAACCCGTCGTCACTTATAAAAAACCCGACGTGCCTTATTATAATTGGAACCATTGGCGTTTCTTCGGCGTACATTTCAACAGCGTCGAAGGCCGCGTGGCTCTCGTTAACCATTACAAGCAATATCTGCAAGCTATTGATAATGATAGAGATAAGGAACTTTATATCCGCCGTCTGATGTGGTGGGCCTACAACGACCTCGTGCGCAACAACTATCAGATGCATCTGCCTTATCTTTTTTCAGGAAAAATGAGTTTCAACGTCTGGCGTAAGAACAGAATAAAACAGATCGAAGGCCGTAAGATGTTCCACAAGCTTCATGACGAATATCTTGACAACATGAAGGCATTGCTGGTGCTTCTGAAAGGGCGCTACACCCCCGATGATGAGGAATATGAGGCTTCAATATTGGAAATCATCGAGTTATATCGTGAAATGAGAGAGTACGAAGAGGCTCAGCGTATTCTCAACACCATCCCGCGACGCACACATTACATCGCAAACATCGAAAAAGAGGTCAGACGGAAACACGATTTTGTGTTCCTAGTAGCTGGTTGATGACGTGCGAGGCGCAGAAACAGCCGAACACCGCTGGCATATAAGAAATAGTTCCCACAGTAGCTATCTTGTTTTGTTGCTGCTCGTCTTCCACGATGAAGGCGTCGTCAGCCACCTTCTCAGGTGAGAAAACCACCGTGATGCCTTCGCGTATGCCCAGTCGGTGCAGGCGTTTGCGGATATAAAACGCCAACCGGCAGTTGTACGACTTCGACATGTCGCAGATTTCAATCTTTGTCGGGTCGAACTTGCCTCCTGCACCCATGCAACTCACTATATTCTGATGGTTTTGTACCGCATAATAAAGCAGAAACACTTTCGGTGCCATGGTGTCGATGGCATCGACCACGAAGTCGAACTTCTGTGCCATCAGGTCGATAATCGATTGATCTTTAAGATATTGCGTTAGCACATGTAGCTTGATGTCGGGGTTGATGTCATGGATGCGTTCCGCCATTACCTCGGTCTTAAAACGTCCAACGGTGCTGTCGAGTGCCAACAGCTGGCGGTTTTTGTTGGTCACGCTTACGGTGTCGCTGTCGACTATGGTCATCTCGCCGATGCCAGCGCGTGCAAGCTGTTCCGCCGCATACGCCCCCACGCCGCCGAGTCCGACGACGAGCACGTGAGCCTTCGCAAGCCGCTCGACTCCGTCTACACCTATTAATATATTAGTGCGCTGCTTCCAGTCTTCCATAATTCTCAAAAATCTTGTTTTCCAAAAATTCGACCTCGCATCCCATCAACGTCGCCGCCTTCGCGTAAACGTCTCTGATATCCCTTCCGGAGACATCGGTTTCCAAGAAAAGTCTTTCGATTGGGATGTAGTTTAATATCTTAACCGCTTGATTTTCATTGCGATACAAAACTTCGCCAAGCGAGATGTACATGTCATATCTCAAAAGCTGTCGCATCGTCTCCACCGAGCTGTTGAACCCGTGAATCACCCACGGCATGGTGGCTCTCATCTTTTTTCTAACCTCGATTATCTCGGAATACGCCCTCACGCAGTGCACTATCACCGGCTTGCGGTAACTCTCTGATAATCTTATCATTTCCTCAAAAACCTCGATTTGCTTTTCGAAAGTTTCTTTGTGAACCTTATCAAGTCCCACTTCACCAATAGCAAACAACGCGTCATTGAAGATTTCAGAATCATTCAAATACCGGTGATTTCTCGACTTCACTTCGTTTCGCTCGAAATGACAATCAGTTGTGTTAGTAACATCCCAAGGATGTACTCCCCATGTCTTTAAAATCTTCTCCGAATCTCCGTTAACAATCTTTATAACTGATTGATTATCAACATGTGTATGGATATCAACAAACATCAGAAGTCGACGTTCGGTTGTGCGATGAGCTGCATGCTGTTGAGTTCGAGTGCCATAAGGTTGCCGAAGCCCACTTTCTGGTCTCTGTAGTATACGCCGTTGTCGAGCGCGATGAAGTTGTAGCCTCCCGACTCGATGAAAAGCTGGATGAGGCTGTGTTCGACAGGCACGTGGCCGTGGATAATCTTCTTGCCGCCAGTTTTATGGATGTCGACCTTGAAGTCGCGCGCCCACATCATCGACATGGTGTCGTCGAACGGGTTGTCGATGTTGAAGTTCATTCCGGCATGCACGAGGATATAGTCGTCCAATTCAATGAAATACTTGCCATTATGCATCCAGTCGATATAATGTTGCTCGATCTGGCGCGGACGTTTTGCGCCGAAGCTCTTCAGTGTGGTTTTGGCGCCGTAGCGTTCCCATTCTTTATGAATTTTGCTCTTCGTGAAAAGGCGATGCTGGTCCATCTCGTAGGCGTTCATGCAGTAATATTCATGATTACCAATGAGATAGCCTATCTTATAACCTTGACTCTGCATGCTGATGATATAGTCGATCACGCCTTTGCCGTCGGGACCGCGGTCGATATAGTCGCCAAGAAAATATAGCTCGTCATCCTTTGTTGGCATGATACATGTCTCAATCAGCTGTTTCAAGGTGTTGATGCAGCCGTGAATATCCGGAATAACCCAACGTCTATTCATAAAACCAGATTATGCTTTGCTTATTAATTATTTCGCTTTTCCTTGATTTGCAACGCTTTGCATCTTCTTAGCAATCTCTTCCGGGTCGCCGAGGAAGTAGTCTTTCTGCAGCTTCATAGTGTCGTCGAACTCGAACACGTATGGTATTGCTGTCGGGATGTTGAATTTGATGATCTCGTCTTCGCCCATGTTTTTAAGCTCTTTCACTATGCCACGGAGGCTGTTGCCGTGAGCCACCACCATCACCTCGTCATGTTCGTTTAAAGCCTTGAGAATCACTTCTTTATAATATGGCATCAGACGTGCGATGGTGTCTTTCAACGACTCTGTCAGCGGGATCTGCTCGTCGGTCAACTCTGCGTAGCGTGGGTCCTGGCGTGGACTCTTAGGATCGTCCATGGCGAGCGCTGGAGGTTGCACGTCGAAGCAGCGGCGCCATTTCAGCACCTGTTCCTCGCCGTATTTCTTCGCCATATCGACCTTGTTGAGGCCTTGCAGCTGGCCGTAGCTCTTCTCGTTGAGGCGCCATGTCTTGTACACCGGCAGCCAGTCCATGTCCATCACGTCAAGGATGTTGTTGAGCGTCTTGACAGCTCTTTTCAGATATGATGTGAAGCAAATCTCAGGCTTGAAACCTGCGTCTTTCAAGGCTTTACCGGCATCTTTGGCTTCCTGTATGCCTTTCTCCGACAAATCGACATTGGTCCAACCTGTGAAAAGGTTGAGCTTGTTCCATTCACTCTCGCCGTGGCGAACTAATATGAGTTTCTTCATGATTTTACCTATTTATTTAAGAATGCAAAGATATAAAGAATTTTAATACAAAACAATAAAAATTTGTATTTTTGCAACGTGAGAATAATAAAACCGAACGGCTTTTTGCGGATGTTTTATCCGTCGCTGCTTTGGCAGATGCCTAAGACGGCTCAAAAAACCATTTATCTCACTTTCGACGACGGCCCGCATCCGCTGATAACGCCGAAAGTGCTTGAAATTCTTAAACATTACAACGCCAAAGCCACATTTTTCTGCATCGGAAACAACGTACAAAAATATCCTGCTACATTTGAACTTGTAAAAAAAGAAGGCCATTCAGTAGGCTGCCACACCTTCAACCATGAAGATGGCTTCAAGACAAAGACTGACGATTATGTAAAATCGTTTTTGGCTGCTAATGAATTGATTCACAGCAATTTATTTCGTCCGCCTCACGGAAAAATCAAAAGGTCAGAGTTGAAAAAATTATCCACTCTAAACTTTTTAAACAACTCTAAACACTACACTCTACACTCTAAACTAAAGATTGTCGCCTGGACTGTCATCGCCTACGACTGGGATCACGCCCTCTCGCCTGAAAATGTCTATCAAAACGTTATCCGAAACGCCGGTGACGGTGCCATCGTCGCGTTCCACGACAGCCTCAAGGCCAATAACAACATGATTTCGGCTCTTCCTCGAGTGCTGGAGTATTATTCTAAAAAGGGATTTGTTTTCAAAAATTTGTAAAAGTTTCAAAAATTTTATATTTTTGCAACATCAAAATAGTGTTTAACTTAAATTATAAAGACATGAAAAAAGCATTATTCCCTTTATTTGCAGCGTTTTTGCTGATAGCAGTGAGCTGTAAAGACGATAGCAGCAGCGGCGGCGGCATCAACCCTAACACTCCGACAATCAACAACTACTTCACTGTTGAAGGTGCGAGCTACAGCGTATCAAACTTACCGGCATCAACAGGCGGTGACGCCCCAACGGTTGAGATGAACAACACAGTCATCCCTGGTGGTTCAAACTATGTGACAGTGTCGTCAATGGTTGAGGCGGCAAAGATCCTCATCGGTGTTGACGGTGTGAGAGGCCATTTCGAGATGGTTCCTAACAACAGAGGCGTGAACGAGATTGTTTATGACTTCGTTATGATTATGAACCAGAACCTTGAAGGCGACACATTCAACATCACTATCGGTATCGTTGACGAAAATGGCGATGTTAGCGAATACTGGACCACAGAGATGATTATCCATGTCGTTGGCACAGGTACACTTCAGGTGAGCTTGTCGTTCGACAACAACAAAGATGTCGACTTGCATCTCTTCGAGCCTAACGGATACCATATTTACTATGGTGACAGAATTAGCCCTAACGGCGGTATCCTCGACCTTGACTCGAACCCGAACTGCGCAATCGATGGCATCAACAATGAGAACATCACATACGGCGAGGATGCATACGTCGAACCGGGCGAATACACAGTGTACGTCGATATGTGGGAAAACTGCGATCCTTCAATCGCCACTAACTTCGTTCTGACAGTGTTCTACGACGGAGCTCTTATCGAGACTGTTGAAGGTGTCAACCCGATTGCGGGCACATTCCCGATCGGTGAGCCAAGCAACTATGCTGAATTGGACAACATCCAGCCTGTATGCCACTTTGTCATTCCTGACAATGGACAGCAGCCGCCAGCGAAGTCATCGCAGAAGAATCTTCCGAAATTCTTGAGATCACAAGATAAATAACAATAAAAAAGCTCGCCATCGGCGAGCTTTTTTATTATCCAATTCGACTCCAGTCGAAGTCACGTTCGAACTGTTGTGAGAAATACATCTTTGTGGCGTAATGCTCTGGTTTTGAGAGCGTTGGGTCGGAATCCAACAATAAATTCGCCATGCGTCTAGTGTGCCTGATGATAGGCTCGTCGTATTGGAAGTCACCGATTTTCATCTCAATCATACCCGACTGCCGTGTGCCTTGTGTCTCGCCGGGACCTCTCAGCTGAAGGTCGGCTTCTGCGATCTCAAATCCATCGTTGGTCCGCACCATGGTCTCCATGCGTTTCTTGCCCTCGCCGGTGAGTTTGTGGTCGGTGATGAGCACACAGTACGACTGCTCGGCGCCGCGTCCGACCCTGCCACGTAGCTGATGCAGCTGCGAGAGCCCGAACCTGTTGGCGTTTTCGATGATCATGACAGAGGCGTTCGGCACGTTGACACCCACCTCGATGACCGTCGTCGCGATCATGATATGCGTCTCGCCTCGCACAAAACGCTGCATCTCCCAGTCTTTGTCGTCGCTTTTCATCTGGCCGTGCACCACGCTGATGTGATAATCTGGCTCTGGGAAGTCGCGCAGCATCGCCTCGTAGCCTTCCTGAAGGTTTATCAAGTCCATCTTCTCCGACTCCTTGATGAGCGGATAGACGACGTATATCTGATGCCCTTCGGCAATCTGTTTCTTCATGAACCCGATGACCGCAAGTCGTTGTTCCTGATATACATGCACCGTCTTGACGGGCTTCCTTCCAGGCGGCAGCTCGTCGATTTTCGATACATCCAAGTCGCCGTATTGTGTCATCGCAAGAGTGCGCGGGATAGGGGTTGCGGTCATCACCAGGGTATGGGGCGGGAACTCGGTCTTGTCCCAGAATGAGGCACGTTGCGCCACCCCGAAGCGATGCTGCTCGTCGATGATGCAGAGCGCCAAGTTCTTGAAAACCACAGCGTCTTCTATCAATGCATGTGTGCCGATGATGATTTGCAGGTCGCCGCTTGCAAGGTCGGCTAAAATCTGTTTGCGTTCCGATTGTTTGGTGCTTCCGGTCAGCAACGCGAAGTGAACATCCATGCCCGCGAGCTGTGCTCTGAGTGTCTCAAGATGTTGGGTGGCAAGGATTTCCGTTGGTGCCATGAGTGCGGCCTGATAGCCGTTGTCGAGCGCCAGAAGCATTATCATCAAGGCGACAATAGTCTTGCCGCTGCCCACGTCGCCTTGCAGCAAACGGTTCATCTGGTGGCCGCTCTTCAGGTCGACGCGGATCTCCTTGATGACGCGTTTCTGGGCGTTGGTGAGAGGGAAGGGGAGATGTTCCTTGTAAAAGGTGTTGAAATAATCGCCAACTTGTTGAAACACAACGCTTCGGGTGTTCATCTGACGGTCTTTCTTATGAATCAGAAGCCGCAGCTGGAAGAAGAAATGTTCCTCGTATTTCAACCTAGTCGTAGCGCGTTGGATATCAGTGCTGTTCGAGGGCAGATGTATCTTGTAATAGGCCTCTTTTCGAGGTAGAAGCTTGTCGTGGAGCACCAGACTTAATGGCAGCACCTCAGGAATCACATTCCACACCTGTGTGACGCATGTCTTTATGATTTTCGCCAGTTGTTTGGTGCCGAGACCTGCGTTTTTCATCTTCTCGGTGGTGTTGTAAACGCCCTGCAGTGCCTCGCCGACCACCACATCGTCGGGGTTATAGTCCTCTACATCCGGATGGGTGAAGTTGAAGCGGTTGTTGAACACGCTCGCCTTGCCGAAGATGAGGTATTTCTTGCCTGGCTGGAAGCGGTTTTTTATCCATTTCAGACCTTTGAACCACACAAGCTCGATGCTTCCGGTGTCGTCGGTGAATGTCGCCGTGATTCGTGTAACTCGCGGACTACCAAAGCTTTGCATGTTGCTGACGGTGCCAACGAGCTGGTAGTAAACGGTGTCGTCGCTAATCTGTCTGACCTTATGGATCTGCGAGCGGTCGATATACCTGAACGGGAAATAGTCGAGCAGCTCCTGAAACGTGAAGATGCCTAGCTCTTTGTTGAGGAGCTCCGCGCGTTTCGGCCCGACGCCTTTCAAAAACTCTATTTTCGTCTGCAGTAAATCGACCATCAGAATTGTTTTTGCAAAAATAATAATAAATTCAATTATTTAATCTCTGGTTTTTAAAAATATGCAAAAAATCAGACCTCGCGGTTTGCGAGGCATATCCAGACTGATTTTTACATATTTTTAAAACATATTTGGATTTTTTTCGTAATTTTGCATAATGGTTTATCTCAACGAAAATACTAACTCGCTCGACATTGAGAAGGCACTGGCGATGGTGTCGCCGCAGCGGCGTGAGCATGCGCTGAAGTTCGCTCACGAGAGCGGCCGGCGGCTGTCGCTGGCGGTGTATCTGCTCCTGATGGAAGGTCTCCAGAAAGAATACGGCATCACCGAGGCACCTGAGTTCGACTACCTTGAAGGCGGTAAGCCTGTCATCAAAGGGCATCCCGAGATACATTTCAGCTTCAGCCACTCGGGCAACGTGGCATTATGCGCCATCGACAGCCAGCCGGTGGGCGCCGACGTGGAGACAAAACGTAAGATCACACCCTCGCTGATAGCATATACCATGAATGATGAAGAGCAGGCCTCGATTGCGTCGGCGCCTGAAAGCCTGTCGGCTTTCCTCGCTCTCTGGACCAAGAAAGAGGCAGCGCTCAAACTGACAGGCGAAGGCATCCGCAACGACCTGAAAACAGTGCTCACAAACGCCGAAAACATTGTCTTTGAGACCAAAATGACAGAAAACTGCATCTATTCCATAGCCCGATATGTTTAATTATTATTAAAAATAAAGAAATATCCTGACGTTTAAAGAAAAATTCGTATCTTTGCACCCAAATGTGTTTTTTCGAAAAATAAATAAAAAAAAGATATAGCAATGTTAAACGAACAGGAACAAATTAGGAGAAATTCCCTTCAGGAGCTTTACAAATTAGGTATCAACCCGTACCCGCAGGCAGCGTACGATGTCAACGTGACGACAGAACAGATTAAGAGAGAGTTTGACGACAACGACCTCTCGAAGTTTGAGAATGTCAGCATCGGCGGACGTATCATGAGCCGCCGTATCATGGGTGCCGCTTCGTTCTGCGAGCTGCAGGACGCCCACGGACGTATCCAGCTTTACCTCAACCGCGACGAGATCTGCCCGGGCGAGGATAAGACGATGTACAACGTGGTGTTCAAACGTCTGCTCGACATCGGCGACTTCATCGGAGTGAAAGGCTTCGTGTTCCGCACCCAGATGGGTGAGATCTCAATCCACGTCAAAGAGATGACAGTCTTGAGCAAATCGTTGCGCCCACTGCCAATCGTGAAAGAGAAAGACGGCGTGAAATACGACGAGTTCAACGACCCTGAGCTCCGCTACCGTATGCGTTACGTCGACCTCGTGGTCAACGATAAGGTTAAAGATATCTTTATCAAACGTACACGCATCATCGACAGCATCCGTCGTTTCTTCAACGAGAGCGGCTATCTTGAGGTTGAAACTCCTGTGTTGCAGGCTATCCCTGGCGGCGCAACGGCACGTCCGTTCATCACACATCACAACGCCTTGGACATCCCGATGTATCTGCGTATCGCCGACGAGCTTTACCTGAAACGCCTCATCGTGGGCGGCTTCGACGGCGTGTATGAGTTCTCACGCAACTTCCGTAACGAAGGTATGGACCGCTCTCATAACCCGGAGTTTACCTGTCTTGAGATATATGTCGCCTATAAAGACTACCTCTGGATGATGGACTTCACCGAAGAGATGATATGCCGCTGCGCTCATGACGTGCTCGGAACAGATGTCTTGCATGTCGGTGACAAGGAAATCAGCCTGAAACGCCCGTTCAAACGCATCTCGATGATCGACTCCATCAAAGAAAACACTGGCATCGACATCAACGGCATGGACGAAGCCCAGCTCCGTGAGGTGTGCAAGAAACTTGAGGTTGAAGTCGATGAATCAATGGGCAAAGGCAAGCTCATCGATGAGATCTTCGGCGCGAAATGCGAGGGCAACTACATCCAGCCGACTTTCATCACCGACTATCCTGTCGAGATGTCGCCTCTCTGCAAACGTCATCGTAACAACCCTGAGCTCACCGAGCGTTTCGAGTTGATGATCAACGGCAAAGAGGTCGCCAACGCCTATACCGAGCTCAACGACCCTATCGACCAGCGTGCCCGTTTCGAGGAGCAGATGAAGCTTGCAGGTCGCGGTGACGACGAGGCTATGCTCATCGACCAAGACTTCCTGCGCGCTCTTGAATATGGTATGCCTCCAACATCAGGCATGGGCATCGGCATCGACCGTTTCGTGATGCTGCTCACTGGCCAGACACAGATTCAGGAAGTGCTTCTCTTCCCGACGATGCGTCCCGAGGTGCATAAGAAAGTCGCAACAAAAGAAGACTTCATGGCTGTCGGCGTGCCTGAGTTCTGGGCCGAGATACTCGTGAAACTCAACTATACATCCGTCGAGATGATGCAGTCGGAGAAGCCATCAGCACTCCGCGAGAAACTCAACGGTGTCAGAAAGAAAAACAAACTCGACGTCCCAGCTCTCCAACTTGAAGAGGTGGAATCATGGATTAATAAATAAATTAACAATGAAAAAAACATTCTTAACCCTATTGTTTGCTGCTATCTTGAGCACTTTCTCATTCGCTCAGACAGTACAGAAAACCTATTATTTCGGTACCCCGATGGTCAGCGAGGTGAATGGCTACGACGTCATCCGCTTTGCCGACATGTACATTAACGGTGTTGTTGGCGAGGCAGCATTGCCTTACCAGAAAGTGTCGTTATTGCTTCCACAAAACACTGACGCTCAGTCGATTACTGTTGAGTATCACGACTTTGTGGAGCTTGATGGAACTTATAATCTGCTTCCACAGCAGGCTCCTAGGACTTTGTCGTCGACAGAGCCATTGGTGTTTGAGAAAAACGAGGACTTCTACCGTTCGGAAAACGTATATCCTGAGATCTCCAATTCGAAGGTAAGCACCCAGTATCTCAACGGCTGCTCGTTCGCTTTCGCACAGTTCACCCCAGTGAGATACGTCCCTGCAACAGGCAAGGTGTCGTATGCAAAGTCAGCCACTGTCACCATTGAGCTGACTGCTTCGAGGGCAGACAGAAGCAACAAGCTCTGGCTTACTCCTGAGGTGCAGGCACGTGTTGAGCGTCTGGCACAGAACCCGGAGGCGGTGACAGCATACAAAAACCGCGCTAGGACGATAGGCGGCTACGAGCTCCTCGTCATCACGCCGGAGCAGTGGGTGCCATATTTCGACGAATATGTAGCGTTTTATGAGGCTCGCGGTCTGCGTACACGTGTGGCGGCATTGGAAAGCATCCTCGCCAACGGTCAAGGTCGCGACGACGCTGAGTCGGTGCGTGACTATATAGCTCAAGAATATGAAAACGAAGGCATTATCATGGTGCTCCTCGGTGGTGACTCCAACGTGGTGCCGTGGCGTGCCCTCTATTGCGACGCTGGCTCGGAACAAGATTTCCTGCCTGCCGATATGTATTTCGTCTGCCTCGACGGCACCTGGGACGACAACAACAACGGCATCTGGGGCGAGATAGAGGAGTCAGACCTCCTCCCTGAGCTCGCTGTAGGTCGTATGCCTTTCAACAACGAGACACAGTTTAACAATATAATGCACAAGACGTTAGAATATCAGGCTAACCCTGTCCTCGGTGAGTTCCAGACCGTCGTCCTCGGTGCAGAGCACCTCGGCGACGGCTACTACGGCAGCACTGACCTCGAACGTCTCATCGGCGGCTCAAGCGACTACGACTACACCACAGTGGGCGTGCCTGCCAGCTACGACTTTGCGAAATATTATGAGACAAAGGCAATGCCTTGGAGCGGCGCCGGTTTCAGAAACGTCATCAACGGCAACGGCGGACAGTATGTGCATCATGTGGGCCACGCCAACACCGACTACGTGGCAGGATGGTACGAGAACACCACCAGCGACGCCTCGTTTGCACAGCTCGACGGTGTGCATCATAACTACGGATTCTTCCACTCGCATGGCTGCATCTGCGGCGACTTCTCACACAACTGCATCCTCGAGAAGATGGTCACCATCTCAACAGGCTTCGTGGTCACCACCGGTAACTCACGCTACGGCTGGTATGTGCCGTGGGGCGACGGCATGGCAGCTCACCTGCACCGTGAGTTCGTCGACGCTTACTACAACGACCGCCTGCCATACATCGGCACTGCATTCGTGGAAATGAAGATAATGACAGCACCATATGTCGCTGATCCTTGGGGCGACAATGGAGCCCTCCGCTGGAACATCTACGACCTCAACATCATGGGCGATGTGGCCGTCTGCCCTTGGCTCGACGAACCGTTCCGCCCACAGATAAGCTACGCCTCAGCACTGACAATGGGCACCACAACAACACCAGTGACAGTGACAAAAGACGGCGTGCCACAAAGCAACTTCCGCTGCAGCATCTTCCATAACGGTGACCTCCTCGCTTTTGGAATGACCGACGACAACGGCAACGCCAATATCAACTTCGCTGAAGCACTCAACGTGGCTGACAGCCTTACACTTGTCATCACCGGACCTAATGCATTGCCTCAGACAATATCGATAATCGGATTAAATGCCAACACGGCCTACGTTTATCCTGAAAATAATGACATTCACGGCGATTTCATCTTCGGAAGCCATATCTCGATGGATGTCGACTTCAGAAATGCCGGCGATCAGGCCGCCAACAACGTAACTGCAACGTTGACATCACTTTCTGACTACATCAATCTAACAAAATCGACGGTAGAGGTCGGAACAGTCAACGCAGGCGAGATGGTCTCAATCCAAGACGCATTCACATACGACGTCGCCGACAACATCCCGAACGGCACTTATGTCGATTTCCTGATGACATGCACCGACGGCACCAATGTCTGGACACGTAACATGTATTTCATGGCAAAAGCCCCTTCATTGAAGATAGAAAACACCTCTTATAATGAGGTTAACGGCAATATGAACGGCTTCGTCGACGCTGGTGAGACAATCAGAATCAATGCCACCGGCAAAAACAAAGGATTTTACATCGCTGAAAATGCAATAATCCATGGAAGCACTGATTCTCAATATGTTACATTTGTTGAAAATGATGTCAATATTGGCAATGTGAATGCTGGCGACAGCTTCAACAGACATTTGGATATCATTGTTGCTGACAATACCCCTGATGCCACTGTGATTCATGTCAATTTTGAGGTGATTTCAGGTACTTATAGAGCAAATAAAGAAGTCGTCATGGTGGTCGGAACAGTGAAGGAAGACTTCGAGACTGGCGATTTCTCACATCTTGGATGGCAGCAAAGTGGTGGCTATGAATGGGTTGTCACCAATGAAATGGCTCATACAGGCACCTATAGCGCTCAGGTTGGAGGCAATATCCCTGCAAATCAGATAGTTGCAATGTCGATAGAGGTTGAAAACCTCTTGAGTGGCACTATGTCGTTCTATATCAAAACCGCATCAAAGAATAAAGTTGATGGCATAGCCTTCTTTGTTGATGATGAATTTATATATTATTGGTCAGGACATAAAGACTGGGCATTCTTCGAACATGAGTTGTCGGCCGGCTATCATAAGATTGAATGGCAGTACGTGACCGACGGCTATGGTCATGATAATAACAGCATGTGCTGGGTCGATGACATCACTTTCCCGGGCGGCACTCTCATTTGGGACGATGTCAACGAGATCGCTTCTGCCGAAAACGTGTCAGTCTATCCAAACCCTGCAAATGATGTCATCCGTCTGAATGGCGCTGATATTCAATATGTTGAGATTTACAATGCTCTTGGCGCAAAAGTCCTTGAAAAATATGTAACCGATTCAGAATCAATACATATCGCTGACATTGCAAACGGAGTGTACTTCGTAAGGGCATTCGACGGAAACGGAAATATTTCGACAACTAAATTTATCAAGAAATAAATGCTTTTTGCTGATGTCATAGGCCACGATGATCTGAAAAAACGCTTGATACAGAGCGTTCAAGAGAGTCGTGTGTCGCATGCTCAGCTGTTTTTGGGTCCGGAAGGGAGCGGCAAGATGCCTCTTGCATTGGCATACGCGCAATATATCAACTGCACAAACCGTTCAGAATCAGATAGTTGCGGCGTGTGCCCATCATGCAAGAAGTTTATGTCGCTCACCCATCCCGACCTGCATTTTGTGTTCCCGACAGCTACCAACAAAGAGGTGAAACAGAACCCTGAGTCAGACCTGTTTATCACCGAATGGCGTGAGTATCTCGCTGATTGTCAAGGATATACCGATCTGTCGGACTGGTTCAACAAACTCGACATCGAGAACAAACAAGGCATCATCAACGTGCGCGACGCCGCCACCATCATGCGCAAACTCAGCTTCAAGGCTTACGAGGCAGAGTACAAAATCGCAATAATTTGGATGGCCGAGAAGCTTAACACACAGAGTGCCAACAAGTTACTGAAGCTTATCGAGGAACCGCCAGAGAAAACACTGTTTATCCTCATTGCGGAGCATCAGGAAGAGCTGCTCACCACCATACGCTCACGTTGCCAGATGGTGAAGGTGCCGAAACTGAGTCTCCAGGAGACGCAAAACGCTCTTATTCAACAGTTTAGCTGTACTGAAGAAGAGGCTTACGATGCCGCGGCACTGTCGGACGGCAACTGGATCATGGCACGGCACTATGCCCAAGACCATGACGACGAAAAACTATACGCCAACACCTTCCAGAAATGGATGCGTTACTGCTTCAAAGGCGCACTGCCCGAACTCATCGACTTCGTGGCAAACGATATCAAACCGCTCGGTCGCGAGAAACAAAAAGAGTTTCTCGAATATGGACTGAATATATTCCATAACTCATTGTTATTCAATAACAATATGTCTGATGACGTGATGCTCCCGACCGACGAGAAGAGCTTCACCAAGAACTTTGCGCCTTTTGTCCATGCAAGAAATGTGGCACAGATTTGCGAGCTGTTCGAGGAAAGCATCAACCAAATTGAGCGTAACGCCAACGCGTCTATCGTCTTCATGGACGATAGCTGCAAGATGTCTAAACTATTGAGAATCAAGTGATGAAAACGATTACGAAAGTGGGTCTGGCTGTGCTCAGCGGTCTTCTGATAGCCGCCGCATGGCCTGTGAGAGGTCTTGCCCCACTCGCTTTCGTGGCATTTGTACCTTTATTATATTTACAAGATAGAATTGGAGATAGAGAAAACCCTGAAAAAGGCAGCATTTTCTGGCTGTCTTTCATAACATTCTTGATCTGGAACGGCCTCACGACCTGGTGGGTGTGGAAAACCACTGCCGTCGGCACCATCGGCATGATTGTGCTCAACAGCCTCTTCATGACCACGGTGTTCTGGGCTTATCACTTCGTGAAGACACGTCTCTACGACAACAAAAAAGGCTATTACATATTGATAATATTTGTGTTAGCCTTCGAATACCTGCATCTGCACTGGCAGCTCAACTGGCCCTGGCTCAACCTCGGCAACGTGTTCTCGCACTATCATACCTGGGTGCAATGGTACTCAGTCACCGGCATAGCTGGCGGCACATTATGGGTGCTTGCCGCCAACATATTGATTTACAAATACTTCCTGTCATTCCGAGCCGTAGGCGAGGAATCTCATTGGAAATTGTCAGTAACAATCTTATGTCTCCTTTTCATCCCCTTGATTATCAGCAAGATTCAATATCATTGTTATACCGACCAAGGCAAGGACGTCGAAATCATAGTCGTCCAACCGAACCTCGACCCTTACACCGAGGAATTCACCTTGAATGCCCGCCAGATCATGGAGCGCAACCTCTCCGTAGCGGAGCCTCTGGTGACCGAAAACACTCGTTTTGTGGTGAGTCCGGAGTCGGCTATACAAGAGGATGTCTGGCTCGAGAGGATAGATAAGTATTATTCAATCAGAGAGTTACGTAATTTTTTAGGTCGCCACCCTCAGACATGTTACGTGATAGGCATCAGCACCTTGGGTATGGTGCCCGAAGGCGCTGAAAGCGACTTCGCGGCACGGAAATTCACCAATATCGATAAGTATTTCTATGCTTATAACACCGCAACACTGATCACCGACGACTCGATACAGCTGTACCATAAGTCGAGGCTGACACCAGGCGCAGAGGCTATGCCTTCGTGGTGGTTCATGAAGATGCTTAAAGATCGGGCCATCGACCTCGGCGGCACGGTCGGGACACTCAAAAAAGATACCGTAGCACGTACATTATCATTTGATAATCATAAAGTTGGCACCTTGATATGCTATGAGTCAGCGTTCGGCGAATACGTCACCGAGTTTGTGAAAAACGGGGCCGACATGCTGTTTGTCATCACCAACGATGGCTGGTGGGGCAACTCACCAGGTCACCGTCAGCATCTCGAGTTCTCGAAGCTTAGAGCCATCGAGACACGCCGCAGCGTGGCACGCTCAGCAAACACTGGCATCTCGGGCTTTATCAATCAGCGTGGCGATATAATCCAACAAAGCAAGTACTGGGAACAGACAGCCTTGCGTAACACTTTGAAAACCAACGATAAACTGACGTTTTACGTCCGCTATGGCGACTATATCTATAAAAGCGCGGTCTTCCTGACGGCACTGCTCGTCGCAATGACTATTGTGAAACTAATTCTTGGAAAACAATGGAAACACTGAGTCTTGCGCCGTTTCAAGGAATTACCGATGTGGTCTACCGCAATGTTTTTAAGAAACATTTTGCCGGTATCGGCAAGTTTTACACCCCGTTTTTCACCGGAATACAGAAAGACAACTCGAAAAGTCTGCGAGGGGAGGAGATAAGCCCCGATTTCAACGACGTGAAAACCGTCGTCCCACAGATTCTGAGTAACACAGCTGAGGAGATTATAAGATTTGCAAATCAATGTAAATCAATGGGATATGCTGAGTTTAACCTCAATATGGGGTGCCCGTTCCCGCGTGTCGCCAACAAAACACGTGGCTGCGGACTCATGGCCGACCCCGACCGCACCGTAAAGATGCTGAACGATGTCTTCGAACAGATTGATGGCATAAAATTCAGCATCAAATGCCGCCTCGGATATTATAACGATGAGGAGATTTATGCATTTGTTGACACCTTCAACACATTGAATTTCAGTGAGATAATAATACATCCTCGCATCGGCAAACAGATGTACACCGGCGAGGCGTCAGTCGACAAATTCAAGACCTTGATCCCATTGATTAACAAGCCATTGGTGTATAACGGCGATATTTTCACTGTATCCAACTATATTCATGTTCAGAATGCCTGTAAAGATGCGATTCATCGCATCTCCTTGCAATCATTGCCCACAATCATGCTCGGTCGCGGCCTCCTTACAAACCCGTTTCTCGCCGAACAGATTCAACATATTGAAAATCAGAAAGATAAAAAGAATCGTCTGCATGATTTCGTGGTCGATTTGTATGTGGAGCGACTTCGGCATGCTGGCGGAAGCCCTAAAATCATCGGCAGCATGAAGGAACTGTGGAAATATATGATGAACATCTTCGACGACCCGCAGAACGTGTGGCGTAAAGTCAAGAAAGTCAATCATTTGGATGAATATGAGACAGCAGTTGAGACTATTTTTGAAGAGTATAATTTAACAGTATAGTAATATGAAAAAACTAGTTAACATTTTGATTATCAGCTTGTTGCTGGTTTCTTGCACGACAAAGCAACAAAAAGATCTCGTCATCCTATCGGTAAATGACATGCACTCTCACATTGAGAATATGCCGAAACTGGCATATATTGCTGATAGTTTGCGCAATATTTATCCTGAATTGCTGATTGTAAGTGCAGGCGACAATCGTACCGGCAGCGCTTACAACGACAAATATCCCGAGCATCCTAACTTCCCGATGATTAATCTGATGAACGAAATCGGCTTTGAGGTTTCGGCACTCGGTAACCATGAATTTGACGATAATATCGACGGAATCCGGTATTTCATCGACAACGCCAACTTCCCGATAATCTGCGCCAACGCCGATTTTTCAGCTTATCCCGATATTGACATACCTCCTTATGTGACCATTACTAAAAAAATCAACGGACAAGATGTGAAAATCATTTTACTCGGAATGATTGAGACTTCGAACGAAGGTCGCCCGAGCGCTCATGTGAAAAACCTGAAAGATATGAAGTTTACGCCGGCAAAAGATGTTATCGAAGATTACTTGTATCTTCGCGATAGCTGCGATGTTTTCATACTTTTATCACATTGCGGCGTGGCGGAAGAGTACAAATTTGCTCAAAAATATCCTCAATTTGACCACATCATCGGTGGCCATTCACATGATCTGTGTAATGAACAATATAGTGATGGCGTGCTTTATACACAAGCAAAGTATTATCTGAAAAGAGCTATGGTTACCAAGCTTAATATTGAGAATGGCGAAATTAAAAATAAAAAAGCATATATTATCAATTTGGAAAACAGAACGAAGGTTAATAAGAATATTCAAAAAGAAGTTGACAAGTACTATGCCGAACCCGAGTTTCACAAGGTAATCGGTCATGCCGCAACTCCTTTCAACGACCAAAACGCCCTCGGAGCATTCATGGCTGATGCCCAGCGTTATGCCACCAAAACCGATATAGCTATGCAAAATCCTGGCGGCGTGCGTCTTGACAACATGCATGGCGGTGATATCACCAAAGCCGACATCTATAACCTTGACCCATTTAATAATTCATTGGTAATCACGGAGATGACAGGTGAACAGGTGGAAGATTTTCTCGGTATCGCTTCAACAAAAGATGGATATCTCACTCATGTATCTGGTATCACATATACAATAACCCATTTCACTTCGACTAATGGTGATGATTATTTCGGAGCCGCAGAGGCGTTTATCGACGGACAACCTATCGACAAAAACAAGGTTTATACAGTGACAATCAACAGCTATATGGCTTCGTCTTGGGCTAAAGACCATTGTATTTCGATAAGAGATAGCGACATTTCAGCCAATGATGCCGAGTTTTTATATCTAGAAGATAACAAAATTGTTGATTATCAAGGTGTTAAACGCTTTGAATGCGAAGAAATTCATGAATTTATATATGATTATCAAGAATAACAATGTGTTAAAATGAAGATATTGCTTATTCGTTTCAGCTCAATTGGCGACATTGTCCTGACCACGCCGGTGATACGCTGTATCAAGCGGCAGATGGACGACGACGTAGAGCTTCATATGCTTACAAGAGATAAATTTGAGAGCCTTTCGTATAACAACCCGTATATCGACAAGACTCACGAATATGGCAACTCATTGCGTGAGGTTATCAAGGAATTGAAAAAGGAGGAATTCGACTATGTCGTTGATTTACAAAAGAATAACCTCTCTAGACGGGTGTGCTGGGCGTTGGGGTGTGAGCATCATTCATTCCATAAGCTTGATTTTAAAAAGATGTTGCTTACGACATTCAAAATCAATAAGTTACCTGATGTGCACATCGTCGACAGGTATTTTGAGGCTGTCGAGCCACTCGACGTGAAAAACGACGGTCGCGGACTGGAATTCTACATCTCGGAATCGAACATGATGCAGGAGCCCGACCTCCCCGAGGAGTTCCGTAACGGATTCTATGCCGTGGTGGTGGGCGGAAGCTATAACACCAAAGTCATCCCGACCGACAAACTCGTCGAGATAATTGAAAAACTCGACGAACCCGTGATTCTGCTTGGTGGTCCCGGCGACATGCAACGTGCCAAAGTAGTTGCCGACGCAGTGGGTGAGAACGTTTGGAACCCAGTGGGAATGCTCAACCTCGAACAGTCGGCATCTATCATCAAGATGTCGAAGGCAGTGCTCACCAGCGACACCGGCATGATGCACATAGCAGCAGCCCTCAACAAACCGATGGTGTCGGTATGGGGTAACACCGTGCCCGAATTCGGCATGTACCAATTGTATCCGAAAGGCTCGACAAATAAGCTTAACATAATGGAAATCAAAGACTTGAAATGCCGTCCGTGCTCCAAGCTGGGATACAAAAAATGCCCGAAAGGTCATTTCAAATGCATGAAAATGATTGACACCGACAAGGTTGTCTCATTATTGCGTACAGAATAATCGTCATTTCGAGCGAAACGAAGTGGAGTCGAGAAATCTCATAAATTTGTTACGTTATGCTATCAGTTAAGACATTCATATTCAATCCAATACAGGTCAACACCTACGTCGTTTACAACGAAAACAAGGAGTGCGTCATCATCGATGCAGGCAATCTGGAGCCTTACGAGGACCAGCAGATACTGGATTATATCGACAGAAATGGCCTGAAGCCTTTGATGTTGCTCAACACCCACTCGCATATCGACCATGTGATGGGCAACAAAGTGCTTGCCGACAAATATCATCTCGAGTTGGGTGCTAGCCCCGTCGAGAAGCCTTATTACGACAAAGTGTGGGCTTACGCTACGGCGTTTGGACTCAATTTCACTCAGGAACAATGTATCAAGCCGACCCAAGACCTCAATGACGGCGACATTATCAATATCAGCAACGACAAGCTGAAGGTGCTTTTCACCCCTGGCCACGCTCCTGGGCATGTGTGTTTTTATGATGAAAAAGACGGCATCATCTTCACTGGCGACACCTTGTTTTACCGTGGAATCGGACGCTGCGACCTTATCGGTGGCGACTATAACGCAATAGAAAAAAGCCTCCGTGAGGTGCTATACAAACTTCCTGACGACACAATAGCTTACTGCGGTCACGGCCCGCAGACAAGAATAGGGGATGAGAAACGTAACAATCCTTACGTGACAGAATAAAAAAAAGCACCGAAATTTCGGTGCTTTTTTAGTATCGGGTAAGGGAATCGAACCCTTATTTCGACAGTGAGAGTGTCGTTACCTAACCGTTAGTAGAACCCGACCTCAATTGCGCTGCAAAAATACAACATTTTTTAATACGCGCAACAATTATTTTAAAAAAAATGTAGAGACGCACTGCAGTGCGTCTCTACACGTTTTTTTATCTCTTCACGATCTTCTTCACCACGCTGTTTCCATTCTTGTCGCTGACTCTCACGAAGTATACGCCTTCATTCAAATCCGTGACGTTGATCTTGTTAGCGTTATCAACCGACATCACCTGCTGGCCGATAGCGTTGAAGATGGTCACATTCTGAACGTCACCATTAATAAACAAGGTGTTGTTCATCGGGTTAGGATAAACCTCGAAGCTGGCAGCTTCATTCTCAACGACGCCATCAAAAATAGCTTCATTGATTTCCACCGAAATGGTCTGAATACCAAGGCTTGAGATAATCTCAATAGCTGTGTTTACATAACCTTTGGTATAAATGGCTAAATAAACCGTGACATCAAGAGTTTCACCGGGCTGAAGTGTCACAGGAAGCTGTTCGCTGGTCTCGAAGGTAAGATAATTGTATTCAATCTCACTGATGGTGTTGACATCAAATGCGCTTGCTGTGTTGTTGGTGATAGTGAATGTAGCAGGCTCATCAACCTCAAAAGTGATGTCAGTCACGCTGATTGTAGGTTCTGCCGGAACGTGTTCCTCCATCTGGAAATGATGTGGGTCAAGCTCGGCAAACACCGGCTGTGTATAACGGTGACCTGACTCATCGGCACCGAAAACATAATAATCGACGCTCGATTCGCTCTGATAACCTTTGATATAGCCGACATATTCATCAGGCTCGCCTGTAGCTGTCATGTGTGCCACCTGATATGCGCCGCCGTCGATGCTATAATAAACAAGGAGTGAGTCCTGTTTCAGATCCTGACCGCTGTATGCGATGAATTTGCTTGTGATTGCTATTGAATCCTGCCATTCCTGCTCGCCGAAGAGAACGTTTCTGTGGTCGATGAAAAGCATTCCGAAGTCCATCACGCCACGGGTGCGGCAGTGCAAAGCATCGGTGTTCTCCCAGCTGATGCCTGATCCGTTGTTCACAACGCCAACAACCTCATATCCTGGCATGGCATCGCGATAGACCTGCAAAGCCTGCTCGTTATATGTGCTGTTTGTTCCCAACGGTACATACACTGTCTTGTTGAGAATCAAGCTGTTGGTGTAAGGGGCGAGGGTGTAGCCGCCTGGCTCCTGCACGCGGTAAACATGATAAGGATAGCCCCAGCAGCAGTTGGTCGTTGCAAAATAGTCTGCAACTTGCTCGTACAGAGCGTATTGTGGGTTGCTTTGCGGCAGCTGTGCAATCAAAATCTTGTCAGGTGCGAGGTACTTGCCCCAGCAGTCGACGTGTGCGATATAGTCGCCCTGCGGGTCGATGGTGACATGATACGGGTCAATGCCGAGATAGTCACGCATCTTGTTGCGTACATTGGTCTCGTTATTGTTGTTCTCCTGGAACACAAGCTCGTCGCTGACACCATGGCCACGACCGTCTTCCATCATGTTGCCGCCAGTGTGCTCGAGGTTCATGCCGTACATGGGGATGTTCCAGAAACTGGCAAACACTCCCGACATGTTGTCGTCGTTAGGACGTGGACGGTTGTATCTGTTGTCGACGATAGCCGGATGCCTGTCCTCAAAAATATACCACGGACCGTAGTCGCGTACCCAATATGAATCAGACTGGGCATTCACAAAGGTCACATTGTCCATGTTCACGCCTGCGCCCTGGAACGAGTTCTGCGCACTGCTCTGATAATATGATTCAACAATGCAATAAACATGACAGTTGTTAGCCAGCTGCACCACCAAACTTGTAGGAATTCCAAGAGGGTAACGAATCATAACACCCTGCATTGGCTCAAACTCGGCCACAAAACGTGGAGTGCCCGCCGGCGGGTCGGTCTCAACAAAATTCATGTTTCTCACTGGCGTATGCATCTCTTCCTCAGAGAGATAATGCCATCTTTTCCAATCTGGAGTCTTCTGCTCCTGTGCGTTAACTTTGATGCTGAAAATCAAAGCAATAACAGCAAAACTGAGTAATATTTTTTTCATTTTTTAAGAATTAATTTTCAATCGAAATTTTTAGCGTGCAAAGATAAATATTTTTGCTAAATGAGCGTTATTTTTTAAAAATTTTATATTTTTGTAGCTTAAAATTATCGTAACGAGTACCAGTAAATTATGAGAAAACAGTTGGTTTTTGCATTGGCAGTCTTAATGACGCTTTTAACATCATGCGCAACGATTCAGGAGTTTAACGAATTTCGTAAAGAAAAGGCTAAACAAAACAGCACAACAAACACAAATCAAGATAACAACGTTGGAAATAGCGTTGATAATCAAAATGTTAGCAATCAGGACACCGTCGATAACAATGTCGTCTCAGAAGAGGATCTGACCTATGACGACGAATATGAGGAGATTAACCCTAACGACCCCGACAGCATCCAGATGCAGATGCAGCAGATGTTTGATGACGAGAACTCGGGCATAGGCATTGTCGATGAGTCGGTCGAATTGTTGGAACACATCGATACTCTCCAAGTTATACCATATTTCGAAGGTAGCTTGGAGAACACCTGCAACTATCCTCCAGGATATATTCCAAGTTTCCCTGACAGTGTCTATGCCAAACGTATCGAGGAACTGAACCGCAACACCACCATCGACTTGGTTTACAACAAGCATGTGAAGTCGTTTATCGACGTGTATGCGGTGCAAAAACGCAGCAAAACCGAGCGAATCTTGGGACTTTCGGATGTTTACTTCCCGCTTTTCGAACAGATGCTCGACAAATATAATATGCCGCTCGAGCTTAAATATCTGGCTGTCGTCGAGTCGGCTCTTAACCCCACGGCGGGCTCATGGGCTGGCGCTAAAGGCCTCTGGCAGTTTATGTATGCCACCGGCAAGCAGTACGGCCTCAACTCAAACACTCTCGTCGACGACCGCTACGACCCGCTGAAGGCCACCGACGCGGCTTGCCGTCACCTGAGAGACCTCTACAACCAGTTTGGCGACTGGTTCCTCGCTCTCGCGGCATATAACTCGGGCGCAGGCAACGTCAACAAAGCCATCCGCCGTGCCGGAGGTATAAAGAATTACTGGGCAATTTGGCCTTATCTGCCACGCGAGACACGTGGCTACGTGCCGGCTTTTATCGCCGTCAACTATGTGATGAACTATGCACCAGAACATAACATCTGCCCGCTCGACCCGGGAATCATCAAAAACGGCACCGACACCGTCACCGTGCACGATGTGCTTCATTTCGACCAGCTTAACGAGATGCTAGGCGTCCCGATGGCCGACCTGAAATTCTTCAACCCACAATATAAAGCCGAAATAATACCGGCGTCAAGCAAGAAAACATACCTGCTCACACTGCCTAATCAGTATGTCGGACCATATATCGACCACGAAAAAGAGCTTTATACCTATAAGACAAAGAGCGGCATCGACAAGGAAAAACTGCAGGAACGCATTAAATCGATGTCCGACCGCAGCGTCCATATCGTGAAAAAAGGCGAGACACTGAGCACCATAGCAAGAAAATACCACGTCAGCGTCAACCAGCTGAAACAATGGAACAACATGAAATCAGACCGACTCAGCATCGGACAGAAACTCGTGGTCTATAGCTCGGGCGCCCCGATGGCACAGGTGGGTAACGACAAACCAGTGGAACGTTCCACCACACAAATCACCCATACCGTGAAAAAAGGCGAGACCCTGGGCAAGATCGCACAGAAATACAAATGTACTGTCACCGACCTGAAACGCTGGAACAACTTGAAGTCAACAAACATCCGGGTGGGACAGAAGTTGAAGGTGTATCCTCCTGAGAATCAGAATGTTAGTGGCGGAAACAACAGCAAGCCTAGCTCAAATTCAAGCGGAACAACAACCTATACCGTGAAGAGCGGCGACTCACTGTGGTCAATTGCCAAGAAATTCAACGTCACCGTCGACCACATCAAGAAGCTTAACAATCTGAAAAACAACGATATAAAAGTGGGTCAGAAGCTAAAAATTTAAGCTCCAGATTATCGATTCAACCTGCCTCAACAAGTCGCGTTTCGGCTTGTTGGGGTAGTAGACATACCCTTCGACAGTGATAATACGAGTGTTATCAGGGTTTACGAAGGTGTAGGAAACATACGGCCCGGCCATATATTCACCTTTTGTAATCCAAAGCCCGCGCATCTCGACAGCATAACCCGTAGGGAAATCACTGATTTCGTTGGCCACTGGCGTGATGAACTCCTTGTCAAAAGTCATATAGCTGCCGTCGGTAGGCCCTGGAATGTATTTCATTGTAACTGAATCGGTCGCACGTATCAGACTCTCGTCACTGAACTGATCGACGCTGGTGTAAGGCCTTGAGAAGACTATCAAGCCGAAGCTCTTCTCGACCTCTTCACGACGGAGCCACATGAAACTGTCTTTGTCGACAGCGATATAATAACCTTCAGGCACCGTCATCGTGAATCCGAAACGTTCTCTCAGAGTCGTCATCACCGTGGCGTTGGCCGTCGGACGGAAGAAATCCATGAAACGGGCACGCTCGTTGTGGTCGAACTTGCTTTTTATGTCATCTCTCTGAGAATCAAATACGTCGATCCATGTTTCGGCATCTTTCGCCTTGATTTTTATGGCATATTGCGGTGCCGACATCCAGTCGGCCTGCGACTCGATTATAGGATTCGGCAAGTCTGGCACAATCTCAGCAATGATGAGGTTGCGGTGTTTCTTGAACATGTCGTTGAGCGCATTAATATTAATATGTGCCACCTTGAAATTCTTTTCCGGCTGAGGGAGTCCGTACTGTGTCTCCTCGAAAAAGTCACGGACAGCCTGTCCCATCTGGCCATTCCACTGCTCGTCATTCTGCGTCACTAACAATACTTCCGACGAACCGCCAACCGAACGGTCCTTGCGTGGCTCTTTATTATTCGAACATGAGGTGAAAACAGCTACAAAAGCTAATAATAAAGCAATGATTCCAAATTTTTTCATAGTTGTAATGTTTTGAGGTCACAAAATTAACGTAAATTTTTTAATGATATTACAAAATTTTTTATCTTTGCATCATGAATGTCACCGCGAAATCACCATCGAACATTGCCATAGTGAAATACTGGGGTAAACAGGGCAACCAACTGCCACACAACCCCTCTGTAAGTTTCACCCTAAGTCGCTGTTTTACAGAGACATCGGTCGCTTTTGAGCATAACAATACCGACAAATACAGTCTCAGCTTCCTCTTCGAAGGCAAGGAGTCGCCGGCATTTCAAGAGAAGATAGAAAAGTATCTCGTTGAAAATCAACAATATTTTGGCTTTTTAAAAGGTCTTGACCTGAAAATCGAGAGCTATAACTCGTTCCCACATTCTTCGGGCATCGCCTCAAGTGCCTCCTCGATGAGCGCTCTTGTCTTATGTCTTATGAAGATTGAAAGGGTTGTAAATCAAGATGTTACGCCGATTGATTTACAGAAAGCATCGTTCTTGTCGCGTCTGGCATCAGGCAGTGCAGCACGCTCGGTTTATCCCGTCATGGCACTTTGGGGAGCAACTCCTTCAGTGTCAACGAGCTCCGATGAATTTGCAGTGCCGCTCGCCGATATGGTGGCACCAGTGTTCAAGACCTATCACGACAGCATCATGATAGTGTCGAACAAAGAAAAAAGCGTGTCAAGCCGTGTCGGACATTCACTGATGAATGGCCACCCGCTGGCCGAACAACGTTACGCCACCGCACGCCACAACACCGAACGACTGCTCAAAGTGCTGCACGATGGCGATGTAGACGAGTTTATAAAGATTGCGGAAGCTGAAGCCCTGCAGCTGCATGAGATGATGACGACATCAACGCCATCATACCAGCTGATGGAGCCTAACACACTTAAAATCATCGACTTGGTGAAGCGTTACCGCCAAGAAACAGGTACAAAGATATGTTTCACCCTCGACGCGGGACCTAACGTGCATGTGCTCTATCCCGACGACTGCGAAACAATAGTGAAACAGTTTATTAAAAAAGAATTGTTGCAATATTGTCATGAATATAAATGGATTGACGATAAAGTGTTGATTAACAATATGTAAATTTGGTCATGGAGATTAAGCATTATTTCGGGAAAGTGATTCTATTCGGCGAATATTCAATGATTTACGGCTCGCCGGCATTATTGGTTCCATTGTACACGGGCTCGTCGCACTGGGACTACATCTGGCGTAACCACGGTAAGAAAAACTATTCGTCGAACCGTAGCCTGCACGCTTTCGCAAACTATCTGGAGAAAGACACATATTTTACCGAAAAGATTGATATTGAGAAGTTTAGAACCGAACTCAAGAAAGGTCTCTTCCTCGACTCGTGCATCCCATCGGGCTATGGCGTGGGTAGCTCAGGAGCCCTCACAGCCGCCGTCTACGACCGCTTCAAATCGACCGAAATCGAAGATCTGATGGAGCTGAAGAAGTTTTTGGGCGACATGGAGAACTGCTTCCATGGCAGTAGTTCGGGCCTCGACCCGCTGCAATGCTATCTCGGCAAGCCTTTCGTACTTACCGAAGACAAAAAAATCACCATACTCGAAAAGGATTTCGTACCTGAAAACATACATGTCTTCTTGATTGACAGCATGATAAAGAGCGACACCAAGTCGCTGGTCAACTATTTCAAGACTCAGCGCGAGAACCCGAGTTATCTGAAGGCGTTCAACGAGCTGTATTATCCTTTCGTGGGCCGCTGCATCAACTCATTGGTATCAGGCGATACCGACCGGTTCTTCGACGACTTGCTGCATCTGTCTTATTATCAGACAGTTATGCTGCGTCCGATGGTTACCGACGAGATGCTGCCACTGTTCTCGCTCAAACGCGAAGACGTGCACTTCCAGATAAAGATATGCGGCTCCGGAGGAGGCGGTTACTTCCTCGGATTTGCCGACGATGTCGATAAAACTAATGAGTTTATGAAGGAAAACGGCTACCCAATAACTTGGATAGTCTAGTTTTCCTAGTGATACACGATATTAATATCGGGTCTTTTATTTCTTAAGTTATTGATTTCCTTTGACTTAATCTTGGTGTTAATCGCCTTGATGTATCTCAATGATTCGATTTTGCTTACTGGTGACAACGTCTTCACGTTGGTGTTGGCGATGCTCAGCTCCTCAAGCGATGTGCAAGATGATAACATCTTGATATTCTTGATCTTAGTGTTCGCAATGTTGAGATCACGCAGCTCTTTCATGCCTTCCAGCGCATTGATGTCGATGACGTTGGTGTTCTCGATAGAGAGGACCTCCAGCGATTTCAGGTTGTTCAGCACACTTAAGTCGGTGATGGCGTTGCCGTCGATGTTGAGCTCTATGAGCTGATGCAACTCGCTGAGCGGACTCAAATCGGTGATATGATTGTCGTTGATAATCAATTTCTTAAGGAAAAGAAGCTTCGTCAGCGGCTCAAGGTTGTTGATGACGGTCCTCGGGTCGACGGTGAGCTCTTCAATGTTAGCGACAGCCTGTAATTGCTCGGCTTTCGGGTTGGTGTCGATGTCGATGGTGTTGCGGAATACCTCTCTCCAGTTGTTGTCGAGGGTGTTCCACCAGATACGTAACTCTTCGGTCTGGTAAATCACCGTGACTTTAGGCTGCGCAAGTCTCAACTTTAGCACCTGTTCTGACTTCACCTTGGTGTTTTCTGCATAGATTTTCATCAAGTTAGACAGATTGCACAGGCACTCGAGTTTTGCCACGTTAGTGCTCTCCATATTGATCTCCTGGAGGTTGGTGAGGTCGCTAAGTGGCGTCAAATCAGTCACCTTGGTGTTTTTGATGTTCAGATAACGCAAGTTATGCAGGGTGTGCAAAGGAGTGAGGTCGGCAATCTTTGAGCCTTCAATGTTGAGCTCTTCAAGATCCGTCAAACGCTCAATTGGCATGGCATCCAAGAATGAGTGGTCGAGCGTTAACGACTTCATACAGATGATGTTGTGAAGCTCTTCAGGACTTGGGTCGAGGTCGGTGTTGTTTTGTGCGGCAAAGACCCTCTTCCAAGAGATGTGAAGCCTGTTCCACCAGTCTTGTAAAGCCTTTGTCTCGTAAATGACGATAACTCTGCGGTTTACCTGCCTGAAACTCTCGGCTTTATCAGAATCAATCTGGGTGTTGTCACAATAAATCCTGACCAGACTCTGTAGGTTTTCGAGAGGAGTGATGTCGCTGACACCAGTGTTGCGGCACTGTAACTCATTGAGTTTGCTGAGGTTAGCCAACGGGCTCAAATCTGTGACGTAAGTGTTGTCGATTATCAGAACTTGCAGATTCTCAAGGTCTGCGATAGGCGAGAGGTCTTCGATGTCGGTGCCGCTGAGGTTTAAGAAACGCAGCGACTGAGGCAGCATTATCGAGTCGAGAGTTGCCACTTTTGTGCCCGAAATGTTAAGGTCTACAAGCTGTTCGCAGTTTTCAAGCATGCTGATGTCGTAAACGTCAGTGCCAGAAACCGACAAGTTGGTCAGCTGACCGTAAAGACCGATGATTTCGATGTCGTTCAGTCGGATGTTTTCGGCATTCAAAATCTTGATGTTGTTGGCATATCTCAAGTCTGAAATATCGGTAATTAGGGTGTTGCTGATGTCTAAGGTGTTGATTTTGTTGAGATTTCTGATAGGGGAGATGTCTTCGACATTGGTGTTCGAGCAGTCGAGGTTCTGCAGCTCTGAAAGCTCGTTCAGCGGCTCGAGTGTGGTGACGTTTTTGTTGTTGCTCACATCCACGTCGGTGATCTTGGTGATGCTCGTCAGCTGTTCGTACAATGCCGGCATGTCACAAGCTATAGTGCTTTCCCAGAGGCTGTCGTTCACGATGACGATGGAGTCGCGATAGATATGGATGATATCTGCAATCTCGATGGAGTCGAGGATGTATTTGTTGTCGCCGAAATACATCTTCCATACCGACGGCATGCGGTTCCACCACACTCTAAGTTCTTCAGTCTCATTGAGTTTGGTGGTGTAAATACTTGCTATCTTGAGGTCTTTTTTCGAGCGGTCGACGTTCACCTCCATGTATCTTTTTATCGTGCTGTTTACCGAGTCGCCCACGATGTTGTGTCCGACGATGGTGCGCATCATCGTCACTTTGAAGAATGTCTCGCCGTTTTCGGCTGTCTGAGGCTTGATATCTTCCACTTTCAGCGTGAATGCTGCGTCTTTGAAGAAGAAATCGATGTCTTTCAGATAGGCTTGGACATCCTTATTAATATGGGTGCTGCGGTTGTCGTCAAGGTCGTCTTCAATCTGGACCTCGTCGTCACGGAAGATCTTCGCATAGCTTTCCTTGAAGATGATGTCTTTCTCTTGCGCAGTGTTTTCAGGGTCTCCGATAAATGTGAACGTCTCCTCCAGATATTTGACCATGGTCCTTATCTGTTGCGAATACTCTTCAATCTCGGCTTTGCTGAGGTTTGATTTCTGTGCGCTTACGCCTTGGCTTAACAAAAACAGAATCGCGATAAAAAATAGTTTTTTCATTGTCTGGGTTGATAAATCTTTAAAAGTGTTTCTTTTTCAGGTGCTTTGAGGTAGATAAGGTTTGAGATGAGCCAGCCTGAGTTGTATCCGCTGCGGTTGAACCATGACACCTCAAAATACCAGTTGTCGATCTGCAAGACATGGAATTTCACGCTTTCCACGTGGTCGAATCTCAGGTTGCCTTGTTTTATCTCATAGAAAAACAGTGTGAGATAGTCGGGCGTGTATTCGTTAGATGCGTAATACTCAATGACTTGCGGGTCTTCGAAAATCTTATAGATATTCATAAAATCGAGCTCGTGGCTCTGCGGATGCAGGAAGTGTTTCTCGCGTTCCGAAAGCTCTCCTTGCGGGAAATATTTCTGAAATTCCGAGAAAAACACGTTTGAAAGCACCCATTTTGATCCGAGACCTTCTTTCTCGATGGCCAAAATCATGCTGACGTCGACTTCTTTGCCTTTCCAGATGAATTTGGCTGAAACTTCCGAAAACCATTCACCGCCGAGAAACTCGATGTATTGGTTGTTTTTGGTGAGGTCTTCGATGAAAAAATCACGTAAAGTACCGTTTGTCCTAGGGTTTTCGAGGTCGAACAACAACGGTATCGATTCCTTGCGCTTGGCTGGGTTGCGATAGTCTTTGTCGCCAGAATACAGTCGCTTGCCGGAAGGGTCTTCCTCGTAGTTGAAACGGTGCATAAACTGTCCCATCTGCTTGGTCATGGTGTAGAATTCGCGTTCATCCACCTGGACGTTGCCGAGACTGCCAACCACTTGTGCGTCGGCTTTATAAAATAGTGCCAGCAGTAACACTGGCACTATGATTTTCAAAAACTTAATCATTATTTATGAGTTGTCTCCTTTACACGCATGTCGCCGAGCAAAACATCCCAGAAGCCGATGAGCTTGCCGCCAATCTGTGTCTCTTTGCGTTTCACGTAAACAGTGATGTCTTTCTTTGTGGTGTCCTGATAAACGAGTCTACCTTCAGCGTCGTAGCCTTTGAATGTCTGGAAGATGGTGATCACACCGACGTATGTTCCGTCAGGCTGACGTTGCAAATCCGACACATACTGGATCTTGTACCAGTCGATCTCGACGCGGTCGTAGTTGAGGCGCATCAGTCTTTCAAGGTATTTGCGTACTTTGTAATACTCGACTTTTGTCTTCGACAATGATGAAACGCCGATCTCTGCATCTGGTGCGAAGAGCTCTTCGGCACGGTCGATCACGCGGTTGGCCTCGCTCCATGGAGTGTTCTTCGAGCCAATCAACTTGACGTATTTCGAGAGGTCGCGGACCTTCTCAAGTGCAAGACTGTCAATGGCCTGCTTGCGCTCGGGGTTGAGTTCCGGCTCCTGCGCGAAAGCCTGATATCCTGTGAGTGCGAAAAATGCGAATGCTATTGCAAATAATACCTTTTTCATCTTATTTCTTTTTTAATTCGAGTTGTTTAATCTTGTTATCTGAGTTGTAAATGACGTCGTTGACAATCACGCTGACCTTCTTCTGGTCCTTGATGTAGTTGAGGTAGTTCTGTGCTGTCGTCGGACGGTCATAGTCACCGTAGTTGTTCAAAAGGATGAGCACCACTGCGTCAGGTGACTCGAACAACTTCAAGGCGTCTCTGATATAACCGTTGGCGGTGTTGACGTCTCTAGCATTTGCAATCATGTTGAAATACTCTGTCAAACCAGTCTTCGGCCTGTTCTGCTCCTCGAGCTCGCGCAGACGCTGTTCCTCGGCGAGACGCTGCTCCTCCGCAAGACGGTCTCTCTCGGCAATCTCACGTGCTATCTTGGCCTCAGCACGGTCAATCATCTCCATGATTTCAGGGTTTTTCTTTGAGAAATCAACCTGTTTGATCTCGTTGACACGGGCCTGCTGCTCCTCCAACGACCACTCTGTCTCATCGTTCAAAATGGCGTTCAAATCCTTGGTGGCCTGCTCGACCTTAGCCTTGTACTCTTTCTTTGTCATCTTGCCCGATGACTTGCAACTGCTTGTACCACAGATGGTTACGAGTGCAACCATCGCGATAATGATAATGCTTTTTAAATGCTTCAACATATTACTTAAAATTTTGTTTTCACAATATTAATAACTCGCAAATTTAAGAAATATTTTGATATTGTGTACGATAATTCAAGATTTTTTAGCAATTTTGATGTCGAAATGAAATATTACAACATCCCGATATTTTTGCCCGAGCTGGCGTGTCCGTTCCGATGCGTCTATTGTAATCAGTTTAGCATTACAGGAAAACAGCAAATACCTGATATTCAATATGTTAGAAATACAATAGACCAGTATCTCTCTTCCTTTACGGAAAAAGAGAGGTTCGTCGAAGTGGCGTTTTTCGGCGGAAATTTCACCGGCCTGCCCGAAAAAATGCAGGACGATTTTCTGAAAATTGTGCAGCCTTACCTCGAAAAAGGCGTAATTCAGGGCATCCGATGCAGCACCCGACCCGATTATATCGACGAAAAAAGGGTAAAAACGCTGAAAAATTTCGGGATGCTAAACATTGAGCTCGGTGCGCAGACCACCAACGACGAGATCTTGCGTAGATGCGGCCGCGGACATACCTTTAAAGACATAGAAAATGCATCGCAAATCATTGTTAATGAAGGAATTACACTCGGCTTGCAGATGATGCTCGGACTGCCGTTCGACACATTCGAGAACGATATGCAGACCGCTCATGACATCGTCAGGCTTGGCGCGAAAGAGACACGTATCTATCCGTGTATAGTGGTAAAAGACACTGAGTTAGAACGACTTTACCATGCTGGCGAATATGAGCCTTTGACATTGGGCGAGGCAGTGGAACAGTCGGCAACACTGTACGAATATTTCACCGAGAACGACGTGAAAGTCCTTAGAATCGGCCTTCACACCTCCGATGACCTGAACGGTGCCGCCTACGTCGCAGGTCCTTACCATAAAAACTTCGCCGAGATGGTCTTCAGCCGCCTATGGGGCCGCAAATTCGACAAAATAGACGATAAATCTGATACCATCACCATCGAAGTGCCTGAAAATCAATTGAATCACGCAATAGGGTATAAGGGTGAGAACAAACGGAAATTGGAACAACGATACAAACACGTCGTCATTTCGAGCGGAGCGAAGCGTAGTCGAGACCCGAGCGAAGCGAGAGCTTTTGCCTTTGGCAAAAAAATCACCGCCGGTCGAAATGACGTGTGTGCGATCGCAAGCAGTTTAATGCCCGAAAAAGCAAAAGAATCGTTGTCAAAATTAGGCAATGTTTGTTGGCTCGAGCCCTCCGACGCAGCCTATCCATCAATTTCGTCACACCCCGATATCTTCTGTTTTTGCCATAACGAAAGACATTGTGAATCAGTGATTTGCGCGGAAAATGTCCACATTGATTTACCCCAAAACATAAAGGTTGAAAAGGGAGGAAAATCTGTCGGAAACAAGTATCCCGAGACATGCCATTATAACGCTGTTGGAATCGGCAATTTGTTAATCCACAACCTCAAATTTACGGATGAGACGATATTGGAATTATATGGACAAATGTGGAAGAAATCCGTGCAACTTAATGTAAATCAAGGATATACGCGATGCAATTTGTTGGCTCTAAATGAGCAAAACTACATCACCTCCGATTTCGGCATTTTGCGCATCTTGGAAGAAAATGGATATAATGTTTTTTATGTCGACCCACAACAGATCACGCTCCCTGGACAGAAATACGGCTTTTTCCCCGGCTGCTGCGGCATGTTTGGCGACAACCTCGTTGTATGCGGCTCGCTGGGACGCCTCAAGGAATGTAAGGAACTGCGTAAGTTTGTTCGTCGTAACGGCATGAGAATCATCGAGTTGTACGACGGCGAACTTGTTGACGTGGGAAGCATTTTCTTTGTGAATCCAAAAGAATAAAGTGTTATTTTTGCAAAAATATTTGTCGTGAAAAAGATAGAGCTACTTTCTCCAGCGAAAAACCTCGAAGTGGGTGTCGCCGCCATCAACCATGGCGCTGACGCGGTGTATATCGGCGGTCCGGGCTTCGGCGCACGCGAGAAGGTGAGCAACAGCATCGACGACATCGAGAAACTGTGCCGTCATGCCGCCATTTACGACGCGAAAGTTTACGTCACACTCAATACCTTGTTGTTCGACAACGAGTTGGAGCAGGCTCGCAAGATCGCCTGGGACTGCTACAACGCCGGCGTCGACGCGCTCATAGTGCAGGATATGGCCCTCCTGATGATGGATATGCCTCCGATTGCATTGCATGCTTCGACACAATGTAATAACACCACCGCGGAAAAGGTCAAGTTCCTTGAAGATGTAGGTTTTAAACAGGTTGTGCTGGCTAGGGAATTGAGTATCAATGAGATAAAGGAGATACGCTCGAAGACCACGGTGCCGCTGGAGTTTTTCGTGCACGGCGCTTTGTGCGTGAGCTATAGCGGACAGTGCTATTTAAGCCACGTCATAGGACACCGCTCGGCCAACCGTGGAGCTTGCGCCCAGCCATGCCGACTGAAATGGGACCTCGAAGATGAAAACGGTAACACATTGATAGCCAACCGACATCTGCTGTCGTTGCGCGACATGAACAACTCGAAAAACCTCGAGGAACTCATCGATGCGGGTATCACCTCATTTAAAATCGAGGGCCGACTGAAAGACGCCGACTATGTGAAGAATACAACGGCATTTTACCGTCAGGCATTGGATAAAATCATTGAAAAACGTGACGATTTGGAGCGAGCTTCACGAGGTGTCTCGGCACCTTCGTTTGTACCTAACCTTGAGAAGTCGTTCTCGCGTGGTTTCACCGACTATTTCGCACACGGCCGACAAAAAATCGACTCGCCATTCACCCCGAAATCGATGGGAGAACATATCGGCACAATCCAGAAAATAGATGGTAAACGCCTGACTGTCAATCTGTTGAAAGGTGTCGAACTTCACAACGGCGACGGCCTCTGTTTCTTGGATGAAAACAACGAGCTGCAAGGATTCAACGTCAATGGAGTAGATGGAAACATAATATTGGCATCAAATGCATTGTCGTCATTTCGCACCTCATTATACCGCAACTACGACATCGTTTGGCAACGTTCCGTCGACATCTCCGACGGCAACCGAAAAATCGCAATCAAATTAATATTGTCAGGCACCTATGATGGCCTGAAACTATCAGCGTTTGTTGATAATTCCGTAAGTGCTGATGTTGAGATGATTTATCAAAAAGACATAGCGAAAAATCCCGAAAAGGCACTCGAAAACATCCGTACGAAATTATCACAATGGGGCGACACGAAATTCACCATAGAATCTGTCGATATCGATTCTAAAGAGGTTTATTTCATCCCGAATTCGATATTGGGTGAATTGAAACGGCAACTGGTCGCGAAATTGGAGGAGACGTTGGTAAATAATCATAGAAATGGTATTATTAAACATGATGCACAACATGTGCAATCTGTTGATTATCCACGATCAGATTTATCATATTTAGGTAATGTCACCAATTCATTATCCCGCCAATTCTATGAGAATCACGGTGTTACGCATATCGACGACGGTCTGGAAAAAACGATGCCGGAAGGCGAGATCGTGGTGATGACGACAAAACATTGCATTCGTTACGCTAACGGGATGTGCGCCAAAGAGACAGGAAAACCTGCAACACCTTTATATATTAGCAATCCTCACGGACGTTTCCGCCTCGATTTCGACTGCAAAAATTGCCAGATGAAGGTGATTTATGAAAATTAATTTCTTGCATTTCCAAAATATTTGTAAATTTGCAAGTTTGTAGAATATAATAAATAAACGATATGTTTAGAACTCATACATGTGGTGAACTTCGCATGGCCAACGTGGGTCAGGAAGTCACATTGAGCGGCTGGGTGCAGCGTGTACGCGACAAAGGCGCCCTGCTGTGGATTGATTTGCGCGACCGTTATGGTATCACGCAACTGTTTATGCAAGAAGGAGTTAGCTCGGCTGAGACGATGAAGACCGCCCGCGAAATCGGACGTGAATTCGTCATCCAGGCCAAAGGCGTCGTGGTGGAACGCGAGTCGAAAAACCCTAAGAACCCGACAGGCGACATCGAATTGAAGGTCGAGTCTCTCAAGATTTTGACCACCTCGAAGGTGCCTCCGTTCACCATCGAAGACGTCAGCGACGGCGGCGACGACATCCGCATGAAGTACCGCTACCTCGACTTGCGCCGTAACCCTATCAAAAACAACATCATCCTGCGTCATAAGATGGCACAAGAGGTGCGTAAGTACTTGTCAGGCAACGACTTCCTCGAGATCGAGACACCGTGTCTGATCAAGTCGACACCTGAGGGGGCACGCGACTTCGTGGTGCCTTCACGTATGAACCCTGGCGAGTTCTACGCTCTTCCGCAGTCGCCTCAACAGTTCAAGCAGCTCCTCATGGTGGCTGGCTTCGACCGCTATTTCCAGATCGTGCGCTGCTTCCGCGATGAAGACCTCCGCGCCGACCGTCAGCCTGAGTTCACACAGATCGACTGCGAGATGTCGTTCGTGGAACAGGAAGACGTCATCAACATGTTCGAGGGCTTGGCAAAACATCTGTTCAAGACCATCAAAGGCATCGAATTCGGCGATTTCCCAAGAATCACTTGGCATGACGCAATGAAATATTACGGTTCAGACAAACCGGATATCCGTTTCGGAATGAAGTTTGTGGAACTCAACGACGTGGCGAAAGGCCATGGCTTCTCAGTGTTCGATGAGGCAGAACTGGTTGTCGCCATCAACGCTGAAGGCTGCGCCAACTACACACGCAAGCAGACCGACGCTCTCACCGACTTTGTGAAACGTCCGCAGGTTGGAGCAAAAGGCCTCGTTTATGTGAAATACAACGAAGACGGCACAATCAAGTCATCGGTCGATAAGTTCTACACACCTGAGATTTTGAAGACCTGGCTCGACAAATGCAACGCCAAACCGGGTGATATGTTGTTGATACTCAGCGGAAAAGCCATGCCGACGAGAGTACAGATGAACGCTCTCCGTCTCGAGATGGGCAACCAGCTCGGCTTGCGCGACCCTAACGTGTATAAGCCATTGTGGGTCATCGACTTCCCGCTTCTCGAATGGGACGACGAGACACAGCGTTACTATGCTATGCACCATCCATTTACGGCACCTAAGCCGGAGGATGAATACCTCCTCGAACAGCCTGACAAATGGGGTGAGATCCGTGCAAACGCTTACGATATCGTGCTCAACGGCACTGAAGTCGGCGGCGGCTCAGTCCGTATCCACGACAAGAACCTCCAGAAGAAGATGTTCCACACACTCGGCTTTACCGATGAGAAGGCTCAGGAGCAGTTCGGCTTCCTGATGAACGCTTTCGAATACGGAGCTCCGCCACACGCAGGATTGGCATTCGGTTTTGATAGACTTTGCTCGCTCTTCGGAGGTCAGGACAGCATCCGCGACTTCATCGCATTCCCGAAGAACAACCAGGGTCGCGACGTCATGGCTGAGTCGCCGTCAGAAATCGCACAGGAGCAATTAGATGAACTTCAGATTGCATTGAATTTGAAACAATAACGTCATTTCGACCGAAGTGGAGAAATCCTTTGTTAACGTAAATATTCAAATGATTTTGCAAACAAAGGATTTCTCGATTCCGCTTCGCTGCACTCGAAATGACAAAAATAAATAATCATTATGAAAAAACTACTAATCGCATTGTTTGTGACATTGATTTCGTTAATGTCATATTCACAAAACTACACTCCTAATTTCAAAAAGATAAAGAAGGAAGTAAATAAGAAAAAAAGCGAGCTTTATTATCCGAAATTGCTGGAGCGTTTTGAAGCTGCCGATACCACTCTAACATTAGAGCAGTTACAGCGTTTTTATTATGGAGCAGCAACAAGGCCGGATTATGATCCATACAGATTTGGTGATTATTCTGAATTGATTGATATTTTTAAGAAAGAGACTAAAGAAACAAAAGATTGGCAAAGAGCAGAAGAAATTGTTAACGAAAAACTGAAAGAACACCCGACAAGTTTCAGATTTTATATTTATAAACATTTGATATACGAAAACTTGTATGGTGAGGATTCACAACAAACAAACGATGTTATATTGCAGTTAATGATGCTTAGTTCGGCAGTTACTTCGACAGGTGACGGTTTATCTGAAAAAACAGCTTTCTATATCACAAGTGTTACTGATGAATATGGTATTTTGGAATTGCTTGATTTACAATCAGTTGGTCAGTCGCTTATACAAAAAAACAAACAGTCGTATGATTGTCTCCATTTGGCGGAAAATATTTATGGATTAGATGCTTTATATTTCAATGTAACGATTTGCATGGATCAATTGATAAAGAAGTTCGGTTATAATTAATACAAAATAATATGAAACGAGTTTTAATAACCACCGGTGGCGGCGACTGCCCAGGCCTCAATGCGGTGATTCGCGCTATCGTGAAGCGTGCATCGCAGGAGAGAGACTGGGAGGTCCTCGGCAGCATCCAAGCATTCAACGGAGTGCTTTGGGAGCCGCAGGAGATAGTGCGCCTCACACCGGAAGTCGTCCGCGGCATTCATTTCCGTGGCGGCACGATAATCGAGACAACCAACAAAGGCGGCCCGTTCAGCTGGCCTGTTAAGAAAAACGACGGCACTTGGGAGATCGTCGACCGTTCCGACGAGATGATTCGCCGACTGGAATATATGGGCGTCGACTGCGTCATCAACATCGGTGGCGACGGCTCACAGCGTATCTCACAGAAGTTGTACGAGAAGGGCCTGAACATCATCGGAGTGCCGAAGACCATCGACAACGACCTCTCGATGACCGACTGTACCTTCGGCTTCCAGACCGCAGTGCAGATTGCCACTGAGGCGGTTGATAAGCTCGTCACAACAGCGGCGTCTCACAACCGCGTGTTTGTGCTCGAAGTCATGGGCCGTGACGCTGGCTGGATCGCGCTTAACGCAGCAATTGCTGGCGGTGCCGAGGTGTGCTTGATTCCAGAGTTCCCATACGATATCAATATCGTGAAGGCTCGTCTGGAGGAGCGTTTCGTCAACGACAGGGGTCATGCCATCGTGGTCATCAGTGAAGGCGCTAAGCCGAAAGACGGCACCCAGATCTTCACCAAGAGCAACGAGCCAGGATACGAGAACGTGAAGCTCGGCGGCATCGGTCTTAAGTTTATCGAGCAGATGAAAGCCGCTGGTTTTGAACACGATATGCGTGAGACGACACTCGGTCACCTGCAGCGTGGCGGCGTGCCTATCGCTTACGACAGAGTGCTCGCGGCACAGTTTGGCGTGAAGGCATTCGAGATGGTGCTCAACAAAGAATACGGTCACATGGTGGCTTACCATCATCCTAACGTCATCAGCGTGCCTATCAAAGACGCTGTGGCGAAGATGAACTTCGTGGAGCCCGACTGCGACCTTATCCGCACCGCAAAAGGACTGAATATCTGCTTAGGAATTTAAAGGATATTCATACGGTTCGCGTCCTGTTTGAGGAACACGAATATCATCATAGAAAACATCAAGAGGCTCGAGCCTCCGTAGCTTAGGAATGGCAATGGGATGCCGATGACAGGCACTAATCCGATTGTCATTCCTATGTTTATGGCATAATGGAAGAAGAAGATACATGCTATCCCATAGCCATAGATTCGGCTGAACGGCGATCGCTGTCGCTCGGCTAAGTGTATGATTCTCAATACTAAAGCCAGATAAAGAGCTATCACGGCGAAACATCCCAAGAAGCCGCTCTCCTCTCCGATGGTGCAGAAAATGAAGTCGGTGTGCTGCTCAGGCACGAAGTTGTATTTCGTCATGGTGCCTTTGAGGTATCCCTTGCCGGAAAAACCACCGGAACCTATAGCGATCATTGACTGATTCAGATTATAACCGACGCCTTTTGTGTCATGTTCTTTCCCCAAAATAATATTGATACGTGTCTGCTGGTGTGGCTTCAAAATATGGTTGAAAGCGAAGTCGACTGAGAACACGAAAGCGCATGATGCGATGAGGATGCCTGTCAGCAGCCAGATGTTTTTCTTTGTGCGGTCAATCAAAAGCAAAAACATTGCGTAAAGCACGACCAGGCCAGCCATCATGTACCACTTTGATACACAAAGAGATAAAACAAATATTGTGGCGGCTGCAAGACCGATGATGAGGATCTTGCCGCCCATGCCTTCGCGGTAGAGGACAAGCAGAAAGATGATGAACACCGATGCTGAGCCTGCGTCGCCTTGTGCTAAGATGAGTAGTATCGGGACGAATACGATGCCGTATGCCGTGAGCTGTGTCTTGAATTTTGAGGGGTCGGTGTCGATTTTTCCCAGATAATGCGCCAACGCCAAGGCTGTGCCGAACTTCGCCAGCTCGGAAGGCTGGAACGAGAACGAGCCGAACTGTATCCAGGAGGTGGAACCCGATATTTTTGAGCCCACCACAAGCACCAGAAGCAGCGAAAATATCGAGAGGCCATACAAGACATACGCGAAAGCATTGAAAAACTTAGCATCGATGAGCAGTATGATGAATCCGATGGCGAGGCTGACGCCGAAGAAAAGTATCTGCTTGCCGTAGTTCTGCGTCAGGTCGAAGATATGTGGATGGTTCTCGTTGAAAGCGGCTGCATAGATGCTGAGTATGCCTACTGTCACCAATGCTAAGTATATGATTAGCAGCCAGATATCGATTCTTCCTATGGATCCTTTGCTTCTCATTGCTCGTCGTTGTTAAGTGTTAATACTCGTTGTTCCACGTTTGGACGTTTCACATAGCCGCGGATGTATTTTTCTATCATCAGGGAGGCGATAGGGGCGGCCCAGGTGGAGCCGAAGCCTGCGTTTTCGACCACCACGGCGATGGCTATCTGCGGGTCTTCGACGGGTGCGAAGGCCATGAGGATGGAGTGGTCTTTGCCATGCGGGTTTTCGGCGGTGCCTGTCTTGCCTGCCACCGTGATGCTGTCGATCTTCGAGAATCGTGCCGTGCCATGGTCGCCTTCGAAGACGCTGCGCATGCCTTTCTTCACATCTATGAAATGACGCCTGTCGATGTCGATGATATGTTTCTCAAGAAATGATGAGTCGATGCTTCTGCCAGTATTTCCGAAGCTTTTGATATAATGTGGCTCATAATAGAAGCCTTCGTTGCCTATGGCGGCCGCCACGTTGGCGAGCTGCAGCGGTGTGACGAGTATCTCGCCTTGTCCGATACTGAGCGAACGGACAGTCATTGCGTTCCATGAGCCTTTGTATACCTTGTCGTAAAACTCTTTTGTCGGGATGTTGCCCGACACAGTGAACGGGATGTCGGAATTGAACGAGTGTCCAAGCCCGAAACTCGTCACGTTGTCGTACCAAAACATGTAGGCCTCTTTCTGGTTTTTAAACCTCGGGGCGTTCATCATATCTTGGAAAGCACGCCAGAAGTAGGGGTTGCACGAGTTCTCGATGGCGTCGTAGAGCCTCACCGGCGAGCTGTGATAGTGCGTGCATTTGATAGGTGAGCTGTCGGGACCGCTGCATGGATATGCGGTATATGCTGTCACCACGCCGCTTTGCAAGGCGATGAGTCCGTTCACCATCTTGAAGGTCGAGCCCGGTGGGTAGACCCCACTTATCGCCCTGTTAATCAACGGCTTGTCGGGGTCGTTGAGAAGCTCTGAGTAACGTGTGCCTCGCTTGCGCCCGACGAGCTCGTTTGGGTCGTAACTTGGGCTTGACACCATCGCAAGTATCTGACCGGTGGAAGGCTCGATGGCGACGATGGAGCCGGTCTTGCCAGCCATCAGATACTCACCGTAAGCCTGAAGGTCGGCGTCGAGACCAAGTATGATGTCGGCACCGTGGACGGGTGCCGTGTCGTAATCACCGTTCATGAAACGCTCCTTCTCGCGGTTGTGTACGTCGACGACAAGGATCTTCATGCCTTTCTCGCCACGTAACTCCTTCTCGTAATACTTCTCGATGCCCGATTTTCCTATATAATCGCCGAGTTTATAGTATGAGTCGCGCTCCATCTCGGGCTTCGTCACCTCGCCGATGTTACCCAAGGTGTGTGCCGCTATCGGCAATGGATACTGACGGACCGAACGCGTCTGGAAATAGAATCCGGGATAATGATACAACATCTCCGCGATGTGGCCGTACTCGTCCTTGGTGATCTGCGACAGGAAAATCGACGGCGTGACCATCGAGTATCTCTTCGCTTTTTTAAGACAGGTATTATAAGTGTCGTTGCTGATATTCAACAACTTACAAAATGACGCGGTGTCGATATTTTTCGCTTGCGACGGTATTATCATCAGGTCGTAAACAGCGTCGTTGTAGATGAGAAGCTTGCCGTTGCGGTCGTAAACCTTGCCTCTCGAAGGATACTGTGTGATATATCGTAATGTGGTGTTGTCGGACGACTGCTTGTACGAGTCGTCGACAATCTGGATGATAAAAAGCTTGATCAGGAGGATAACCGACACCAATATGAATATCGAACCGATAACATATTTACGCTGAGAGTAATTTATCTTATTCTTAATCATATTGTTGCGATAATTTGAATTGAATTTATATCGAATTACAAAAATATTAAAAGTTTATTAAAGTTTTGTGTTTATTTGAATAAAAATTTATATCTTTGCAAAATAGGTTTTTATGCTTATGCGTAAAAGGGTATATATACTTATAGGATTGATAATGATGGTGTTAGGGTTTGTGTCTTGCTCAAAGACTCAGTCTGGTGACGTGTTGTCGCGCGAGTTTGAGGGCGAGAGATGGCCTCGCTTCGACTATCTTACAGCATCGTATAAGGTTGTGAAAGCCCCGATGACAGCCGATTTGGTGCTCGATGTGACGATCTCCGACATCTTTCCGAACGATTATCCATACCATATTGATGACGACGGCACTCTTGCTATAGAGATGACGATAACCTCGCCTGACGGAAGCCGCCGCTCACGCGAATATTACTATCGTCTGAAAGATAAAGACGGTAATTTCAAATCGGAGAAGATCGACGGATACTATCATTACAGCCTGCCGCTGGCCAATGAGATGAATTTCAACAAAAACGGGATATACACTTTCAAAATAGAAAACAAGTATTCAAAAGACCCGTTATGTGGAATTAAAAGTTTGAGTATCAACTGTTTACAGACAAAATAAAAATTATTGAAATATGAAAAAACTGTTATTCCGAAGTGTTTTGTTTGCTGCAGTTGTCGTAACGTTGATTATGACATCATGCGTGTCGCAGAAAAAGATTTTGTATTTGCAGAACGAGGCGATGAGCGATAGTATCGCCTCAATTGAGTACCAGAACAAACGTAGTTTCGACTACAAGGTGCAACCGGGCGACGCTCTTTACATCAGGGTGTCGAGTATGGACAAGAACTTCTCGGAGTTCTTCAACATGGCCAACGCCGGCAACATCAGTTCTTATTCGACAAACAACTCAAGCGGTAACCCTGGTATCTATCTCAATGGTTTCAACGTGAGCGACGAGGGTACAATCGATTTCCCGTATGCAGGCAAGATTTACGTCAAGGATTTGACAATCGACGAAATCCAGCAGAAGATCCAGACAATCATCGGGGAATACCAGAAAGAGACCATCGTTTACGTGAAACTCGGTCTGTTTAACCTCACAATCCTCGGCGAGGTGGCACGTCCGGGCCAGTATCAGGTCTACCAGTCGGACATCAACCTGTTCCAGGCTCTCGCTCTGGCAGGCAACGCCACCGACTTCGGCAATAAGAAGAATGTGAAGATTATTCACCAGACAACAGAAGGCTCGCAGATTGTAAGAGTCAACATGAATGATGCCGACATTTTGTCAAATCCTCAGTATTATCTGAAGCCAAACGATATTATCTATGTCGAACCGATGGGTATCAAGAGATACGGTTTCACCACGATGCCATACTCAACCATCTTCTCGGCAGCATCATTGCTCGTTACTGTTTTAACATTCTTTTTAATAACCTATAAATAATTCTTGGCATGAGTACAAACAACGATATTCAGAACTTCCAGAGACCTATTCAGGCGCAGGAGGAAAACAGTATTGATATCAAGACCATTATCATAAAGTTTTTGAGCTACTGGTATTTATTTGTCATTTTTGGAATTTTTGCATTAGGTCTGGGATACGTCTATAACAGATATACATCTAATGTCTATCAGGTCTCGGCTTCGATATACATCAAAGAGCAAAAGATGGGTATGGACGCTGCCGCCATGATGACAGGTATGAATTTCAGAAGCTTGGGCAACGTTGACAATGAGATAGGTATTCTGAAATCGTATATGCTTTCGGAAAGAGCCCTGAGAAACCTCGATTTCAACGTGTCGTATTTCGCAAAAGGCCGTCTTGCCACAGTGGAGCTGTATAAAGACAACCCGTTTACCGTCGAGGTCGACTACTCGGTGCCGCAGATGGTTGGCGTGCGTTATTCAGTCAAGATCCTCAATAATGGAGAATATAAGTTGACAGCCAAAGCCGATCTGGCAAATATATATGACTTTAATGATGACTCGTATGTCGGAAAAAGAAGCAATGTTGATTTTGAGGAAACCTATAAATTCGGCGATACTATCGACAATGGCTATAACAAGTTTAGAATTATCCTCAACAGTCATTACAACGTTGACAACGACAGCAGAGTAAAGTTTTCATTCTGCATCAACAGTATGATATCGTTGATGAGCAGGATGAGTGCTAACATGTCGGTGGCTAACATCAACAAACAGGCATCATTGCTTGTCTTGACACAAAAAGGAACCAACGCCGCCAAGATCACCGATTATCTTAACGAGCTGTGTAATCAGTTTATCCAGAGAGACCTCGATTTGAAGAACAGAGTGTCGGACAACACCATCAGATTTATTGACAATGAGTTGGTTGACATTCAGGAGTCATTAAGCAAGGCAGAGGTGGACCTTCAGAAATTCCAGCAAGGCAATGACTTTATGAACCTCAGCACACAGGCTAATGATTTGTTCAATTACTTGAAAGAACAGGAGAAACGTAAGGCCGAGCTTGAGCTGAACCTCAAATACTACACCGATTTGAAGGTTTATATCGAGGCTAACCTCGACGAGCCTGACAAACTCATCGCTCCGAGCGCTATGGGTATCCAAGACCCTCTGTTGAACAGCCTCGTGAGCCGTCTGGTCGACCTCTCAAGTAAGAAGTCGACACAGTTGATCACCTCGACCGACAAGAACCCTGTGGTTATCAGTCTGGACCAGCAGATTGCCCAAACTAAGCTGCAGCTGTTGGAAAACATCAACAATATCATCAATAATGCAAAATTGACCCTCAAGGGTATTAACGACAATATTGCGAAACTCGACGAGCAGGTGAAGGAACTGCCTGAGACACAGCGTCAGCTTCTTGGTTATGAGCGTAGATTCACCTATAGCGAGAACATCTACAACTTCTTGATGCAGAGACGTTCGGAAGCCCAGATTCTCAAAGCCAGCAACACTCCTGACAATGAGATTATCGATATCGCAAGGTTATCAATGGTTAGACTCATTGCTCCTCGTGCTATGATGAATTATCTTGTGGCTTTGATATTAGGACTCCTTATCCCGATTGCGTATATCTTCCTCACCGACTTCTTCAACACCAAGATTTTGGAGCGCAAGGATATCGAGCAAGCCACCAAGTTCCCGATTATCGGACAGATTCCTCAGATTGAGTCGAGTGCAAGTTCAAAGACCATGGTTATTGAGTCGCCGAAGTCGCCTGCTGCCGAGTCGTTCCGTTCGATACGAACGAATATCGACTTCATCACGCAGGGTAAGGAGAGATGCACTGTCCTTGTGACAGGTGATATGGCATCAGTGGGTAAGACCTATATCTCCATCAACATGGCTTCAATCTATGCCCTTTACGGAAAGAAGACGGTGCTTATCGGATTCGACTTGCGTAAACCTCGTCTGTATCAGGAGTTCGGGTTGAGCAACAAACTCGGAACGACATCATATCTGGCAAACAAAGCATCGCTCGACGAGATTATCCAGCCGTCAGGCAAGCTGCCTACCTTGGATATCATCTGTGCTGGTCCTGTGCCGCCTAACCCGGCCGAGCTCATCGCTTCAGACCGTTGCGCCGAGTTGTTTACCGAGCTGAAAGAGAGATACGACTACATCATCATCGATACTCCGCCTCTCGCTCTGGTGACCGATGCGTTCCTGCTTATGAAATACTCCGACGCCAACTGCTATGTGGTGCGTCAGGGCCGTACCAACAAGAAGGTGTTTGCCGCTATCACCAAGGATTTGGAAGACCGTGGCATCAAGATCAATATCATCATCAACGGTATCAGATTCACTGGTACTTATGGTTATCGTTACAGCTACGGTTACGGTGGTTACGGTTACGGCTATGGTTATGGCTACGGTTATGGCTATGGTTACGGCTACGGTACCGGTTATTACGGAAGCGACAACCATCATCACAGCAAGAAAAAAGAGGGTCTGCTGGCTCGTTTTCTCAGGAAAAGAAGAGAATAATGGCTGAAAAGACCATCGCTAGGTGGTATGCCGTATATGTGAAGTCGAGATATGAGAAGAAGACTTCCAAGCTGTTGGAAGACAGGCATATAGAGGTGTATCTGCCGCTTTTAAACAGGCTTAAACAATGGAGCGACCGCAAGAAAATGGTGGAAGAGCCATTGTTTAAGTCTTATATATTTGTCCGTACCGATTTAAAAAACTATTACGACATCCTCAACACGCCTGGCATAGTGCGGTTTGTCGGTTTTGAAGGCAAGCCTGTACCTGTGCCCGACAACCAGATTGTGGCAGTGCGTCAGTTTGTGGGCGAATACGATGATTCGTGCTCTATTGATGAGCTGCAGGCCTTGAGGGAGGGGCAGCTGGTGGAGATTGTGTACGGGGAGATGAGAGGCTTAGTGGGGAGGCTGGTGTCGCTACAGGGCAAGCAACGGCTCGTGGTCGACATCGAGTCGGTGGGGCAGTCGATACCTATTAATATAAGTCGCTCGCAGGTGCGCTCACTCCAAAACGGTCTTTAAGACATCGCTCGAGTTTATCTCGTTGAATCCGCTGACATGCAGCTTGTAATATGTTATCACTGCATCGAGAAGCTGCCGGCGCTCGACGTTTCTGAGGTTTAGGCTCTCATCGCCGAAGATATCTGTCTCACAAAGACGATAAAACGCCTCACTTAATTGATTGTCAATAAGATAGATGCTGCTGGTGTCGTCATGGCGGAATATGCCTTCTTCCAGGTCGAAGATGTATCCTTGTCTGTAATTGCCCGCATTAGGCGCGAATCCGAGGTGACGGCTGAGCTCCATTGCAAATTTCAAAGGGAAGTCGGCGTAGTGCGACTTGGCTTCGTCGAGATGTGTCAGCGCGTCGTGGATGAATCCGAAGAGCTCGGTGTCGGTCTCCGAGTCTTGTATCGACTTTGAGAGCATCTCGCACACGAAGAGCACGATGGCGTTTTTGTTTATCTCGTAAGGTATTGATTTATAAGCATATTCAACGCTGGCCTCTTTGAGGTATCCTAGCTCGCCGCGTGTGTCGGCGCAGGTGACATCGAGGAGTGTGAGTGGCTGAAACAAGGCAGCACGTATCTTTGCCGTTTTATTGAAAGCGCCTTTGATCATAAACGAACGAAGGCCGTTTTCTTCTGTCAGCAGCTTGACAATCAGGCTGTTATCGCCATATTTTATGGCTTTGATGACGATGGCGCGTGTCTTGTCGGTGCTGTCCATCGGTTATTTCATGATAAGTACCTTGGTGGCGTATGTCTCTTTGCCGCTTTCGTCGCTGACGAAGATGAGGTAGATGCCAGGTTCCACGTTACGTCCGTCGATGTCGGTGCAGTCCCACACTGCCTGTCCGCCTTCGGCTTGGAGATGTGTCACGAAGGAGCCGTTGGTGGTGGTGATCTTCACTAAGGCATCGTTGACGAGCCCTTTGATGCCCACTATTCCACGGTGTTCGGGACGTACGGGGTTAGGATAGACGATGACGTTGGAGTTCTTCGTCTGGCCCTTCGAGGCGGTGCCTTTATAAGAGATGAGGCCTTTGTCGGTGGCGAAATACACATTGCCGTCGTCGTCTATGGTCAGGTCGTTGATGGTGTTGGAGAACAGCGGGCTGTTTTCGGTGGTGAAATGGCTATAGCTGGTCTGACCGTCGTTGGAGGTGTGGAGCGCTCCGTCGTTGGTGCCGAACCACATCTTGTTGCCGCCGTCGACAGCTATGCTGAGCACCGACTGGCCAGAAAGCAGGTAGTCGGCTTGTCCGGTGCCGTCGTTACGAGGGATAAGTATCCTTGAACAAGCGTAAGAGCTGCTGCTGAAGATCTTTCGTGAGTCGTAGAAGAGCGCCACGCCGTCGTTGGTGCCGATCCATACCGTGCCGTTGTTGTCGGTGACGAAGCAGTTGGCGCTTCCTGGCAAGGCACCTTGGTTGGCGTTGGTGGTGACGTGCTTGACCACGCTGCCGTTGTACACTATGATGGTGCCGTCGCGCTGTAAGATCCATTTGATGTCGTGCTTGTCGACCATGATATGGCTGATGTCGCCAGTGCCAATGTTGAATGCCTCCCATGTGCCGTCGGTGCGCCAGACCGAAAGCATCTTGTCGGTGCCACTGTTGGCAAGCCACATGTTGTTGCCACTGTCGAAATCGAAGCCGGTGACATAGGTGTAGTTGAGTATAAGATGTTTGCCCAGACTGCTGTTGTGATAGTCATAGACGTTGGTCACGACGTTGTTTTCAAACACCACGAGGCCCTTTGAATATGACGCCGCATACACGACGTTGCTGTTGCGCGGGTTCGACTTCACACACACTATGTCTGTCACGGTGTCGAACACGTGGTTCCACAGGTTAAACGTCCATTGGTCGCCGTCGTAATGGAAGAATCCGTCGTGACGCCATGTAGGGGCCCAAGTGCTAGTGTAGCCTCCAGGCGCCACCCATACATCGTTGCCCGAGGCGTTGACCTCAAACACATTGTTGTTGTACGGACCGTTGAAACCTATCGAAGAATAGGTGCCGTCTTGGAAAATCTTGGCCAAAGAGGTGAAAATGGTCCCTGCCCAATAGCAGTTGCTGCTGCTGTCAAAGAAAGCCGAGTTAGGGTAGAGGCCGTCTTTGGTGAAAACGAGCTGTTTGTTGGTGTTGTACACCTCGATGGTGCTCTTTCCCACTGTCAGCACAAGCAGGTTACCGCAGGCCCTGATTTCGTTGATGATGCTGTATTCGTCATAGCTGAAATAACCCCATGACAATGTGTCGTTGATTACCAGCAGCTGGTCGTTGTCGTTCTGGTTGTCGGAATAATTTGCCACCACATAACCGTTGAAAGCCTCGATATTCGAGAAATTGTTCAAGGCATGTGGCATTCCGTGGCCGATACGTCTCCATTGCGAGAAGTCGGCGAGCTGCGGGTTGTCGACGTCGGCGTAATATATTCCGTTGGCGGTGGCAGCGTAAAAGATACCGTTTAAAATTGTTAAGTCGTTGACACACAGATAGCTGCCGTTGTTGCCGATGACATAGGTGTCCTTCACCTCCTTGCGTTGCAAGTCGATTACGACAATGCCGAAGCCACAGCAGACGTATGCATATTTCCCATTGAAAAACACATTGTTGATGGTCTTGTCGCCAAGGATGTATTTGTTGAAAATATCGGGAATGTTAAACGTATTATCCTGATTATCAATGATATCGATGTTGGTATTGGTGTAGCCCACAAACATCATGTCGGTGGCTTCATTGTATCTTATTATGCTGATGCCGATATCTGACAGCCCGTTGACTTTCGAGATGTGGTTGATGCTTGCATCGTCGGTGTTGTAGTAATAGATGTCGTATGGGGTGGCGGCAAACACCTTGTTGTGCATCTTATCCACGCTAATCACGTTGATGCCCGGGGTATGCGTGGTCCATTCGCCTATGGCTTGTGCAAAGCATAATATATTGGTTATCAATAAGATAGCTAAAGTTAGTATATTTTTTTTCATATAAAATATGTTGATTTACCAATTAATAACGAAAACCAGCTTTAAATATTATGAAAAAAGTACCCTCGCTGGGAATCGAACCCAAATCTAAAGTTTAGGAAACTTCCATTCTATCCGTTGAACTACAAGGGCATTTTCTGCTGCAAAAGTACGAATTTTTTAAATTAATTGCACATTATATTTATGAATTGTTTAATTTTGCATGTTTTTTATAACAACATTTGAAAGATATGATTCAAGTTTTTAACTATATCGCTGATCTTCAATCGTTTTTGAAGGCAAAACGTGATTCTGGCCTTACTGTCGGCCTTGTTCCGACTATGGGCGCATTGCATGAAGGACATCTTTCGCTGATCCGCCGCGCTAAAAAAGAGAACGACGTGGTGGTGGCCAGTGTGTTTGTGAACCCTGTCCAGTTTAACAACCCTGTCGACCTTGAGAAATACCCTCGCACGCCTGAAAAAGACGTGGCGTTGCTCGAGAGTGCGGGCTGCGATGCAGTGTTTATGCCGTCGGTGGAGGAGATGTACCCCACAAAAGTTGAAGACCATTACGATTTCGGCGCCATTGAGCATGTGATGGAAGGCGCCTGCCGTCCGGGACATTTCAACGGAGTGGCCATCGTGGTGCGCAAGCTGTTCGAGATTGTGGAGCCCAACAGAGCATATTTCGGCGAGAAAGACTTCCAGCAGCAGGCTATCATCCGCAAGCTGGTGAAGGATTATAACTTGAAACTTGAAATCGTGCCTTGCGACATCGTCCGTGAGAAAGACGGCCTCGCCATGAGCTCGCGCAATATGCGCCTCAGCGCCGAGGAACGCGCCATCGCACCATTGATTTACAAGGTGTTACGTGAGACTGTCGCCAACGTTGAGACCATGAGTCCGGCCGAGATGAAGGCTCTGGCACTGAAAAAATACGCCGACATAAAACAATTTGACGTTGAATACGTTGAGATAGCAGACGAGACGACATTGCAGACCGTCACCGACTGGAAAGACAGCGAACATGCACGTATATTCGTGGCGTTGCAGCTCGGACCGGTCCGTTTGATTGATAACTTGAGAATTTATTAAGATGAACATAGAGATTCTGAAATCGAAGATACATCGCGCCACCGTGACGCAAGCCGACCTCGACTATATCGGCAGCATCACCATCGATGAAGACCTGATGGATGCCGTCAACCTCATTGAAAATGAGAAAGTTGACATCTACGACGTGACTAACGGCAACCGTCTGCACACCTACGTCATCAAAGGCAAACGTGGCAGCGGTGTCATCGGCATCAATGGAGCAGCGGCACATCTGGTGAAGAAAGGCGACATCGTGATCATAGCGTCGTACTGCTCGATGGACTTCGAGGAGGCCAAGAAATTCAAGCCGATGATTGTTTTTCCTGACAAAAACAACAAAATTTGAATAAAAAGACGTCCAAAACACTGTGGTATGTAGCCTTCCTAGCTTTGGGAGTGGCTTTGTTATGGTTTAGCTTCCGTAACATCGATTTGTCACAGCTTTGGACCGACATCAAAGGGGCGAACTACACATGGATGCTGTTGAGCCTCGTATGTTTGGCTATCTCATTGTATTTCAGGGCTTTACGTTGGAATATACAGATTGAGGCACTCGGCTATCAGACGAGGCCGTCGACAACGTTCGGTGCCGTATTGATAGCATATCTCGCCAACTGCATCTTCCCGCGACTTGGCGAGGTGGCACGTTGCAGCGTTCTGAAACGCAAAGAAAACATCCCTTTCGACAAGACCTTCGGCTCGGTGATATCTGAGCGTATCATCGACCTGCTGGTGCTGTTCGGACTGGCATTTCTAGTTATCGTGTTCCAATGGAAACTCCTTGGAAGTCTAATCACCTCGTGGATGGTGCCGATGCTTAACAAATTGAAAGACAATGTGTTGCTTGGAATCGTCGCAATCGTTGTCGGTATCGTTTTGATTTATCTTTTGATAAAAATCATCAGGAGAAACAAAAAGATTGCGTCGCTTTGGCATGGTTTCGTCGACGGCATCAAGTCGGTTGTCACGATGAAGCATAAATGGCGTTTTGTGCTGTATACGCTGGGAGTTTGGGGGTTTTATGTCGTCATGACATGGCTGCCGTTTTATATGCTTCCAGAGACTAGCCACTTCGGTTTGGTCGAGGCGATAACATTGCTTGGCATCGCCACTTTGGGTGTGGTGGCGCCAGTTCCAGGAGGCATAGGCACGTATCATTTCATAGCTATCACCTTGCTGAGCGGTTTCTACGGCATCTCAGAGCAGGTCGCTGGCTCATTTGCCGCCATCAACCACGGCTCGCAGATGATATTTTATTTCATCACGGGAATAATTGCTTATGTAGTGATGTTTTTTATTGACAAGAGAAAACCGATTAATCAGTAGCTATTATTGCCAAAATTCTAAGTATTTATAATTGTAATAAAAACAACTGGTTGCTCTTTTGATAGAGTCGTTTCCTATTGGATACATTACTACCCTGAAGAATCTCTGTTGTGTGGGATAATCACCATCATACTCATAGGTACATGTATAACCCCAAGAATTATTGATATAATTATTCTTTGAAAGAAGAGAGTAGTCTTCACTCATAATCGATCTTACAAAGAACGCAATATTACCATAGTAAGGGTTGGTTTTGTCATCGTATGTAGGAAGAGATTCTTCACTTAAAATACTGCCGCTAGCATCCTTTTTTATAATTTTTGAAACATTTTCATTTTCCCATAATAATATTTTGTAATACACCGTACCATCTTTGTAATAGTACCATATCTCATGCGGTTTTTCGTTTGAATATAATATTTTACAGGTTTCATATAATTTATTATAATTATAATATTCAATTTGAGTTATTTTCGTGTCATCGTAAGTAAAAGTCATATATCCGGTTTGATTGTCATATTGAGTTGTTATTTTGTACAAAACTTGTCCGATGTAGCTATAATCCATCTGATATGGAGGAAATGTATCATAAGTATATTTTTGTTTTGAGGACAATAATTGATTTTTATTCCATTCATATGATGTTGATAAAAAGTCGGTAAAGCTATGTATATTATAGACTTCTGTCCAGGTTTGACCATTGTCGGTCGATAGTTCCTCTATGTCAAATGTGCTGTAATATATTTTATTGATTCTTTTGCCTATATTAGAACTGTCGCCATTAGAAACAGATTCTTTTTTACATGATATGAATAAAGCAAGGCATATCATTAGTACTGATAAGAGAATACTTTTCATTACTTTTTTATTTAAATTGTTAATTATTACTCTGCAAAAATAAAGCTTTATTTGAATAATTTTTATATTTTTGCAAAAAAATTCGGAAAGCATGAATTATTTTGATAGGGTTAAAAATAAGATTATAGAAGGCGAGGGGCTTGAAAAATGGCTCGATGAGTGCCGCAAAAATGGCAAGAAAATCGTTTTCACCAATGGCTGTTTCGACATCTTACATCGCGGACACGTGGAATATCTGTCGAAGGCGGCTGCTTTCGGCGATGTGATGGTCGTGGGCTTGAACACCGATGCCTCCGTGAAGCGTTTGAAAGGCCCGTCACGTCCGGTGAATGATGAATATGCAAGGGCTTTTGTGCTGGCAGGACTGGAGTTTGTGAGCGTCGTCGTGCTTTTCGATGAAGACACTCCTTATAATCTGATAAAAACCGTCCAGCCAGATGTTTTGGTGAAAGGCAGCGACTACAAGCCGGAAAACATCGTGGGATACGACATTGTGACCGCCAAAGGCGGAAAAGTTGTCACAGTAGACCTTGTTGAGGGTTATTCGACCACGAAGACAATTGAGAAAATGCAAAGTTAGTCTATTTGTAACACAAGTCCCTTCAAATACGCTCCTTCGGGATGATAGATATTGATCGGATGATCTTCGGGCTGTGATAACTGATACAGAATCTTCGCTTTGCGGCCGGTCTCGATGGCGGCGGCCATCACGATGCTTTAGAACTGTGCCTTGTCGACGGCTTGTGAGCAGCTGAAAGTGAACAGCAAACCACCTTTTGCAATCTTCTTTATAGCCTCTTTGTTGATGAATTTGTAACCTTGCAGTCCGCGGTGCAGCGACTTATGGTTTTTAGCGAATGCTGGTGGGTCGAGGATAATCAAATCATATTGATTTTCAGGCATGTTTTGCAGGTAAAGCTTGGCATCTTCAACCAAACTCGGGTTGTTTTCCTTTGAAAAACCGTTCAGCTCGATGTTGTTTTCGCAAATTGTGATAGCTTTCTTCGAGCAGTCGACGGAAACCACTTGTTTTGCGCCGCCTTGCAAGGCTGTCACGGAGAAACCACCAGTATAACAGAAGGTGTTCAATACGGTGCGGCCTTTGGCGAGTTGTTTCACCAAATCACGGTTGAAACGCTGGTCGAGGAAGAAACCGGTTTTTTGTCCTTCTTCCCAGTCAATCAGGAACTTGGAGTCGTTTTCAAGCACGAAGTCTTCGCATTTGCCGCCGAGGATGTAGCCGTCGTCGACGGCATCTTTGCCCATACGCTGCATTGCCTCGGAGCTTTTGTTGTAAATCGCCTCGATTTTGAGCTCTGGTATGGCCTCTAATGCCTTTGCTATCGCATTGACATTCAATGCCATACCTTCTGTCTGAGCTTGAATTACGGCGGTCTTTCCGTAGATGTCGACAATCAGTCCCGGGAGGTTGTCGCCTTCAGAATGCACGAGGCGGAAGCAGTTTGTATGCGGATTGTCAATGAATCCGAGGGCTTTGCGTGTCTCGAAGGCAGCGTTGAGGCGTTCCTGCCAGAACATCGCGCCTATCTTGGTGTTCTCGAACGAGAGCAGTTTTACTGCGATGTTGCCTGCCTCGCAGAAACCGGTGCCGAGGATCTCGTCTTTGGAGTTTGTAACTGTCACAATATCACCGGCTTGCAGTCCAGGAGCGGCTTTTGCGATGGCGCCCGAAAATATCCATGGATGGAAGCGCTTCACGGCGTCGTCTTTGCCTTCACGAAGCTTGATAACAGGGTATAACGGATTCATTTTCAATTATTTTTCAATTTTCCAAGGCTCGTCGAGGTCGATGTCCCAGTTGGCGCGCACCTCTAAAGTGCCGTTGTAAAACACTATCTTTTCGGGTTGCAGCCTCTTCGCGAAGTTGCCGGGACTCCATTCGCCGTTAGCGTCCTGGTCGAGAGTGGCTTTGAGTTTGTATTTGCCTGGGTCGAGGTACTCGAACGCCAGCTCGCCTGACTGTGTAAGTATGTGTTTCTCAACGACTTTGCCTTGCTCAGTCAGTAATTCGATGATAACTTGTGGTAAGTCGCCGGGCACTTCGACGGTGAGATATACATTCCCGAACGCCGACTCTTCCTGTGCGCTGAAACTCAGCCGTATGGTGTCGTTGGTGAGACCTCTGAAGCCGAAGAATGTGGAGTCGGGGACAAGAATCTGGTATTTTTTCTCGGGCTCGAGCTTCTTGTCGAGTTTGTATTTGAAGCCGTACTCATCGACTTTGACAAAGTGTAAGTTGTTGAGAATAGTGTCTTTATCGACGATAAACCAAGTGGTGTCGTGCTCGTTGAGCTTCGTCACAGGCTCGTTGAACGAGAGCACCAGCGGCTGGTAGGGTTTTAACTTACCGCTTTTCAGGTTGTTTTTTACCGTGAGACTCTTAACTTTCGTCTCCTCCTGGTTGCGGCGGCGTCTCGACACCGACTCACGTGGCTTGAGGCTGTAATGTGTTGTGTCACTGATGTTTACACCGTTGTTGATGCCAATCCAGAGGCTGTCTTTTGTTGGTGTGAAATACCACAAAACAGTGTCTCTTCTTGAAGAATAAACCGGCATGATGTTGAAGGTGTCGGGAAGCTCTTCCAAAGGTGTAATGCTCACATTATCAGCAGGATAGCGGAATATAAAACGCAACAATCCAGCTTCTACGAGCTCTTTTTTGAAGATTTTCTGGATAGAGTCTTCCTGAACAAACGAAAACAGCTCGTAACTAGGATATTCAGGCTTTTTTAACTGAGAAACCGAATCGGTTGATGTTGTGTCTTTAACTATCTGTTTTCCAATGAAATACGGTCTGATCAACTCCGAATAAAACGCAATCTCCTCGTTTGGAAGGTCGAAAACAAGGTTGGAATTGTTGTCGTTCAAGGCAAAAAGGAGATATTCCTTGTCGGCGAGGCCTGAAAACTGAAACTCGCCGTTTTTGTTGGTCATGGTGACGTAGTTCGGCTTTACGCGATAAGGTAGTGAATCGAGTGTAACTGTATCATTATCATTGGAATACAGTGCCACGTAGAAGTTCTCGCCAGGTTTGAGTGTGGAAGCCGATATGACTTTTCCTTTCAGAGAAAGCGAGTCGATAATGTCGCCAGTTGAGAAGTTGAAGGTGTATCCGCTCATCGCATTGCCTTCGTGCAGGTCTTTGATGGCGTCGCCGAAGTTGATGGAGTAGGTGGTGTTGGGCCTAAGAGGCTCTTCAAACCTGATAATTACTGTCTTACCGCTTGTGCGATATGTCGGTTTTTTGTTCATCGGAGGCGAAATCAGCACATTGCCGGCGGGGTTGTTGAGTGTCACAAACTCATCAAAAGTGAGGTGTATCGAGCGTCCTTTGAAGTTTGTCGAGTTGTTGGCAGGCGATGCCTCGAGCACTACCGGAGCCTTCATATCCTTCGGTCCTCCGCTTGGAGAGACCACGTTGGCACATCGGCAAAGCATCAGCATAGTGGCAATTATCGCGATATTTCTGACAAAATTTTTCATGATGCAAAAATAATAAAAATTCATTATAACTCCTATTCGAAAAATTAGTATCTTTGACACATAATTAATTACAACTATATTATGAAAAAATTATTAGCTATTATTCTGGTTTTTTATGCTTTCATAGTGAATGCGCAAAACATGCAAGTATCTGGTAATCAATGTGGTACATGGAGCGGCGAGGTGCATCTCGTTGGCGACGTGACTGTTCCCGACGCTGAGACGCTGACCATCGAGCCAGGCACTTCTGTCATTTCTGATGATTATTTTGGAATAATTGTGTTCGGTAGTTTTTACGCTCAAGGCTCCGAAGACGCGCGAATCACCTTCACAGTGGCCGACACCACGGGCTATTCCGACTATGAAAATGCCGAAGCTGGCGCATGGAGAGGCATCTATTTCGCAAAAGCGGATGACGTGAAACTGAGTTATTGCGATTTCTCGTACGGAAAAACCAAAATGGACTGTGACGGTGGCGCGATGCAAGTGTATCTTACCGAAAACTTTGAGGCATCACATTGCACTTTCCACCACAACACCATGCGCAAAAGAGGTGGCGCCCTCTATGCAGAGAATTCGACATTGTACATCCACGATTGCGAGGTGTATGAAAACCTCGGCTTCGGTAATTTGGGCTCATACTGCTGGGGCGTTGGTTTTCAATTCCTTAAATGCAATATCAACATGCACGACATGGTGTTTCACGACAACAACAGTGATGTGGCTTACGGTGGCGGCATGAACATCGACAGCTGCAACATGGAGCTTAACAATGCAGTTTTTTATAACAACAACACTGTCAATGCCGGCGGTTTGGGCATCCAACGCTGCAAGGACTATACCGTGAAAGTCTCCAACATGCTGGCTTACAACAACTCTGTGGTGCATTACGGAGGCGGACTCGCTATAGCAACATCCGATCCTGAGCTGAACAACCTTACCATCGTGAACAACTACTGCGGTGGTGGCGGCGGCGCCGGAATGCAGATGTATGTGGGCTCTGAACCTATACTGACCAACTGTATTTTCTGGGGAAACCATGCCATCTATGAAATCGAGAAAGATACTGTTGAGTATTATCTTGGCTCGCAAATATGGCTTTGGGGCGAGAGCTGCTATCCAACTTTCTATAACGGAGTGGTGCAATATGGCGTGGATACCATCAACTGCAACCCTCCAATCACCGAGGACCGCTATGTCGACATGATAAAGCTCGATCCTCTGTTTGTCGATGAGAAACATCATGATTATCGCCTGAGCCCTAACAGTCCGTGTATCAACACCGGCAAGGAAGATACGGCTGGAATGTTCCTTCCTGATGCCGATTTGGCAGGCGGACCGCGTATCTACGACGGCAGAATCGACATGGGATGCTACGAGTGGAACAATATCGGCCTGAATGAGCATTTTGTTGAAAACAACAACTTGCTGGTTTATCCTAACCCATTGAACAACAACGCTTTCTGTCAAATAAATCTGAATAAGAAAACAGATGTGGTTTTGCGACTTGTCTCGCTTGACGGAAAAGAGGTCTATCGTGAGAATTGTGGCACTTTTGAGGCCGGCGAGAACCATATTTCGCTTGACGGAATGATGAAAAATGTTGTAAAAGGCAATAAAATATATTTGTTAATAGTTGATAATCAATATATTAAAATTGTTTATTAACCTGCTTCCGTCGTTTCGACCGAAGCGAAGCGGAATGTAGAAATCTTTAATTATAAAAGTATGAAAAAGTTTTTTGAGAACAACAAAAACACTCTTTGGATAGCGTTGTGCATCGTTGCATTCGCGCTTATAACTTTGGTGTATTTCTCGCCTATTATGCAGGGCAAGCGTCTGAAGCAGCACGATATTGAGATGTACAAGGGCATGTCGAAGGAAATCGTTGATTATAAGGCGCAAACGGGCGAGCAGAGCTTGTGGACCAACTCTATGTTCGGCGGTATGCCAGCCTGGAACATCGGAGTGCCGCAAAACAGCAACCTCATGACGTATGTCAACCGCATCCTTAACCTGGGCTTCCCGCATCCGATAGGCGCTGTGTTTGTCAGCATGTTGGGCTTTTTCATACTTCTGCTTGTCCTCGGCTGTAAGACCTGGATCAGCTTCATCGGTGCGTTGGCGTACGGCTTCACCTCGTATCTCTTCATTGTGATTGGTGCCGGACACAACTCCAAGGCGGTCGCGATGGCTTACATGGCACCTGTCATAGCCGGTATCTTGTTGACTTACAAGGGAAAGTACCTCTGGGGCGGCATACTTACGGCTCTCGCACTGGCTCTTGAGATACGCGCCGGACACCTTCAGATAACGTATTATCTGCTGCTGATAGTGGTGTGTATCGTCATCGCTGAGCTTATCGATGCCATCAAAGAAAAGAGATATCTGCATTTCCTGAAGGCGAGCGGCATACTTGCATGCATCGCTGTCATCGCTATATTGACTTGTACCACAACGCTTTACGCGAATTATGAGTTCGGCAAGGAAACCATGCGCGGCAAACCTGTGCTGACGAAAAACGTCGAGAACCAGACCAAAGGTCTTGACAGAGACTACGTCACACAGTGGAGCTACGGCATCGGTGAGACGTGGAGCCTGATGATACCTAACGTCAAAGGCGGCGCTTCGGGCTATATCGGCAACGACAACAAGGCTTTGGACAAATGTGACCCACGTTTTCGCTCGACGATAGCACAGCAAAACGCCTACTGGGGCGACCAGCCAGGCACCAGCGGACCTGTCTACGTGGGCGCCATCGTGTGTTTCCTCTTCATCCTGGGACTTTTTGTGGTGGAAGGCAAGTACAAATGGATACTCTTGGCAGCCACGGTGCTCTCTATTTTGCTCAGTTGGGGCAAGAATTTCATGGGGTTCACCGATTTCTTCCTCGACTACATCCCGGGTTATAACAAATTCCGCGCCGTCTCGATGACACTGGTGATTGCTGAGGTGTGCATGCCGCTGCTGGCGTTCCTCGCTTTGGCGGAGATATTCAAAAACCCTGACACACTGAAGCAAAACAGAAGATATGTGTATATCTCGCTCGGTATTACAGGCGGTCTGTGCCTGCTGTTCTACATCATGCCGCAGACGTTCTTCAGCTTCCTGAGCCAGTCGGAAGCCGTTCAGTTCCAACAACTTCAGTCGGAAAGCGATGGCGCGATATACAAGCTGTTCGCCGATGAGCTTGCCAAGGTGCGTGTCGCCATTTTCCGTGCCGACGCCATCCGAAGCTTCCTGTATATCTATGTGGCTGCAATACTTATCTTATTGAGTATCAGCGGTAAACTGAATAAAAAATACATGTTTGCAGGACTGGCGTTGATGGTGGTTTTTGACATGTTTACCATCGACAAACGTTATCTCAACAACGACAATTTCATCGACAAACGTAAAGCTGATAAGCCATTCGTGCTGACCGACGCCGACAAGCAGATTTTGCAGGACAAAGACCTTGATTATCGTGTGATTAACCTCACAGTGAGCACCTTCAACGACGCGAGCACCTCGTATTTCCATAAGTCGGTGGGCGGCTATCACGGTGCCAAACTGCGTCGCTATCAGGATGTCATCGACCATTATCTGAGCAGGCGCGACTCGAATTACTGGAAAGTGCTTAACATGTTGAATACCAAGTATATAATATATCCGAAAGACCAACAAAGAATAGCGTCGAAGAACTACGAGGCTTTCGGAAACGCCTGGATTGTCGGTGACATCAAGTGGGTCGACACGCCTAACGAGGAGATCGACGCCATCGCCGACACCGACGTGCACAATGTGGCTATCGTCAACAATGAATTTGCAAATTTGGTGGGAGATTTCGATGCCACACCAGCAGAAGGCACCATACAACTCGTTGATTATAAGCCAAATGAGTTGAAATATGCTTTTGATTCGTCGAAAGACGAGCTGGTTGTCTTCTCTGAGATCTGGACTCAGAAGGGCTGGACGATGTGGATCGACGGCGTGGAGAGTCCGTTGCTTCGTGCCGACTACATCCTGCGTGCGGCAGTCGTCCCGGCAGGTCAGCATGATATCGTAATGCGTTATGAACCAAGCATTTGGCGTATTGGAAACGCCATACAGTTCATCACATCGTTGCTGATTTTGTTGGGATTTGCATTCGTTTGTTACTACACATTCAAAAAACGTGATGTGACCTTATGAAACGTGTCCTGATAATCACATATTATTGGCCGCCATCGGGAGGTTCGGGTGTTCAGCGCTGGCTGAAGATGTCGAAATATCTGCCCGAAAACGGATGGCAGCCGGTGATATATACAGCCGACGATGCCGAATATCCTGTTGAGGATCAGTCGCTTATGAATGATGTGGCATCCGAGACGGAGGTTATCAGACGACCTATAGTGGAGCCTTATACCTTTTATAAAAAATTCCTTGGAATCAAGAAAGGGGAGAAGGTGAAGGCCGGTTTCATCAACGAGGGCGCGAAGAAAACGGGTTGGAAAGAGAACCTAAGTGTATGGTTACGAGGCAATTTGTTTATTCCTGACGCTCGTTGCTGGTGGATCAGGCCATCGGTGCGATTTCTCAAGAAGTATCTCAAAGAGCACCCGGTTGATGCCATCATCTCGACCGGTCCGCCGCATTCTATGCATCTGATTGCCAAGGCGTTGCATGCGAAACTCGACATCCCGTGGGTGGCCGATTTCCGTGATCCGTGGACTGACATCGATTTTTATAAGGATCTGAAACTGACACGCCGAAGTGACCGCAAGCATCATCGCCTTGAGCGACAAGTGTTGAGCGAGGCCACGAGGGTGGTCACTGTGGGTTGGGATTGCGCGCGGGGGCTTGAAAACCATGGCGCAAACAACGTAGCAGTGATTACAAACGGATACGATAATTTTGATATCGTCAATAAAAAATATCAAAAAACATCCGCGTTTACCATGTCACACATTGGCATAATCGGCGCAAACCGAAATCCGGAAACGTTTTGGGAGACAATATCGGAATTGGGTTTACCAATGAAAATACGTTTAATCGGCCAAGTCGACAATTCTGTCAACGAATCGATAAAACGTCACAATATCGAGAAATATGTTGAGATAATTCCGTATATTCCTCATAATCAGGTGATTGAAGAACAACAGAAATCGGATGTGCTGCTGCTTTTTGTGAACAACACGCCCAATGCCAAAGGCATCCTGACGGGAAAACTGTTCGAATACATAGCGTCAGGCCGCCCGATTTTGAGTATCGGACCTGAAGACGGTGACTCGGCACATATCCTTAACGAGACCCAGGCTGGCATGACTGTCGATTTCAACGATAAAGAAAAAATGAAATCCGTGATTTTGGATTTGTTTGCAAAATACAAAGACAATCAATTGGTTACACAGCATAACGAGGCCGTCGAGAGGTATTCGAGACGTAACCTTACCAAAGGTTTTGTAAAGATTTTGAACGAGATAGTATGAAAGTGTTTGTGATATCAAAAGGGATGCCTGACGAGCGATATCCGCTCAACGGCATTTTCGAGTTCGACCAAGCCAAGGCGCTCGCCAAGGTCGGACATGATGTTGCAATGCTTGTAATCGACTACCGTTCAATGAGTTACAAACGAAGATACGGCTGTTTCGTATACGAAAAAGACGGCGTACATGTCTTCGAATTGTCGTTGCCACTCGGCATTTACCGCCGCGCATTGCCGATTTTGCAGAATTTTCTGGTGCGACTCTACAAAAAAGCCGTGAAATCGTTCGGAAAACCTGACATTATCCACGCTCATTTCTATTCGATAGCCGCTATCGCGTCGGTTTTGAAAAAAAGATTCAAAATACCGTTTGTAATCACCGAACATAGCAGTAAGCTAAATAAAAACATATTGGAAATCAGTAAGATAGATGCAAGATTGGCTCGAAAAGCGTATAAAAATGCTGATAGTGTGGTGGCTGTCTCAAAGGCTCTTGCTGTTAATCTTAAAAATAATTTCGGCGTTGATGCCAAAATCATCCCCAATATCGTCGATGTGTCTGAGTTTCAATATGTTAAGCGAGAATTTAATGCCAAATATGTCTTCATATCTGTCGGAAACCTTATAAAAATCAAAGGATTTGATCTTTTGATAGAGGCATTTGCCGAGGCTTTTAAAGATGAGCGTGGGGTTATGATGCAGATTGTTGGTGATGGCCCTGAAAGTGACAATCTTCAATGTTTAATTGATCAGTTGGGCTTACAAGAACAGATTATATTATTAGGTGAGAGGCCTCGTAATCAACTCAATGAGTATTACCAAAAAAGCGACGCTTTTGTCTTGGCTTCAAGAAGCGAGACTTTCGGGGTCGCTTTTATCGAGGCGATGGCGACGGGACTGCCAGTGATTGCTACTGCTTGCGGCGGTCCAAACGACTTTGTGGACGAACAAAACGGCTATCTTATCCCTGTTGATGACAAACAAGCTCTTGTCGAAGCATTGAGAAAGATGAAAAAAAATTCAACATCATTTAACTTATTGGAAATCAGTGAGAAATGTATTGGAAAATTCTCGCCAGAGAATATTGGAAACGCTTTGACAAACGTTTATCAGGAGTTTATTCGTTGAAATAAATGAATTTTGAGTGGATCCAGCGGTCCTCCTCCTTCGGAAGCTTCATGTAATCTTTGTAATAACTCTTCAAAACGGCATCGTAATCGTTTGGCGCTGCGAACTTTATGCCCTCAAACTCGATTTCTGAAAGTGGAAATATCTTGTCTTTTCCGATAAACGAATTGTAAGGGTTGTGCTCAAGCTTGAAACCGATATTATTCGATTTTCTGAATTTTAAAACACTCCATAACACATTGATTAGCAATCGCATAAATGGGAAGGTGATGCCTGCGATGATGTTTTTGGCGTTGATATATTGTGGCACGTGGAAGAACTGGTCGGTCTTCTTTGCCCATTTTGAGAGGAATTTAACAGTTTTTTTTGACACTTTCGGGTATTCGATAGCCTCAAAAATGTCGATGAATATGCCTTTTTTGTAAGGCGACATGAAATCCTCGTGGCGTTCGATGAACAGCGAGTTCAGATCCCTGACTTTGCAAATTGTTCGTCTGTAAGATGGGTCGGTTTGCTTGGTTTGTAAGAAAAGCCAGTCGGGGAGTTCTTGGGGTGCTACCTCCATAAAACGTTGGTAATCAGCGCTTAACATGGTGATGTCGAGGTCGTCGTCCCATGGGATGAATCCTCCGTGGCGCACGGCACCGAGCAAAGTGCCGAAATCGATCCAATATTTGATGTCGTGTTTGCGGCAAATCTTGTCAACTTCCTGCAAAATAGCGACTTCGCGCAGCTGAGCCTTGCGCAACACCGTGCCTTCGCCGTTGAATTTTGAGAAATCGTCCATTATTTTCTTGCAATTACCCTGATATATGTCTCATTTTGGCCGTTGAAAGGCGCAAAATCCTTGTCTTCAGCCGCAAAATCGAGTGAGAAACCGATCTTTTTAAGTTCGTCGCAGAGGTTTTTAAAGTTCAAAAAGCGACGGTAGTGGTTGTCGTAGATATACGCATCGGGCTCATTATCAACGGGTTCGCCCAGTTTGTAGATCTCGTTTTTCTGACCGCGCACCTCGATGCAGAGCAGCCCGTCCTTCGCAAGGTTGCGGTAAGCCCAATCCAAAGTGCGTTTTTCCTGTTCCTTGCTTACCGAATGCAAAGTGAACCTCGAATACACCACATCATACGGCTCGTCGTCGACCATATCGGTGAAGTCGTCGCATCTAAAGTCAAGATTATCAATATGTTGGTACTGGTTCATCAGGAAACAGATCTCGTTGTAGCACTGGTCGATGGCGTCGACGTTGTGACCTTCTTTGGCAAAAAATATCGAGTCACGACCGTTGCCGCAGCCCAGCTCCACGATGTCGACTTTCCTATCTCCAAGTAAACCAGCGACATAATGCGCAAACAACGACGGCATCAGCTCGGCGTTCTGTTTCAGATAATATTGCTCCCAATAATTGAAATCCATAATTTTTACAATGCGTTGGCGCCGCCCACAATCTCGATGATCTCGTTGGTGATTGCGCCTTGACGGGCTTTATTGTACGATAAATTCAGTTCTTTTAGCAGCTCGCCGGCGTTGTCGGTGGCCTTCGTCATCGCGACCATGCGCGCGCCGTGTTCCGAAGCGAAGCTGTCGAGCAAAATTTTATACACTTGCAGCTTTAACGAATTGGGTGTCAACGTGTTAAGAATCTCCTCCTTCGATGGCTGGAAGATGTATTCGGTCTCTTCGGCAGGGTTAACTGTCTCATTAACTTGATTCGTGCTGACGATCGGCAAGAACTGTTCTTTCACCAATATCTGAGTGCCAGCGCTCTTGAACTGATTGTAAATGAATACGATACGGTCGTATTTCTCATTGACGTAGTCGTTCATCAGCCTTTCGGCAAACGCGATGGTGTTTTTGTAAGAGAGGTTGTCGAGGAGGTCGTTTTCGCTTGCTGCGATGCGATATTTCTTGAATCGCAGTGTCTCTTCAATTTTTCTGCTTATGCAAAGGATATCGACGTTGCCTTTATCATATTGCACCTTGAAGTCTTCTCTCAGGACGCGCAAAGTCTCGCGTAACACGTTGGCGTTGAACACTCCGCAAAGGCCTTTGTTTGATGCCACCGGAATCAGAAGTATCTTGTCGTCTTCCGGATTCTGTTTGTGGATAGTGGCGTAAACGCCTTCCGCCGAGGTCAGGAGCGATGATGAGAGGCGCTGCATTATCTCTTGGAGCTTGGAGGCATACGGACGCAGCGCCACGATGGTCGTTTGCGACTTACGTAGCTTCGATGCCGACACCATCTTCATCGCCGAGGTGATCTGCATCGTCGAGTCTACCGAGTTGATTCGTGTCCTTACTTCCTTGAGATTTGCCATGATTTATCAGTCTTTCTTAGTCATTCCTGCAATTACGTCTTCGGCTGCCTTGTTAAGGATGGCACGTTCGTCGTCGCCGTAGTTACCGGTGCGCAGGGCGTTCATAGTGTCTTTCTGTGTGGCGTTGAGCAGGTCGAGATAGCGTTTTTGGAACTCTGCCACCTGGTTTGGCTGTATCTTTCTCAGAAGGTTGTTCACGCCGCAGTATATGATTGCCACTTCTTCTTCCACTCTCAGTGGTGACGACTGTGGCTGTATCAGGATCTGCACGTTACGACGGCCTTTGTCGAGTACTGCTTGGGTAGCAGGGTCGAGGTCGGAGCCGAACTTCGAGAATGCCTCGAGTTCACGGAACTGGGCTTGGTCGAGTTTCAGGGTTCCTGCCACTTTTTTCATTGACTTGATCTGTGCCTTGCCGCCGACACGCGACACCGAGATACCCACGTTGATAGCAGGGCGTACGCCTGCGTTGAAGAGGTTCGTCTCCAAGAATATCTGTCCGTCGGTGATGGAGATGACGTTGGTCGGGATGTATGCCGACACGTCGCCGGCTTGTGTCTCGATGATAGGCAGTGCTGTCAGTGAGCCGCCGCCCTTGACTTTGCCTTTCAGCGATTCTGGGAGGTCGTTCATCTGTGCTGCGATCTCATCGTTGTTGATGATTTTCGCTGCTCTCTCGAGAAGTCGTGAATGTAGGTAGAACACGTCGCCTGGGTAAGCCTCACGTCCTGGCGGTCTGCGGAGCAGCAACGAGACTTCGCGGTAAGCCACGGCTTGTTTTGAGAGGTCGTCGTAGATGATCAAAGCGGCGCGTCCCGTGTCACGGAAATACTCGCCGATGGCGGCACCTGCAAACGGTGCGTAGTACTGCATAGCGGCAGTGTCCGACGCTGTGGCGGCCACCACTATGGTATATGGCATGGCCCCATGGTCTTCGAGGCTCTGCACTATGTTGGCGACGGTGGAGCCTTTCTGTCCTATTGCCACGTAGATGCAATAGACTGGCTCTCCCTTGTCGTAAAACTCTTTCTGATTGATGATGGTGTCGATGGCGATTGCTGTCTTTCCCGTCTGACGGTCGCCTATGATAAGCTCACGCTGTCCACGTCCGATAGGGATCATAGCGTCGATGGCCTTGATGCCGGTCTGCAAAGGCTCATCCACGGGTTTGCGGAAGATGACACCCGGAGCCTTACGCTCGAGGGGCATCTCCAATGTCTCGCCTTGTATCTCGCCCTTGCCGTCGATAGGCTGTCCGAGGGTGTTGATGACACGTCCGAGCAGTCCTTCGCCCACGTTCACCGAGGCGATGCGGTGAGTGCACACCACGGTGTCGCCCTCGCTGATGTTGTCGGTCTCACTCAGAAGCACCACGCCGACGTTGTCTTCCTCGAGGTTGAGCGCTATGCCCATGGCGCCGCTCTTCTCAAACTCCACGAGCTCGCCCGACTCCACATCACGCAAGCCATACACACGCGCCACGTTGTCACCGACATTGAGCACAGTGCCTTTCACATCGAGCGTCGACTGGTTTTCGAAGTTCGTGAGCTCATCAAGCAAAATCGCTGATACCTCAGCAGGTTTTATTGTTGCCATATCAAAAATGTTTATTTCCTATTAAAAACCTTTAACATACAGATTACCAGTGAACAAGGCCTCGAGATTTCTCAATTTGGTGTAAACGCTCGCATCATATTGATAATCTTTGTAGTTGATCACAAATCCGCCAATAATGTTTTTGTCTATCTTGTTGATAATCTGTATATTACCATCTATTTTATGCTTTATAAATCCAAGAAGATGCTGCTGCCGTTTTTCATCGAGCTTGACAACTGACGTTATCGTCACCACTGCGATGCCTTTGTAGTCGTTGTACATGTCGCGATACATGATGAGAAGGTCCGTCAACAGCTCCGGATGATTCTTCTCAAGTATCAAGTCGATGAAATTCAATGTCTTATCAAAGATCTTACCTTCAAAAATCTTCTTGATGATGTTTTCTTTTTTCGATTTCTGGATAAACGGTTGCGATAGTATGTTACGCAGCTCGCGGTTGCTTTGGATGGTCTCGGTGAGCAACTCGAGGTCGGCAAGGCTCTCGTCCACCATGTCGTTTTGGATGGCGTATTCGAGAAATGCCTTGGCGTAGCGGCGTATGAGCAATACGTTTTTCATACTATCTTATTGTTTCTCAGTCTCTTTGATGACTTTGTCGATATATTCCATTTGTGCCTCGTCTTTCGAGAGTTCTTTTTCGAGGATTTTCTCCGCGACTTTTATTGAGATGTTGGCGATTTCGTTTTTGATGTCGGTCATCGCCGCTTTACGTTCATTCTCAATCGTTTCCTTTGCCGCGTCCACGAGGCGGTTGGTCTCTTCCTTGGCCTTTGTGCGGGCTTCTTCGATTATCTTGTCGCGTGTGATTCGGGCCTCGTTGAGCATCTCTTCGCGTTCAGCACGAGCTTGTTGCAACAGCTCCTCGTTCTTCGCCTGGAGATTTTTCATCTCTTCGTGGGTGCGCTCAGCCTGTTCGAGGGCCTCGCTGATCTTCTGCTCACGGTTTTTCAATGTCTTTCCGATGATAGGGAAGGCAAATTTCGCGACAAAGAAGAACACGATGCCGAATGCCAGCACCATCCAGAAAAAATACCCGAAATCAGGACTTATCAATTCCATATTACAATTATTTATACCTATTTTGTCATTCCGAGCCTTAAATGGCGAGGAATCTCTTCCAATTAAGTCTCAGATTGCAACCAACCGTTGCAATCTGAGACGGTTTCTCAACCAACTGCGACGAGCAAGCAGACGACCACTGCGAAAAGTGACACACCTTCCACGAAAGCTGCTGCCAAAATCATGCTCGACTGGATGTTACCAGCTGCCTCAGGCTGGCGAGCCATTGACTCCAATGCGCTGCTGCCGATTTTGCTGATACCCATTGCCGCACCGATTGTTGCGATACCTGCTGCGAGAGCTGCGCCCAACTTGGCGATAGGTGCCAAATCTGTTGCTGCTCTTGCGACTTCCTGTAACAAAACTAATAATGACATAACTTTAAATATTTAAAGAGTTTTCTTCTTTTATCTTTTATCTATTATCTTTTATCTATGTTCGTGTTCCTTCGATGCCATCCCGAAATACAATGCCGACAGCAGCGTGAAAACATACGCCTGGATGTAAGCCACCAGCAGCTCGATGCAATCGACGAAAATCGCCAATATCAGCGAGAAAACCGACATTGCCGCACCGCCTGCCGCACTTATCTGTGCCACGATGAAAACGCTGCTGATGAAGCCCAGCACCACGATATGTCCCGCCGTGATATTGGCAAACAGACGCACCGCGAGCACAAACGGCTTGGTGAAGCAGCCCACCGTCTCGATGATTGGCATGAGAGGCAACGGGAACTTCAAAAACCACGGCACACCCGGCGTGTTGAAGATGTCTTTGTAATATTCCTTGTTTCCGAGAAGGTTCGTGATGAAGAAGGTGAAAAGCGCCAGACACGCTGTCACCGTGATGTTTCCCGTGATGTTGGCCCCGAACGGGAATATCGGTATCAAGCCCAGCAGGTTGTTGATGAAGATGAAGAAAAACACCGTCACGAGGTATGGCAGGTAGCGGTCGACACTCTTCTCGTTGATGGCCTTGCGAGCGATGTCGTCACGCACATACACAATAAGCCACTCAAACAGCGACTGCAGGCCTTTCGGAGCTTTCTCGCCACGTTTCTGATAGGCTTTTGTGACGAGGTAGAACAATATGATTATCAAGGCACAAGAGATGAACAACGCCAGCACATTTTTCGTAATGGAGATGTCAACAGGGCGTTTCAGAGTGCCGTCAGCATTGACAATCACTATCTTGCCTTTGTAATTGCCTTCGTGTGGGATGGCGAAAACGAGCTCTTCGGAGTTGGTCTTGTTAACCGTTTTGTACTGCTCGTTTTCATGAAAAACTCTTGATGAAAAGGTGTAGCATTTGCCCTCGTTGAAGACTATGCAAGGCAGATACACGCTCACTTCGCGGCCTTTCCAGGTGAAAATATGCCATTCGTACGAGTCGAGGACGTGCTCAATGATCACCTCGCCTGCGTTGAAACTCTCTTTTTCCTCGCTTTCCGCCAATGCGAAACTATGTGCGCCAAAAAGCAAACACATTAAAAATGAGAGACTTATGATATATTTCCAGATTTTCATCAAAAAATGTCTTTCCAAAAATTACAATCTGCAATTATACGAAATATTTTTGATAACGAGAATATCTTTTTGGAGAAAAAATTAGTCTTTATAGCACAATGTCGTCGTACTTGATAACCACGTCAAGACCTTTTTTGCCAAAATAATCTTTAACTTCCTTTTCGGAAAGATGTGTCGCTGCCAAGAAGAAGTCACCGCCCCAGGCACCGAGTGACTTGATAACTCCCTGGAAATCAGGATATTGTGCTTTTAATGGCGGCTGCTGCAAAACCCGGCTCATAATGGCCTCGTGGCGGGTGAGAAGGGAGCAAAATTCATCAATAGAAGTGACTTTCACCAAACTCTCGGATATCTTTGAGATCTCAGAGACTTCTGATGTGAAGTCATTAGCTTTTGCTCTTTCTTTAAATGATTTCACTTCTTTTCCTGAACTCTGTTTGTGCCCTTGGTAAACAAAATACAGCTTTTCAGAAAAAGCAGGCTTGAAATCAATTTCCTCAACGACAGGCTCGCCGTTTATAAGTTGATAAGTTATTGGTTTTGAAGCTGTTGCGCAGGCGATGTCGTAGCCGGAACCGCCCATGGTGCGATTCAGTAGCTTGTAAGGATTCACATTTGCCCATTGCGACAGCAACGATATCAAAGTGGAGCTGCTGCCGAGACCCCATTGTGATTCGAACTCCAGACGAGTGGTGAAGAAATAGTCGTTTTTATCTTGTAAAATGTTGGGATTCAACGATTTAATCTCTTTAAAAATCTTGCAGAGGTTGTCAGCTTTATCCATATCGTCGGAGGCGTGCACCGTGAAGCCGAACTTGCTGAAGATGGCGGCAAACCAGAAACCTCGCGGTGTGTAGGCATCCCAATGTATCATGCCTTCCTGTATGTCGATGGTCTTCACCTCGAGCGACTGCCCCAATTTCAAAGGCAACGCAAGGGCTTTCGCACCTTGAAGCACAAGGTACTCGCCTGATAAAAGGAACTTGCCGTTGGCGTGGAATTTATTTGTCATTTGTTCTGTTTCAAAAACTCCTCAACTCCGGCGTATGTCACCGTGACGTCTTTAAAATGTACCAGTGCCGCGGCTTTCTGCTCGTCGGTGGCACCGAGTTGGTTCAGGATGTTGGCGAGGTGCATCTTCATGTGTCCCTGCTGTATTCCTTTGGTAGTCAACGACTTGACGGCGGCGTAGTTGTTGGCAAGTCCCATGGTGGCGGCTATCGTCATCAGCTCGGGTGCCGACGGATGTCCCAGCAATTCCAAGGATTCCTTGGCGAGAGGGTGGAGGCTCGTGAGTCCGCCCACGGTGCCGAGCGCGATAGGCACCTCAAGCCAGAACTTGAACATTCCGTCATTGATCTCGCATGAGCTGAGTGACTCGTAATGCCCGTTGCGTGAGGCGTAGGCGTGACCAGCCGCCTCGGTTGCTCGGAAGTCGTTGCCGGTGGCAATCACCACAGCGTCGATGCCGTTGTAAATGCCTTTGTTATGTGTTGTGGCACGGTATTCGTCGATATGTGCAATGTCGACCGCTTTCTTGAATTTCTCTGCAAATCCTTGTCCGTCAAGGTGTTCATCGACGCCGTCGAGGTCGTAGACAGGGCATTCGACCCACACTTTGACACGGCAGTTCGGGGTGTAGTTCGACAAGATAGCCATCACTATCTCGACGTTTTCGCCACGACGGAGGAAATAATCCTGCAAAGTGTGTCCGAACGTCTCGAGACACGAGTTGATGAAGTTGGCGCCCATGGCGTCGCCAGTGTTGAACGTGACACGCAGCTGGTAGTAGTCAGGAATCTTGTCGGTGAAGTCAACCAATTGAATATCAAGGATTCCGCCGCCGCGTTTCTCCATCTTGGCGGTGATGTCCTTGGTCGAGGTGCGAAGCGCTGTCTCAATCTCGGGCATGAGGTTTTTCAACACTTCTTTGTCGCCTTTATAGCAGAAATGCAGCTGTCCAACTTTCTGAATGTCAATCACTTCGGCATGGAAGCCGCCTCTGTCGCCCCAGAATTTAGCTGCTGCCGACGCTGCTGCCACCACCGAGCTCTCCTCGATAACCATCGGCACCATGTAGATCTTGCCGTTGATCACCACGTTGGGCGATACGCCGTAAGGGATGTGGAAATTGGAGATGGTGTTCTCGCTGAACTCGTCGAACTGCTTCTGTTTCTCGGAATCGGAGTACCAAAAGCCTTTCAAAAGGGCAATAAACTCGCCTGGATTCTCGATATACTCTGAAACGGCTTTCAATTTATCCTCTTTCAGCAGCTTCGAAAACCCTTTGATTAAACGGTCGCGCTTTCTGGATTTTTCCTCTTCCATACAAAATGCAAAATTAGTAAAAAGTTTTTATCATTTTAAAAGATTTTTGTGTAAATTTGCTCCGATATTAACATTAAATCGCATTACTATGAAAAAAATCTTTACATTTATCTTTGCTATTATGTTGAGTCTTAATGCGTTAGCTCAATGTCCATTGACAACAGCTGTTGATTTTACTGCTACCGACTGCCATGGAACGGAAGTCCATTTGTTCGACATTCTCGACGGCGGTCAGTATGTGCTTGTCGATTTCTTCTTTACGACATGCGGTCCTTGTCAGCAGGCGACACCGAATATTGTGGAGTCGTATTATGCATTCGGCTGCAACATGCATGATGTTTATTACATAGAGGTTTCGACATCAGACGGTGATGCTGCCTGCCAGAATTGGGTAGCAAACTATGGTGTTGAGTATCCAACAATCAGCACAGCTGGCGGTGGTCATGATATCTGCACCATGTATAGTATTTCATATTATCCTACGGTGATTCTAATAGCTCCTGACCGTTCTATAGTGATACAGGACCTTTGGCCTATCGACGATGCCCCAACTGTCATCTCGGCTTTGGAAAACCATGGTATCCAGCAGCATGACTGCAATCCGGCTCCGATTGGCGAGGTGGTGTTCAGCACCGACACCATCAGTTTTGAAATAGGCAATTGTATGGAAGAACCTGGAGTATTTACAATTTATAATGAGACTACAGCAGATCTTCTTATTGAAGATTATCAATCTGATGGATTTACATTGTTGTGCATGGATGGAGAGTTTGAGGGAAACGATATAAAAGGCATGACAATAGCTACATCAGACAGTCTTGAGGTTTATGTGTACTATGGAGGACCAGCAAGAGATTATGAAATGAATGGTACGCTTAAATTGATAACATCTTTTGGAGATTATGATTTGGCTGTCGTAATTTATGTTTATGATGGTGTTAATGAAATAAATGCAGACCATTTTACGCTTTATCCGAATCCAGCCAATGAAAATTTGGTTATAGGCGGCGAAAACCTTGGTAACATCCAGATTTTCAATATGATGGGGCAGAAGATTGACGAGTTTGAAGCCATAAATGGTAAAGATTTGAACGTCAACGTCTCATCTTACGAAAATGGAGTTTATTGTGTAAAAGTCGGTAAAAAAACACAAAAATTTGTAGTAACTCATTGACAATAAAATCTTTAGGCGACTGATAATAAAAAATATGAAAATTTTAGTCCTTCGTTCCTTGTTTCAGAGCGACGATTTTGTGAAAACAGAATACGCCGACATTATTTCACGCCTTAAAAAAGAATGCGGTGCCGAAATCACCGTTATTGCTGAATCAACTGATTGGAAATCAATATGTTTTAAACCCGATTATCTGTTGATTGCCACAGGTGGCGTGGAGAGTTTGTTTAAAAATATTTTCGTGGGCACCTGGTGCGCGGCGTCGAAACAGACCATTTCGATCATAGCCGACGGTCGCAACAACTCGCTGGCGGCTGCGCTCGAAATCCTCACTTATCTTGAAGAGCAAGGCAACGAGGGTAATATCATCCATGGCACCAACGACGAGATTATCGCCGCCATCCGTGACAACGAAAACCATGATGTCCCGACGATTTCGAGCAAACTGCGTGGCACGCGCATAGGTCTGTTCGGCTATCCTTCCGACTGGCTGATTGCCTCGGGTGTCGACTACGACTACCTCCGCGAATATTATGGTGTTGAATCGGTTTATATTGATTTACAACGAGTTATCGACGGGATACACAACACTTCTGAGGCTGAAGCTGAAAAGGTGGCAGATGACATCAAAAAACGCAGCAAATCTGTCAAGGAGCCGGATGAGGCCGACATGATCGAGGCTGCCAAGACATATCTTGTCATAAAGAAAATCTGTCAGGAAGAGCGCCTGAATGCCATGACGATACGTTGCTTCGACATTGTAAAGGTCTGTAACACAACGAGTTGCTTGGCACTGTCACTGCTCAACGACGAAGGTATAGTGGCTGGGTGTGAGGGTGACATGCAGACGCTTCTCACCATGATTCTGGCGAAACGTTTGTGTGGCGAGGAGGCTTTCATGGCCAATCCGTCGCAGCTCACAAACCATACCACGATGTTCGCACATTGCACCATACCGCTGGCGATGTGCGATGAGACCGTTATCCGCTCGCATTTTGAGTCGGGGCTGGGTGTAGCCATCCAAGGAGCCATGCCGTTGACCGATTACACCGTTTTCAAATGGGGCGGTAACCGTCTCGACAAGTTCATCGCTTTGGAGGCTAAAGCTATTGAAAACCAATACAGTGACCATTTCTGCCGCACGCAGATAATGTTTGATGTCAACCTGAAGCCGTATCTGTTGCACCGCACCATCGGAAACCATCATGTCATCATCCGAGGGCGGCATGCTGCGGAGATCAGAAATTTCATGAAAGAAAATGGAATCAGTTCTATTTAGATAATAGATAAAAGATAATAGATAAAAGAGAAGAGCGCGGAATGACTTTTTGGTCGCTTCGCGCTCTCTTTTATCAGTAATCTATTATCTTTTATCTAAGAAAGGATTACATCATTCCTGGCATTCCGCCGCCCATTGGAGGCATCTGCGGTGCCGGGTTCTCCTCTTTATGGTTGGAAATGACGCATTCTGTTGTCAGGAGCATACCTGCGATTGATGCTGCGTTCTCGAGTGCCACTCTCGACACCTTCACTGGGTCGATGACACCGGTCTTGAGCATATTCTCGTAGGTCTCGGTACGTGCGTTGAAGCCGTAGTCGCCCTTGCCCATAGCCACTTTGTTGACCACCACTGAGCCTTCGAGGCCTGCGTTCTCCACGATCTGACGGAGAGGCTCCTCCAGAGCGCGTTTGATGATGCAGATACCTGTTGTCTCATCGTCGTTGTCGCCTTTCATCTTCTCCAAAGCCTTGATAGCTCTGATGAATCCGACGCCACCGCCAGGGATGATACCTTCTTCGATAGCTGCACGTGTTGCGTTCAAAGCGTCTTCAACACGGTCTTTCTTTTCTTTCATCTCGACTTCTGATGCTGCGCCGACGTGGATGACTGCTACGCCACCAGCGATCTTTGCCAGTCTCTCCTGGAGTTTCTCGCGGTCGTAGTCTGATGTTGTGGTAGCGATCTGTGACTTGATCTGTGCTGCGCGGCCCTGGATGTTTTCTTTATCACCGTGGCCGTTGACGATTGTTGTGTTGTCTTTTGTGACAGTGATCTTGTCGCAAGAGCCGAGTTCTGCCAAAGTGGCATCTTCAAGACGATAGCCTTTTTCCTCGCTGATGACGGTGCCGCCTGTGAGGATGGCGATGTCTTCGAGCATCTCTTTACGTCTGTCACCGAAGCCAGGGGCCTTCACTGCGACGACTTTCAACGAGCCACGCAGACGGTTGACGACCAATGTTGCAAGTGCTTCACTGTCAATGTCTTCAGCGATGATTAACAAGGCGCGTCCAGTCTGTAATGTCTTCTCCAAAACTGGGAGAAGGTCTTTCATCACGCTGACTTTCTTGTCGTAGATGAGGATATATGGGTTGTCGTAGACAGCTTCCATTTTCTCTGTGTCGGTCACGAAGTAAGGTGAGATGTAGCCGCGGTCGAACTGCATACCTTCGACGACGTCGACGTATGTCTCGATACCTTTTGAGTCTTCAACGGTGATGACACCTTCTTTCTTCACCTTGCCCATTGCCTCGGCGATGAGTGAGCCGATTGTTGAGTCGTTGTTAGCTGAGATTGTTGCGACTTGCTGGATCTTCTCGTTGTTGTCGCCGATGATTTCTGACTGTTCTTTCAATGAAGCGACGACTTTAGCGACAGCTTTGTCGATACCGCGTTTGAGGTCCATCGGGTTGGCGCCTGCGATGACGTTTTTGAGGCCTGTTGCCACGATTGACTGTGCCAGCACTGTAGCTGTTGTGGTGCCGTCACCGGCGAGGTCGTTGGTCTTCGAAGCGACTTCTTTCACGAGCTGTGCGCCCATGTTCTCGATAGGGTCGGCGAGTTCGATTTCTTTTGCCACTGTCACGCCGTCCTTTGTGATATGAGGAGCGCCGTATGATTTCTCGATAACAACATTGCGACCTTTGGGTCCGAGGGTCACTTTCACTGCGTTTGCCAATGCGTCGACGCCTTTTTTCAGGCCGTCGCGTGCATCCAGATTGAACATTATATCTTTTGCCATGACTTTGATTTTTAATTATTTACGAATTTAGATAATAGCGATGATGTCGTTTTCACGCATGATCATGTAGTCTTTGCCGTCGAGGTGGAACTCGGTGCCAGCGTATTTGCCGTAGATGACGGTGTCGCCGACTTTCACTGTGACAGGGTTGTCTTTTGTGCCAGGACCCACTGCCACGACAGTGCCTTGCTGAGGTTTCTCTTTTGCTGTGTCAGGGATGATGATTCCGCTTGCGGTTTTCTGTTCTGCGACAGCCGGCTCAATGACGACGCGGTCTGCCAACGGTTTGATATTCAACTTTGCCATGATTTTATATTTTTTTAATTGTTATTTTCTTGCGAAATTTTATTATCAAAAATCGTTCCAAAATGGTTTTTGTCTGCCAAAAAACAAAAAAATGTCAGAACGAGTGACATTCTGACATTTTTTGTCTTACCTTTTCAGATTTTATTCAGCTGGTTCTGCATCTGGAGCAGGAAGATTAGCTGGTACCTGAGGTACTTCGATCTTGTTTTCCTGGCCGACACCCTGAACGCCGTTCTTAGGAATTGTGACGCTTGAAGCGAGACAGAAAACCACTAAAAGGACAGCGAGGGTCCATGTTGTCTTCTCAAGGAAGTCTGTCGTCTGACGGACGCCGAGAATCTGGTTGTGCGATGAGAAGTTAGATGCCAATCCGCCACCTTTTGAGTTCTGAACCAAAACCACCAACATCATCAAAAAACTGACGATAAGGATCAACACTGAAATTGTTACGTACATTTTATTAGATATTAATTGTTTAACTTATTTTTTAACGCATTAATTCGACCCGCAAAAATAATACTTTTTTCTGGATATTTCAACTTTAATTTTTCATAAATTGAAATTGCTTTTTCAAAATATCCTTGATTCTCGTAAATCGTTGCTAATGTTTCACTTACGATGTTCTCTTGGTCGATGACCGACTCTTGTGCGGCTGAAATAGGGTTGAAAAACTCCTGTTTTGGACGTGAAATCGACGGGTTTTCGGCGATGAATTTGTCGATAATTTCCGCTTTTGACAGTTTTTTTTCTTCTTTTTTAGGTTCTTTTTTCGCTTTTTCGAGCTCCGAAATCTTGTTTTCGATGATGGCCATGAGCTCGTCGAGGGTCTTTTTCTTCTCTTCGAGGAGTGCCACCTCGCGATTGAGGTCTTCCGACGTGCCTCCCAAGTCTATTTCTGGAATCAGAATGGTCTTTTCTGGGATGATAACCTTCTGATTGTCAACGTCTTCGGATGTTGCGACGTATTCATCGGGAAGCTGGGTGCATAGCTTGCGTAGCACGTTCCTGTCGGGTGCCATGGCGGCGGCTTTGCGAAGCTGTATCATGGCATCTTTATGACCGTCACGTGTCATGCCAACGGCAAGCAACACCTGTCCCGCTGTGAAGTAAGGAAACTCCTTCACAATCTCTAGGAGTGTGCTAACATCCTCATTGTCAATGGCTTCGGGATGTTCAAACAACCGTGTCAGCTTCTTGATGTCCATGTTTACCAGTTAACAACCGCTTTGTTGAAGATATCCTCGCTGAGCTTGTCGCATATGCTGATGATGAGTGCCTCCTGCACCATGTTCAAGTCCTCGTTGCTCGGATAATCGTCGTATTGTGTGAACTTCTGCTCGAAGTTTTTCGATTCGTCGTATCTATTGTAAAATCTGACATTCACGGTGATGGTGAGGCGGTTTAGGGCTGCCACCTGGTCGCCAGTGATGGCGGTAGGGGCGGTCTTGTAGTCGATAATCTCACCTTCGATGGCGAGGTCGCCGTTGTCAGGCACCTCGTCGAGTGACGTCTGGTTCATGAAGCGATCACGCAGATTGTTGGTGAGGATGTCGCTGAGCATCGGGTTGACGAGGTTGGCGTTGTTCGGGAAATGCTGCACCGACACGGTTTTTGCCTCTGCCGGGATGCTCGCTCCGGTGAACGAGTAGATGCCGCAGCCTGTCAGCATGAAAGCCGCTATTAATATTAATAAGGTGTTAACTTTTTTTATCATCAAATATTAATATTGTATTCTTTAATCTTTCTGTATAACGTGCGCTCGCTTATGCCAAGTTCTTTCGCTGCATCTTTGCGTTTGCCGTTGTGTTTCTGTAACGCCTTGATAATCACTTCATTTTCCTTGTCTTGAAGCGATAGGTTGTCAACGACGGGCTTCTCTTGAAGGTATTCGACCTCGGCATCCTGGGTGTCGTCGTAATCGATGACGGTAGTCGCCTTGATAGGTGTGATAGGCTGCTGAGGTATCTGTGTCGCTGTCGGGATCTGTCCTGCTGTCAGCTCGTCGACGGTCTTGCGGAGCTCGGTGATGTCTTTCTTCATGTCGAACAGCACCTTATAAAGAATGTCGCGCTCGGAGATGGAGTCGGCTTTGCTCTCGTCTTTGAAGATGGCTGGAAGCGCTGTCTGCTCGGGCAGATAGTTTTTCAGTATCTCGGGCGTGATGACTCGTTCAGTCTCAATGATTGATATCTGCTCGGTGACGTTCTTCAGCTGACGGATGTTGCCGTCCCAGCGGTAGTTTTCGAGCATCATGAGGGCTTCTGGCGTGAGTTGTACTGCCGGAATATGATATTTCTCAGCGAAATCCGATGCAAACTTTCTGAAGAGCAGCTTGATGTCGTCTTTACGCTCACGCAATGCCGGGATGTGGATTGGGACGGTATTGAGTCGGTAGTACAGGTCCTCGCGGAAACGTCCTTTTTCGATTGCCATCGGGATGTCGACGTTGGTGGCGGCGACCACGCGCACGTTGGTCTTCTGAATCTTCGACGAGCCCACTTTGATGAACTCGCCGTTTTCGAGCACTCTCAGCAGTCGAGCCTGGGTCGCCAATGGCAGCTCACCGACTTCGTCGAGGAACAATGTGCCGCCGTCAGCCACCTCGAAGTAGCCTTTACGGGTGTCGTAAGCACCTGTAAACGAGCCTTTTTCGTGTCCAAACAGCTCCGAGTCGATGGTGCCTTCCGGGATAGCGCCGCAGTTGATGGCGAAATAAGGACCATGTTTGCGGGCGCTGTTCTGGTGGATGATCTGCGGGAACACGTCTTTACCAGTGCCGCTCTCGCCGTTGATGAACACGGTGAGGTCGGTGGCAGCCACTTGCACCGCCACTTCGATGGCACGGTTCAGAGCAGGGTCGTTGCCGATGATGCCGAAACGTTGTTTAATCGATTGAATATCAATCATCTCAATGTTGCGTTAAGTTGTTGCTCGATGGCCTGCTGTATTCTTGACATGGTCTTCTCAATCACCTTGTCGGTCAAGGTTTTCTGCTTGTCCTGGATGATGAAGCTGACCGCATATTGTTTCTTGCCTGCCGGAATCTTGTCGCCTTCGTAGATGTCGAACAGATTTACCGACTTCAAGATATTTTTTTCTGTCGCAAACGCCAGTTTCTTGATTTGCTCGAATGTCACGTTCTTGTCCATGACAAGGGCGAGGTCGCGGCGTACGCTCGGGAACTTAGGTAATGCATTGAAACTGATGGTCTTAAGTCCTTTGACGACTTTCAAAACCATGTCCCAATCGAAGGTGGCGTGGAACACCTCTTTCTTCACCTCGAACATCTTCAAAGTCTTGGCGTTGATCTTGCCTAAAGTCACTAACTTATTGTTATTCAGTGAGTAAACGATTGAATATTCATAATGTGACTCGTTGCCTTCGGTCATCTCGAGCTCGTCGGCGTTGATGCCCAGCTTGTGGATGATGCCGAGGACGTATTTCTTAAGGTCGTAGAAGGTGAGGCTCATTGGCTTGTTGTTCCATGACTCTTCTTTGTCGTTGCCGGTGATGAGCATGTCGAGGCGGAAGTTCTCGCTATATGGGTTGAGCGGTTTCTCGACGGTTTGCTTGTTGTCGCCGTTGTAGAAATAAACGTTACCGAATTCGAAGAACTTCATGTCGAAGCTCTTGAAGTTCTGGTTGCGTGCGATGCTCTCGAGGCCGCCGAACAGCAGTGACTGGCGCATCACGTCGAGGTCGGAGCTTAACGGATTCATAATCTTTAGGTTATGAGCCTCGTCGAAGCTGTCGAGCTCGCGGGTATATGCCGATTTCGTGAGAGAGTTGTTCATAATCTCGTAGAAACCGTTGGATGCCAGCATGATAGATATCTCTTTCTGGAGTTTCTCCTTGTCAGGCTTGTTGTTGACGTTGAGGCTGGCGTTGATTTTCGTAGGGATGGCGATGTTGTCGTAGCCGTAGATGCGGAGGATCTCCTCAACGAGGTCGGCTGGACGGTACACGTCGACTTTGCAAGTAGGCACATCGACGGTGACGTAAGCATCGGTGAGCTCAACCACTTGACAATCAAGGTCTTTGAGGATGTTGACGGCCACGTCTTTCTCGATATTCTGACCTGCGATTTTATTGAGATAATCGAACTTGAGCTGTACGCGAACTGGTGTGAAGTCGCCGTTGACCACGTCTTTCACCTCTGACGACACGGTGCCGCCTGCGAGTTCTTTCACCAGCAATGCTGCGCGTTTCAGTGCGTACATCGTGATGTTAGGGTCGCAGCCACGCTCGTAGCGGAAGCTTGCGTCTGTCTGAAGTCCGTGGAAACGTGCGGTCTTACGGATAGAAGTAGGGTTGAAGTAAGCGCTCTCGATAAAGACGTTTTTGGTCTCCTCGGTGACGCCTGAGTCGAGGCCGCCGAACACGCCTGCGATGCACATCGGCTCTTCGGCGTTGCAAATCATGAGGTTAGTGTCGCTGAGCTTGCGCTGGATACCGTCCAAGGTTGTGAATGGGGTGTCTTTAGCCAAGCATTTGACAATCACTTTCTTACCTTTGATTTTATCGGCATCGAAGATATGCATCGGCTGGCCGACTTCCATCAACACGAAGTTGGAGATGTCGACGATGTTGTTGATTGAGCGGATGCCTACTGCTTCGAGGCGGTTTTTGAGCCATGCCGGTGAAGGGCCGACCTTCACGCCGCTGACGGTGACGCCGGTATAACGAGGGCAGTTCTTGGTGTCTTCCACTATGACCTCGATGTTATTATTGGTGTTTTCCACCTTGAAAGCGTCCACTGAAGGGCGTGTGATATGGTATTCGCGTGTGTTGTTCTTATGATTGAGGGCAGCCACGATGTCGCGGTCGCAGCCTATATGTGAGGTGGCGTCGGAGCGATTGGCGGTGAGGCCAATCTCGTATGTAAAATCTTCTTCCACAGGGAAATAGAACGAGGCAGGCTTGCCCACTTCGTAGTTTTCTGGCAGCACCATGATACCTTCGTGCGATGTCCCGAGTTGGAGCTCGTCTTCGGCGCAGATCATGCCTTCCGACACCTCGCCGCGGATCTTGCCTTTCTTGATGGTGAAGTGCTCGTCGCCGCTCCACAGCTCGCATCCTATTGTTGCCACGAGGACTTTCTGTCCGGCTGCCACGTTAGGGGCGCCGCACACTATATGCAGAGGCTCGGCTTCGCCCACGTCGACGGTGGTGATGTGGAGGTGGTCGGAGTTAGGGTGGTC
>Ga0265298_10000155_pt1 | contig 104464 bp, 111 predicted proteins | sample AusTroGonzalo_MG_3_FD_193486 | JGI IMG/M metagenome (GOLD analysis project Ga0265298, IMG submission 193486) | Bovine rumen microbial communities from tropical cattle in Woodstock, Queensland, Australia - Gonzalo_01 | ecosystem: Host-associated > Mammals > Digestive system > Stomach > Rumen ...
TTCACATATTAATTAAATCTATTCTATAAGGATTTTTTTCTTCTCTCATATTTTCTATAGTATTATCTAAAAATACTTTATCACCTTTATCAATATAATTATTATCTTCATCTATATAAAAATCTATATATACTATTTTTCTAGTTTCTGGTTCTACTATACCATATATAATCCATCTATCCATTCCTTTTTATCCTTCCATCTGATTTGTGAGGCGCATGGTTTTTCACTTTAACAGCCCGTTAGGGATGTTTTGTGAAAAACATATTTATATTTAGGCTTTCTCACAATCTCACATTTCACAAAGTTTTCACAACAATTCTTCACATTTTTCACAATATTTTCTCACAACTTCACAATTTATTCTTCACATTTCACAACACTGTTAGAAACCGTGAGTATCATATTGTTCACATTCTTCACAATTTTCACTAATAATCACATCTTTATTTTTTCAAGGCTGTCTATGGCGGACAGCATCTCCACTTAGGCCAACCATAGCCCCTAATTCAGTATTACTTGGCAATCTTCCATGACCCCCATAAAACTCAATTATAGCCCCCTTAATTTGTTCATCTGATACTGCGGAAGCACGCCCTCCTTTTTTCCCTTTTCCAGACTGTGCGGCAGTATATTCATGAGAGCCTTCTATTAACGCCCTAACACTAGTTATAAATAACTTTGATACATCTCCAGCATCAGGCGGCAATTCTCCATATACCCCGTAATAACATAAATCATAATTAAGTCTATATCTTAATTGTTCATCTTGTATTTCATTTACTGCTTCTAAATACCTTTCATTATATGTAAAAGTAGTGCCTAATTTTCCCATCTCCGCACCTACCCTTCAATACCTTCAAAGTATTCTTTAATTGCGGGATGTGTTTCTAAAAACTCGCGCAAATCTTGCATTTGTTCTTCTTCGCTTTTATTTACTTTTTCTATATATTCTGCTTTTTTACCTTTTCCAATCTTTTCTATCATTACACCTGTCTTTTTATATATGCCTGCTTGAACTGCGGGAAAATTTTTATAAATTGACACTTCACTATATCCATATTTTTTTGCTAATTGTTCTTGCGTCATATTTTCCCTCTTTTCTATTATATATCTATTATACTCAAAATTTTTCCAAAAATCAAATTCTTTTTGTAATGATTGTGCGTATTTTTTCGTCACAACCTCACAATTTCACAATAGTTTCACACAGCCCCTTTCTTTATATAGATGCGGAAATGCTTGTTTTGATGCAACTTTAGCCGCAAATAAAAAGGCTAGTTATCTAGCCTCTATTTTTAAATACACTCAATTAAATATGATATAATTTCTTGTGGGTCTTTAGCATATATTTCTAAATCTGCATCTCCCCATCTATCAAAAGTTGCTTTATCGTTAATTCTTAACATATAATGAAAATTATTGCCACCGTGAGGTTCAACAGCACAGAAATATCTATCTTCAAACTCCCAATATATATGGCTTATTTCTCCATCGTCATATAGACAATCTATATTATTACCCCAACCTTTTACATATTCTAATATTTTATTCATGCGGCAGCACCTTAATCTTTCTTAACTCTCGTTTCAATTAAATCTAACTTAAACTTTTTACCCTTATATTCAAATGTGATTAATTTACCAACATTCTCAACTTTTATATTATCGCAATCTTCACATCTATCTAAATCTTCTGCTAACATTGAAATTAAGAATTCTTTATCAGGATTTGGTTTTCTTTCAACTTTCTTGCGTTCTTTTTTCTTAGCCTCTGCTTTATGAATAGTTGCAGTTACTCTATTATCCTTTGCTTTCTTTGTTAATTCTTCCTGTTCCTCGTTAATTTCATAACCTTCATCTTCAAGATATACTTGAATAGCATCTTCTCTATCTAGCCCTAATTGTGTCATTAAATTCTCGATTGTCTTTTCACTTATTCTTATTATTTTTCCATCTTCTAACTTATAATCAAACATATTAATTCCCTCTCTTTCCAAATTTAATTACATATACTTTACCATTATTATATCTTTCAACAACAATAGGCAATTCATAGCGTTCATAACCATCTAATATTCTATCTAGCGTGAACCCCATTTCAATGTCATCACTATAATTACTACACCAATCCCCTATATAATCAATAATTGCATACTTATTTAACATATCAATCACTTTCCTTTCTTATTCTAAATTACTTAAAATTTTAAATCGTGGATTTGGGTCTCCATCTGCGGCAGTGCAATTATATAAATAGATTTCTTGCTTTACAATATTTGCGGCACTATCTATCGTATCATAACTACCTACAAAATACCAACTTTGTCCTTGATGAATAAGATACCCTTCTTCATCATAAATACTTTTTTCAAGCCACCTATAAACACTCCACATATCAATCACCTTCCCTATAAAATATTTCTTATTTTTTTATTTTACATATATATTATATCATTTTTTTAAAAATTTGTCAATAGTTTCGGTGTTTTTTTGATAAAAAATCGTATGGACTAAAAAATTGACGACTATGCCGCCAATTCTTCCATATATGCTCTAAGTTGATTACTTCTTATAGGGTTTCTCATTTTACGCAAAGCCTTTTCTTCAATTTGTCTTATACGCTCCCTAGATAAATTCATATCTTTTCCAATTTCTTCAAGTGTCATTGGCTCTCCATCAAGTAATCCATATCGTTTAATTAATACTTGTTTTTCTCTTTCTTCCAAACTATCCATAACTTTAAAAAGTTGTTCTTTTAAATCCATTTTAGCAACTGCGGCAGCAGGTGATATGAAATGCTTATCCTCGACAAAGTCTACTAAACAGTCATCGTCTTCTTCATTAACTGGCATATCTAATGAGATTAAATATTGCCCCATATCAAATAAATTCTTTACTTCTAGCACTTCCATATGCATACGCTCTGCTAATTCCTCTACAGTTGGTTCTCTTCCTAGCTCATTTGACATTAATTTTTCAGTTTGACGCATTTTATAATACTTATCATTTATATGAGCAGGCAATCTAATAGCACGCCCTTTATTAATTATTGCTTTAGTAATTGCTTGTCTTATCCAATATGTTGCATATGTAGAGAACTTATAACCTAGATCTACATCAAATCTATCAACAGCTGCCATTAGTCCAAAAGCACCCTCTTGAATTAAATCTTGAAATTGTAGACCTGAGCCCTTATATCGTTTAGCAATAGCAACAACTAATTTTAAGTTTCTATTAATTATTTCAGTGCGGGCGTCCTCGCTACCTTCTTTTAACTTTTTAAATAATGTCTTTTCTTCATCATCAGTTAATATATCATATTCTCCAATTTGCTTTAAATATGTTTGAATGTCGTTAATATTTAATTTCATATGTATCAACTCCCTTTCGCGGCAATGCCTGCCTTATTATTTCATAAACCTCAAATCGGCGAGCCTCATCCCGAGGTCGCCGTGAAGTTATTAACTAATTTCTAATTATTCAGCGATAGCGTAGATAGTTTTCTTTCCATCTTTACCACGAGTTACTCTATTAGTATCAACTAATTTCTTAACTAATGCAGATGCTTTTTGACTAGAAGCTATTTCACAATTTGCCATAATGTCAGCAACTGTAACTGGAGTTCCAGCATTTACCATATAATTGTAAATGTTTTCAACGATTTCTTTATTCTCTTTTTGAGTTTTAGTTTCACCAGTTCTTTTCTTAGATACTAATTCAATTTGACGGTCTAAGAATGCAACTAATTCATCGTTACCAGCAACAAATCCTTTCAATGTTTCAAAATAATCTTTCTTTGTCATCTTTTCCATAATTTTTCACTCTCCTTTTCCTAATATTTCTTATAAATAAGATAACTAAATGGTGTCTTTCTTTTTGTAAACACCACCTAGAATAAATATATTATCAGTTTACATTTATTCTAGGTGCTATCTACAAAGAGATAGCATATATGAAACCTAAAACGTTCCACGCATTTACAGCTACTAAGTAGCACACGTTCCACGCAATTACATAGATTTCTTAGTGGACTTATTGCCGTAGTTTTTTAAAGAGAACCTCCTGTTTAAGCATTACCCTGTTCACCAGTGGGTTTCACAAACTCTTTTTAACACTGCTATTATGCAAGCAGCACTGCTGTTCTTTATTTATACTCGCAGCCCCTAACGAGTTATTAATTATTTATTTATTTATTACATAATAATTATATAATATTTTTTATAAATAATCAATAGTAGTTATTTTTTACTCAACTTATAGTCTTTCAACTGGAACCAACAGACCTTAAATTATTTTGTAAATATTTCTTTTCTTATTTACATATTAATTATATAATATTTTTTAATAATAATCAATTTAAGTAGTTTTTATCAGGTTCTCCTAAAGCCGTGACCCTGCGGGATAAACTATAACCAACTAAACACTCTACGACACCCGTATAGACCTGTCGCCGCCTGGGAAATTTTGATTGGCGTTCCCGCTATAACGCAAGGATTAGCTAACGCGGGTATTCCCTACCATATATATTTTAACTCAAAGGGTATTTCAACCTCCGCACAGTATTAATATTTTACTGGACTTACACCAGTGCACGACTTTATTTTTGAGTTGCCATATGCGGCGGTGGTAGCCATTTCCACTCCTTAGGTTAGTTCTACGCCTCTAACGACCAATTTCTATAAATATGTTTTATTTATTTATTACATTATAATTATATAATAATTTTTAATAATAATCAATTATTTATTTACTTTGCTAGATAAGAATGTTATTTTTTCAGCTTCAATTATATTGCCTTCTCTAATACTACCTCTTATTCCAACTACATCTCCACGATGACAATATGCTTTAACATTTTTAGCAAGTCCACCTGATATATGAATTATAAGATTGTCGTTTTCATATTTGCCTTTTTCATTTTTATATGCTCTTGGAACTATAAGAGTTAAATTTTCATTTTTAAATTCTTTTAGTCTTCCAACTAACATAACGCTGTTTACCATATCAATCACTTTCCTTTCTTATTACATTATAATTATATAATATTTTTATTAAAAAATCAATAAAAATATTAAGGGTAAAGTTCAAACCTCCTACTTGGCGTCCCTTCTACTGTTCTTTCAGCCCTATCGACGCGTTCCCTATTCTTTTTATATAGGAGCAACCCACAGTTTTTATAAGATTTATATTTCCTTTTTCATCTTACATATATATTATATAATATTTTTAATAAAAAATCAATAGCAAAATAAAAAGCGGCAATCCTTTTAATTAGATTGCTCACTATATATTGTATTTTTTATATATTCAACTATTTCTTGCTCGTCCGTTATAATTTTTGGAACAATTATTGAAATATATTTACTATTATCTCCATTTGAAATAGTATATTCTATATTATCAAAAGCACGTATTTCTCGTATTATTAGTTTTTTAAATTCTTCAAAAGTAAAATTTCTTCTATTTATAATGTTTTGATATATTTCTTCTTTTTCAACATCAACGTTATGTTCATTTGTATATGCATATGGCATATAATTAAACATAGGATTATATAAATCTGTTGTAACTGCCCAACTTTGTGTATTAGCTCGTGGAATTATAAATGTATGACTATCAGCGGCAGCTGGTTCTTCATTTGCAGGATCTTGATCAGCGTGCTCTTCTGCCGCATTATCCGCTTCTTGAAGCTCTGGATGATGTTGCCTATAGAATGGACAGTTTGCACAATGTTCTGGATTACATTCTATTACACTGCTATCATCAAAGTCGGCATCTCCTTCTTGCTCAGCTTGCCATAGATCTCGTTCTGAACAAGCATGTTCTTCACCATCTATCTCACAGTGTGCATGCGCCCAAAGATATGAACGACAATTTTCACAATCATGGTCGCATTCTACATAATCATCAGCATAATCACACCATTCTTCATTAGAACCCTCTTCACACCAATTTTCATTTATATGCCCATCACCATTATATTCCATATAATCTTCATCACTACCACAATATTTTTCTCCACAGCCACATGGACATACTATATCATCACAATATATGTCAAATGGTGCGTGAAATTCATCATTTTTTAATACCCACACATTATCATTATGATATTCACTATATCCATACTCTCCATGCTGTCTATATGCATTCAATTTATCATCATATGTGCTTTTTCTCCATAGATTTTCTTTACCTGTTTTTTCGCATATGAAAGTCTCTACCTTGTTTCTTATCATTTTCATAAATTGCTCAGAACAATCTCTCTTCCATGGATATACGCTATTAAAATGAACAGCATTAAAAGTCTCATTAAATGCTAGTGTAATACGAAGTCTTTTATATCTTATATTTTTAAAATCATATTTATTATAAAGCATAAATTTACCTGCATCAGTCCAAACATAACTAATTACAGTTGCTTTATCTAATACGCCCGCCAAACAACCATCAGCATGACTATCACTAAAATTCTCTAGTCTATAACAAGATGTCCAATTATAAGGATTTTCACTTGATAACATTATATCAACAGGGTCAATAGATAAAGTATATGTTGCATTTAATTCAGCATTTTCAAATACTTGCCCTATTTCAGTAACTACTTCATCAGGCGCATTTAATTTGCTTTTAAAGAAATGTGTGATAGAAGTTCCCTCCGCTATAGTAGGAAATATTTCATCTAACATTTTTCTTTCATCCCATCCTATATTTTGGTATCTTATTTTATTATCACAATGATTTGAAAATATTTCGAGCCAAGGATAAAATACGACATGTTTTCTACCCACTTCTAACATTTTTTCTTTATAATCTCTCTGTTCATCGCGGTAAGTAATAGGCATATCTACCCTTAATTCACCACCAAAGAAATCAAATAGATATTTTTTATTTCTAGCCCATCTTATTAAATATTCTTCAATTATTTCATCTTTTAATTCTGTCATAGATAACCCCGAATATTGAGCAATACATTTTGTAAAATCGGGAATACTAATTTTATTTACCATTGGAGTATATTCTTCTCCTAATTTATCTATTAAAGTTTTTTTAGTTAACATATTATCATCTCCCTTTCCAATATATTCTAATAACTATCGTAAAATTTAACTACATCATTATGACTATCTATATAAGTTTCAAGCCATTTTAAATTAATAATAATTTGTATTATCTTTTCAGCATATTCTTCAAATTCCCATATTGAGTCAGCATATTCATCCCAATACTCTTTTGATAAAAATGGTGTTAATACTTTTATTAACGCAGGAATGTCTTCTTTATCAAGAGTAAAACTAGCATCGTTTTGGTCTAAATGAAATTTGTCTATAATTGCTTGTCTAATACCCCAACATTTTCTAAAATATGCAATATCTATATCTACATAGTCTTTATCAATTTTTGGCATATCACTAAAAAAATCATAAGTATAACTATTTAAAACATCATATTTTACAAAATTAGGAATTTCTTTAACCTTGTCTTTTTTTACTCGTTTAATAATAATTCCATTATCAAGTCCCATTTTTTATCACTCCTTTTATTTATTACATATATATTATAATATAATTTTATAAAAAAATCAACAGATTATTCATCTGTTGAGTCCTTTATTAATTTTTTATCAAATAATCCAAATTTATGTTTGGTTTCACCTGTTATAGCTCTAAAATCAGTTTTATATTTCTTTGCGGGAATAATTATTGTATATTCAATACCATATGAAGTAAATCTGGCGCGACCTCCATATTTAGGATCTTCAGTCTCATATTCAGGTTCCCATTCTCTCCCACATTGGTCATATACATATGCCCCATCACGCAATTCTTCTCTTATTGTTTTATCTAATAAAAATATTCTTTCAATTTCATCTAATGTTTTGTGTTTATAATAAGTATAATATGTATTAAATGAATATCTTTCATGTTCCACTTCAATAATTATCCAATTTGGTTTAAACAAATTTTTAATTTTCATTTTCTTCCTCCTTTTCCTTTATATAATATGTTCCACTATACCCTAAAATAGCATTTTCTTCATCAGTAAGTCCTATATGATTATAAATTTCTTCTTCATTAGAAGCCATTAAGAAAATTTCTAAATGCATTTTTCTTGCTAAATATAATAATCTATCATAAGGTATTTTTTTCATATTATTCTCCTTTATTCTTTTTATATTCTAAATATTTGTTCAAATTAGCTGAAATTCTTTTCATTTCCTCATCAAGATGAACATATACATATAATAAATCTTCAGGGTGAAAATGAATTAATTGACATATATCATCATAAAAACCGTTTTCATCCATTAAATCTTTATCATCTACATATACTGTAAATTCACAATTATTTTTTTCATAATAGAAATCAATTTGTTTTTCCATCTTTTCTCTATCAAAAACAATATCTATATATCCTTCTAATTGTGTATATACAAATTCTCTAATTTGGTCATACATTGTTTCTTGTAATTTCTTTCTCATTTATATTTTCTCCTTTTCATTCTATATAAATATTATAACATAAAAAAAAGAAATAATCAATTAATTATTGATTATTTCCGAATTTACTTAATAAATATGTATTGCTTACTGCTTTAAATGAATTTACTCCATCATATGTTCTTAATACAACACCTTCACGATAATCGCCATCTACAACAGAGGCTCCATCTGCATATGTAACCATTTCATCAATAGAATTAGGTAATGTAAAATGTTCCTCTAATATAGGTACACAAGGAAGATCATATATGACTAAAAATTCTGTCATATCTTTAGGATTTAATCTTTTAACTTCCCCTGTTTTATAACCTAATATTAAATTAAATACTTTAAAATCTATATCATTCATATGATAATCGCGATCTTGGATCCCCTTACCATAAGTTTCCCCTTGAATAGTAACGAAAGCCAAATTGTCATATCTTTTTAAAATGTCTTTTAATACATCTTCTAAATGATATTTTTCAGCCATTTCAGTATATACATTAGTTTCATAAAAACATTCTTTATCTGCTTTATCAAAACATACATTGCGGCTGCACACATAATAATCATATCTATTAAAATGTTTACGCTTCATAGTCATTGTTGTTGAAGTTCCATCTATTTTTTCCGTTACAATCCACTCAGTATTATCTGGCGGGAATAGCTGAGGTAAATTTTGAACACGTTCCTCATCTGTTTTAACTACCCAATCGGGCCAGAATGACGCCTTAGCATCTCTTCTACGACCCAAGAATAAAAATAATACTTTCTTACCAAAGTTGTTTTTATACATTTTATTTAAAAAATTATATTTTGCAAATAATTTAGCATTTCTTTGTTTCATTCTTGCATATTTATTTACAGTTGTTTTTCTTTTATTATCATCAGCTACCGAATAAACTACACCTAATTCTTTTGTAACAAAATCTCCAAGTTCATGTTCATCCATTTCCCAACCTAAGTCCGCAAATGAAACAAGTAAACCTTGAGATATAAAATTACCCTTACCCCCAAACGTATATTTTTGAGTTTTTACTTTGTAATGTTTTGGTGCTAGAAATTGCGCCCACTCTGCTGTTTCTGGTAATTTACTATCAATTTCAAAATATACTGCAATACTACCTGGAATATAGGTATTTTTTCTAACCATTATATGCCAGCCGCCAACAACAGCACATTCACAATTATCTGAACCCTCAATTGGTTGTATATCATCAATTTGCACTATGTATGCTAATTCTCTTTCTTTTGTTTTTGGATTAATCATATATATTACCCTCCTTTCCTTAACATTTTGGCATTTCATATAATCTTGAATAATATCCATTATGATAATTACAACTTGCTAGATTATACATTTTCTCTTGTATTTCATCTAATATTTGAATAGCTCTTTCTTTTGTTTCATAGATTCCAAGTTCAAAACTAAAATCTGCATTTGCCATAATAGAAACATAACCTTGATCTGTCATACCAGTAGTATCAATTCATATATTATTAACTTTTAACAAACTCTTTTTATCTTGAGTGCGGATCCATAGTTCCAAGTTTCTTCACCTTGACCTTTCCTTTATCATATCTTACAATATCAATATCTTCTTCTTCCTCTTCTTCATATGTTCCTTGCTGTGTTAATATTCTAATATATTTATTCCAAATATATGGGTCTTTATCTTGTTTTGTTTCCATTATTACTCCAATTCTATAAAATCATTATAGATACATCTAAATTTATCATTAATTTGTTTCTCTACGTGATAGTGTCCAAAAATCCAATGATCAAAGGTTATTTTATCTTTTACTTTATCTAATTGCTTTTCACTTTCATGAATTGCATTACTATCACTAATATTACTTAAAGTAAATAACCAATGTTTAGCTTGTTGAACTTCACTATGTGGACAACAGTGACTAAATACATAATCATAATGTGCCCCTTCAATAATTTTATCAACATCTGTATCAGTAATAGCTTCACCTTCCCACCAACCTAGATGTCTTATTTTTCTAATAAATTTATCTACACTATCAGCACCACCCATAAATAATACAGATTTATTTCCTATAAAACCCGAAAAACCTCTAGGACAATAGTGAATATGTTCTGAATTATTATATAAATGATTTTTATCACAATTCCAACTATTAATTATATCAAAATTTTCATGATTGCCATCTAGCCAATAAAGATGTGTTCCGCGGCAATGCTCTTCATAAAACTTAATATTTTCTTCCGCATCTTTCTGGTCATCTCGCCAGTAAAGACCCATATCACCGCATACAATAATGCCATCATTTTGTAGATTATATTTTTCAATAAATTCAACTATTTTATTTAAACTGCCGTGACAATCGCCCGTAACAAATATTCTATTCATATTAATCACCTTTCTCTCATTTTCTATATATATTATAATATATTTTTATAAAGAAATCAATTTATTTTACCCTTTTAAGAACTTTAATTTCTTCTTCTTCATTTTCAAATGTTAAAACTCAACATATATTTTTAAACTCTTGTAAATTATGTCAAGTTAAAGCTAAATTGTTTTGTTTTAATCAAGTTATAAAATTTTTTCAAGTAAACATTTTATGAAATGTTTGTTGTTCTATCTCTTCCGTTGTTATAAACTCTTTCATATTATTTTTCCTCCTACAAATAAAAAAAGACGACCCGCAGGCCGTCCTTGGAAAGGGATTGAACGTAAGTAAGATTTAGGAAAATCCTTAATCATTACTTACAAGTATATTATAACGAAAAATTTTCGTTTTATCAAATTCATTATTGAATATCTTATTACCTGAAAATATACATATTATTAAATAACTTATAAACACTATTAGTAGGCTTTACATAAGATATTCAATAACGAATTTGATAAACTAAATTTTTGTTAGCATGGTTGCGAGAGGGTAGATTCGAACTACCGATCCCCAGCTTATGAGGCTAGTGAGATGACCGCTTCTCTACTCCGCGATATAGAAAGGTCTATTATGCACCCGACCAAAAGGCTGGTTTCATGTTGCTTTTTTTATGGGGTTGGAACATCACCACCGCAGTCTCCCCAATAATATACTAGAGGCTGCACGAAACGAATACACATTTAATCTATAATTCCTATAGAACCTTTTCCTAGTAATTGTATAATTAATTGATTGAAATGTCCCTTGATAAAAAAAGTAATTTCGATGTTCCTCACATTAAGAATGATATAAGTAAACTTCGGTCATTAGCGAATAAAGAGCCTCATATGGGGAGCTACCCCATAATCTTCTTTATCCGAAGCAGATGCTTCCAAAACTAAACAAGGTCAATACTTGCTACTTTCACGGGCGATAGGCAATTTTCCAAATATTTATCTTTTTCATAAAACCATCGCACGGTTTGAAACTAAACAGTAAATGTGTAGATTTCCGCTACTCGCACTACTATCCATTTTTATATCGTGTTACCACGACTCAACTACACAATGACTTATTGGTCTTAATATGGTTTCAACCTATAGCCACCACAGCTATCAGTTCCATACCTTACACACCCACAGGGCTGTCAGAATTGTCAACAATAGGATAGTATACCTTATCTAAATATATTCATCCCCACCACAATCCTCTTTTTTGTGCTATTAACACATCTGGCGGCAATCGTTACCTTTTGCTGCATCTCCGTCCATTTAAAGTTTTCACTCTAAACCTTGAAGTTGAGGCATCGTGTCCATCCCTAGAAGTCTGTCTAGGTTTTTCATATGGTTCAAAATTATTTTTTTTATCAAAGAACATTTCGTAATCATTAATTACATACTTATTATATAAAAAATTTTTAAAACTTTCAACTATTTTTTAAAATAATTGTTAATTTCTTCGGTACTCCATAGTTTTAAAATATCAACAGATACATTATCAACTTTTGTCTTAGATTTATCAATTTTTTTTGATATATCGTCCCATTGGTCCAGTCCTACATAGATAATATCATTATCTACTGTAATACTTTTTGCATCAACCATAATAAGAGTTCCTTTTTTAATTATTTCTTTTATTCCCTTATCACTAGTATCTTTTTTAAATCTAATGACAAACCGTTTAGAATAACATTTTTTTAAATTGAATTCAGTTATTATATAACCTTTATTTTTTATTTCTTTTGTATATTCATATAAAGTTTCATCTATTAAATTTTTATTTGTAGAAAAACCAATAGAAATCTTCTCTTGATTTTCTTCTATTTCATAATATTGATACCCGCATTGAAATAAAAGTTTAAATAAAACAATCATTATTAAAACAATACTTGGTATAAGTATATAAAGCAATGTTTTCTTTTTTGGAAGTTTTATTTTAAATTTTTTATCTTTTAATTTAATTGTTTCCATTCTTTTCCCTTTCATCACAGATTAAAGGGAACTTATTGCAATTCCCTCTAACTTTAATATATTCTCTTTGGAAGAAATGAAAATATGAAATTGTTATTATTTTTTTAAGCATCACAACTTCGCTTTCAGGGGTGTTTCTTGACTGGAATTGCACCAGTATCTACAAATGTAGGTCTTTCTATTAAACGACAGAAACATATGATGGGTGATTAGATTGGAGGACAATCACACCGCAAAACCTTTGAAATGAAATAACTATTGCATTTCGTTAGCACTCCCATGGATATAAGTGCAAACGTAATTAATTACCGATAGTAGAAGCCCTATCAAGCCGCTGGTTAGAGGTCAGCTACCTGTAAGAATTAGTGCCTTACACACAACCAAAACCCTTTTGTATTACCAAAATCATTTTGGTAATATAATTATAATAAAAATTTTTCAAACTGTCAAAAAAGTTTTCTTAATTTTTATTACATTAATATTATATAATATTTTTTATAATTTATCAAATAAACACGCGGCAGACCGCGATCAGTTCTTCATGGTGCCTCGGGAGAGATTCGAACTCTCGACCCTTTGATTAAAAGTCAAATGCTCTACCTGCTGAGCTACCGAAGCATAGCCTCCCCGGGAGGGAGTAGAACCCTCTAACCTCTTAATATAATATTAAGTGTTCTATCCGATTTTGAACTATCCGAGTACATATGGTGGAGATGACGGGACTCGAACCCGTGTCCAAAAACAACTACTAATCACAAATCTCATTCTTACCTTACAAGTTTTGTGCATACCGTTCTATCTATACTCTTTACCATATGCAAATCTCAAGAGTAAGTCTATGCTAAAAGTAAACATTAAGTGCGGCTGGCATAGATAGCTGACACCTTAATGGCGGTCTTTGTTAGTTAATACGATTATATTTTTCTCTGTCCGCTACTGATACTTCATATAAAAGCTACTTAGTCTTACGCAAAGGCTACGCAATTAGATGCGAATAAAGATTTAACTTTATTAGTAATTTTTGATAAAATGTTTCCATTTAATTTTTTATGTGCTATTTAACGCATAACTACGACTTGTATTGTGATGGTTCGCTTGCTCCTGTCGAAACCAGAAACATCCCCATATGGCGCCTCAGGAAGGACTTGAACCTCCGACCCTCTGATTAACAGTCAGATGCTCTAACCGACTGAGCTACTGAGGCAAAAATGGTGCAGATTCTAGGGCTCGAACCTAGGACCTCTAGTTTGTAGGACTAGCGCTCTAACCAACTGAGCTAAACCTGCAAAAATGGCGGGCTGTACGGGATTCGGACCCGTGATCTCCTGCGTGACAGGCAGGCGTGGTAGGCCACTGCACTAACAACCCATATAATCGGAACATAATATATGTTCCAACCACCTGTTTTATTTGTTTTATTTTTAGATAACTCTTCTTGCTGTCATTTTAATCATAACATTAACAGAAGTGATACCTATTCCCTTTTTTGGAGTTCTGGCGTGTATTATTTTTCCGCCGCCTATATATAAAGCAACATGCGTAATACTTTTGCCACCATTTCCGCTATAAAACACTAAATCGCCAGCTTTTAATTCATTAAAGCCAACCTTTCTACCTACTCTTGCTTGAGCGGCAGGTGTTCTTGGTATACTAACTCCAAAATGCTTATAGATACTTTGTGTAAAACCACTACAATCAGCCCCCCTAGTTAAACTAGTTCCGCCAGAAACATACGGATTTCCATTAAATTGAATAGCATATCTCACTATTGCATTAGAAGTATCTATATTGCCTGATGTATATATAACTTTATTTGTTGTTTTCTTTTTAGTTTTTTGTTTTTGTCTTGCTATATAATCTTGTTTTGCTTTATTGATAATATTATTGACTTGTTTCTGTTCAGTTTCAATCCCTATTTGTTTCCACATTATTTTTTCCACATAATCATTTTTTTGATATTTTGTTATTTGTTTAATAAAATCTTTCTTTTCTTTTTCAGTTTTAAAATATATTGTATTCTTTTTATTTGAAACAACAAAATATTTTACGGAAAAAACATACTCCTTTAAAACCAATTTTTCTATATTTGTTTCATAATTATTAGATATGTAATTATGCCCCTCTATTTGTAAAAGTGGCGATACTATATATCTAACATCTGTATACCCCTTATCTTTAATTTCTTGTATATGATTATTAATAATTTCATTTACAAAAATCTCTTGCTGTGTTGTTTCTACTTCAGTAGCCGCAAAACAAGAGGTTAAGATAGGAGGAACAAACATCATCATAATTATAAAACAAATAAATACCTTTTTCAACACCCTCTCTAACGAGGGCAGATACTCATTGTTTTTTTCATTCATATTTTTTACTCCTAAAAATAAAACAGGGTTTTTAATAATGGTGGGCGGAGAGGGACTTGAACCCTCACGGGATTGCTCCCATAGCATTTTAAGTGCTATGTGTCTACCATTCCACCATCCGCCCATATTGGTGACGCCGCCGGGATTCGAACCCGGGAATGTCAGGATGAAAACCTGATGTGTTGACCGCTTCACCACGGCGCCATATACAAAAGATTAGTTAGGACTCACACCTAAATTTTTGCACTCCACGTGCAATGTACTGGACATTATATAGACTTCTGCAGTGCCTCATATAATGGACTAGCAGACTTACACACCCATAGGCTCTGTTAGATTTTGGGCCCGCCTAGGTTCTGTATCATCTTATACTACTAATCTCTCATTTGATTACATATATATTATATTATATTTTTTAATAAAAATCAATTATAATTCTTCATCGTCATCTTCTGGTTCACCATAGATAACTTCACAAGTACAATAAGGATGATATGGAGGTTCATCAATCTCATCAATAGGCATCCATTCTTCAGTACTTTCGTTACAACATTCTCTGTCACAACCGCCACCGGGAACAACCATTCCATATTCTATTTTTGCACTTTTCAATCTCTTTTTTAATATTTTATGAGATACTACTTTTGTTTCATTTTCTAAAATCTTTTTTTCTTTATGAATTAAAACATCGCGGATAATCTCTTCATTTTTCGCCATTTCTACATATTGTTTAATACGCTCTTCTAATGTTTTATTATCTTTATCATATGTATATTTATCAATTTCCTTTTTAGTAATAGTTTTAGGAATTGATTTATCCATTTCTTTATAAATTTTACTACCTTCTTTAATAGTTAATTTATATGTTTCTTCTAATGAACTATATATGATTATAATAATATCATTAGCTAATTCATTTCATTTTTGAGATTTTTTATCATAAAAATCTTTTACAACATTTTCAATTTCATCAGCCCTATCTCTTTCCTTGTCTAAGATTAGCTTCATCATTTTTTTATGAGCTTTAAGTTTTTCTTTTTTAGTCATATTTTCTCCTTAAAAATGGCGCCCCCTCAGGGATTCGAACCCCGGACACACGCCTTAGAAGGGCGTTGCTCTATCCTACTGAGCTAAGAGGGCAAGTAAAGCATATTATTTATGCTTTGTTTCAGTGTAATTATATCCATTTTGTAGCAATAGGTCATCAAATGATATTCCCATATTATTAAATGGAACATACATTCTACAAGTTAATTCATAAATAATTGCATTATATTCCTCTTTTGATATTTCTTCACTTAAACGGTGCATTAATTCAGCAGTTGGTGTTGTTCTTAATTCTAATATTGTCATACTTTCTCCTTATTTTTTTTATGGTGCGGGAAGCAGGACTTGAACCTGCACGAACTAGGTTCACTGGTTTCTAAGACCAGCGCGGCTGCCATTACGCCATTCCCGCATGGCGTCCAGTGCTAGATTCGAACTAGCGGACCGCATAACGGCCGGCACTTTAGCAAAGTGCTGGGTTAAGCCATCTCCCCCAACTGGACATTGGAGCACCCAGTAGGATTCGAACCTACGTTGCTGAAGTTGCAGTTCAGTGCCTTATCCAACTTGGCTACGGGTGCATATGGTGCGGGATCTAGGATTTGAACCTAGGACCCCCGACGTATCAGATCGGTGCTCTAACCAACTGAGCTAATCCCGCATGGCGCAGAGTCAGGGACTCGAACCCTGAAGCCCGTGAAGACCAACGGTTTTCAAGACCGCCCGACTACCAATTATCACAACTCTGCATATGGTGGCTCCCAAAGGTAACGATCCTTCCTATCCGGTTTTTCAGACCGGTGCTAATCCATCTCAGCTAAAGAGCCATAAAAATATGGTGGAGGTTGAGGGGATCGAACCCACTCGGTACAATGTAAAGGGATTTACAGTCCCTCCCGCCTCCTTAACGGACTACACCTCCAAATAAAAATCATTACCACCAAAGGTAATGAAAAGTTGTCTTAAATATATCTAATAATTCGTTAACAGTATCATCAACTTCTGTCCCTAAATTATAATACCATTCCTCATCTAACAATTTATCAGACAATTCAATCATTTTATTAATCAATGCTTTTTGAGTATATTCTTGGTCTTTATACATAATTCTATGATATTCTAAATCAATATACTTTTCAGCATCTTCTTTATATACCTTTAATCGCTTATTTAACCATTGTATAAAAGAAAAACTTATATCAAAACATTCTTCTTTAATAATTTTTTCTTCTCTTTTTTTAGTCATCAAAAACATAACAATCCCTCCTTATTAAGCAGCTGCTTCAACCCTCTTTTCAATTTCTTTTAATTTAGCTTGCTTTTTCTTCCCTGAACCTGGAGGATGAAGTTTTACATACTCAGCTGCAGCCTCCTTTAACTCTCTACCTCGTGGTGTTAAATTTTTTTGAGCCATAGGGTTTCTTTTTAATTTCTTATTTGTTTTACCTTTTCTATCTAAATTTAATTGTGTAATTAAATATTGTGATTCTCCACTACCAGATTTACCTTTTTTTCTTTTTGCCATATTACTTTCCTCTCTTTTCTAACAATATTATATTATAAATTATTTAAAAAATAAAGTAAAAACATGCGGACGCGAGGTTAAATAATCTTTTAATCGCGTCCTAATTTATACAAGGGCTAGTTATACATACTTCAGCTATCAATTCCCCGTCGGATGCGGTTCAGTTTTCTTCACATTAATAACTATTTCCAATTAACCCTTATTACTTTTTTGGCAGGGGATGAAGGCATCGAACCTCCGACCTACGGTTTTGGAGACCGTCGCTCTGCCAGCTGAGCTAATCCCCTATATGGCAGGGGCTGTAGGATTCGAACCCACACCCCGGGTTTTGGAGACCCGTCTTTACGGTTTTGAAGACCGCTGTGCTACCATTACACTAAGCCCCTAATTTATAATGGACTAGAATAAGAAGATCGGACTCTTGCTTTCAGTGCCACAAACTAACGTGCTACCATTACACCAATTCTAGTATATATCTTTACACACCGCGTCTATTTCCGCAATATTATCAAACATTCCACATAAATATTTTTCATATAAATTATAATAGCATATTTTTAAATATAAATCATTCATTTTATCTTTATACACATTTTCAAGAGGCAATAATACATAATCAGGTTTTAAACTAACTATTTTATTCCATACTGAATCCATAGTTCTAATACCCCTATTTTTCATTTCTTCTCTTAAATAATATGCATATGAAATTAAATTACTATAATCATAGTCCAAAACAAAATTAACTAACACATGATTTGGAGTTCCATTTTTTTGAATAGCCCCCGCAATTGCGGAAACCTCTCTCCATTGTGCTACTAAATGTTGTTTTGGTAATACACTAATTAATTTTGTATGCCACAATCTCATAATTCTCTCCTTTTTTATACATATTTATTATATAATAAATTAATAAAAAAGTCAAAAATAAGAATTAAGCACCAATAAAATATTTTAATATTAAAGTTTCTTCGTCATATAAACAGAAAATAATATCTCTATATAATACTTCATCTTGATGTAATTCAGCATTTGCTTCTCTATAAATAGCATCTTTATTAGATGTAGCAAATGATTTCATTGTATTGAAATATTTTTCTGCCTTAATTAATTCTGAAAACTTTTTTTCTTTTAATAAACTCTCATCACTATTGTGAAGTAATTTTACACTATACATTTAAAAATCCTCCTAAACAAAAAAACCCTATAATAAAAATGCTTATTATAGGGTAATATTTTTATTCTGTTAAAGCTTTACAAGTTGAAGGGCCAACATATCCATCTACATTTAGATGTTTATCTTTTTGGAATTTTTTAACTGCTGTATTTGTGGCAGGTCCAAATGAACCATCTACACCAGAACTTCCAACACTATAACCTAATTCAATTAATCTATTTTGTAACCATTTAACCATGATTACTGCTTTAACACCTTTATATAATTGATGTTTTGCACATGCAGCTGTAGTTGCTGGTCCAAATGATCCATCAACTGCAAGTCCACATTGCCATTGTTCATTCATTTTTTGTTGTAAAAGTTTTACTTGGTCAACTGGAACATCTTGATCACTATAATCTATATACTTAAGTAATCCATGATAAGTCCATTTTAAATTTTTCTTTCCTTGATAATATCTGTTTCCTTTACTATCAATTTCACTAATTATTGCTTTTTTAGTTCCCCAACCAGTCGTATCTTCAAATACTTTTCCGTTTCCAATATAAATTCCTGTATGATTATATTTTGTATCTTTCATACATAAATATTCACCTGGAACTAAATTACTGAAATTAGTAGATACTTTTGTACAATAATTTAATGCTCCATTACAAGTAAAATCTGCTACACCATTAGATTTGTATACTGTGCCACCACGAGATAAATTTTTATCCGCTTTAAAACCCCATAAAATACATTTTACTGATAAAACGCAATCAAATTGCCATTTTCCATTACTATTTAATTTACTTCAATTTTTACCACTATAATATACATTTGGTACGCTATTTACTAACCATTTCAATTTTTCAATAAATTGTTTACTTTTCATTACAGCCATAGTATAACCTCCTTTTACTTAATATTAAAAAAAGGTTATTAAAATTAAACATTTTTGCTAAAATAAATAATAAAAAATGGTCGGGGATGAGAGATTTGAACTCCCAATCTCTCGGTCCCAAACCGAGTGCCTTAGCCAAATTGGGCTAATCCCCGATATAAAAAGCTCTATATTAAGAGCTTAACTAAATAATTTCTATTGTTTTTGTTTGTGGCAACTCTGCCTTTTTAGATGCGATGGTAATATATAATAAACCATTTTTCATAGTTGAAGTAATATTATCTAAATCGCAACTAGTTTCATCACAAGAGAACTTAGAATTAATTGAATATGTTTTTCCTGTGATTTCATCTTTTGTTTTGCCTTCTATTAAAATATAATGTTTTCCATTAATACATTTAACAGAAACTTTTAAATCTTTTTTGTCTAATCCTAAAACATTGTGAACAATAGTAATAGAACCGTCTTTATTATTATTGATTGAATAAGGGTGCATATCTTTTTCATCTCTAATAAATTTGTAGAATCCCTTATCTCAATCGAAAGGGTCAACAGCCCAATCTAATAAATTAATATCATTTAATAAACTCATAAAAACCTCCTAAAAATAAAAAATAAAATAAAAAAACTTAATATAGAGCTTATATAAAATGGCTCGGGGTGGTAGATTCGAACTACCAAATGCAGGAGTCAAAGTCCTGTGCCTTACCGTTTGGCTAACCCCGAATGTAAAAACCCTCAAGGCGAAACTCGTATCTTGAGGTTGGACTTACACATATATTATATGCTGCCATGCGGCCGCCGGTTAATCATTTGACGAACCGCGGTTACCGCTAAATCTTTATAGTGTTTAACCTTGTAATCCCATTCGCTTTTAACTGTCTTTTAGTTAAAGCAGCTGCAAGTCTTTTCATATTGGTTATTTTTTTAAATTTTCTAAACCAATATGAAGCAAGAAAATCTCTTCCTTCTACCACGTAATCGCGGTATTTCAGGAATGCCTCCTGTTCTTGCTTTAAAAGTGTTTGTTTTTCCATAAGTCTCACTTTCTTTGCATATAGCAATAAATTTCAAAATGGTGGAGAGCAGGGGGCTCGAACCCCTGACCTCCTCGGTGCAAACGAGGTGCTCTCCCAGCTGAGCTAGCTCCCCATTTATATTGGTGGCTCTACTAGGACTTGAACCTAGAACCTATCGGGTATGAACCGATCGCTCTAGCCCATTGAGCTATAGAGCCATAAAAAACATACGCCTTTTATTTAATTTTCCAAAGAATATTAAATTTTAACGGTCTTCCGAAGATTCCGAGGGCACTATTTTAATTAGGCATAGCCGCCTTTTTAGTAATTTCAATTTTAAAGATATTGCCAAAGTGTTTAAAAGTAATAAATTTACCACTATTAACAGTGCAATCTACATTATTATCTTTTAACTTATTAACAATCATATCAACAATAGTATCTTTTGTTGCATCTCTAAATGCTTTTTTACCATCATTATCTAATAATTTAGTAGTAGTTTTAAAATCAACTTCATAAATTTTATTATCTATAAGAACTAAATTATAAATGCCACTACCTGTTAATGAATATTTATGTTTATAATTTTCTTTAAATAGTTCTTGTAAAAAATCACTATCAAAAGCCCACTCATATTCAGTTAAACAATTATTCTTTTCAAAAAATTTAAACTTTGACATATCCATCACTTCCTTATATAAATATTATATAATATTTTTATAAAAAAGTAAAATATATATAAAAAATGGCGGTTCATTGAGTAATCCTATGTCTTAGGTCAAGTAGAGTTTCTCCAAAGATTACATCTCGTTACCAAAATTGCACTTTCGTTTTAAAATCTTGATATGCGGTTACCCTGCATATGACTTGATTGCCACTTAGTACACACTTCAAACTCAATAAACATCGGTCTAGAAGTTTTCCTTAACAATAATTTGCTATTAACTAGAATACCGTGCCATTTATTACTTATTGGAGCGGATAAGGGGAATTGAACCCCTACAAACAGCTTGGAAGGCTGTAATTCTACCATTAAACTACATCCGCATATGGTGCCGACTGTAGGAATTGAACCCACAACCTACTGATTACAAATCAGTTGCTCTACCGATTGAGCTAAGTCGGCAAATCGTGGATTCTTTCTTTATAAAGGAAGAAGAATCCGTAAGAAACCTTATAATATTGCAATATATATTACTGTTCGGTACAGTAATAACCAACAGTAGCCAATCATAGGCAAGTACGTCCTTCTATTTTTTGTTTTACCTATAAAGGTCGCCGAAGCTAGGCTGGGTCTGTTATCTCCCGTCTACGTATACGTACAATACTCCGCTCCTTTAACACTAGGTTAATGAGCAATGTAGAGCCACGCTCTCTACTCGTGCCTTTTCTCCGATAAAACTCGGACTCGGTCAGCCTTATAAGTCTATATATAAAATATAGCGAACCCGATGTCGTATTATGTTCGAATTTTCCTAATTTATATTGCGGTATTCAGTCCTCGTAACTCGTTTCTGGTCCCGCACAAGCCCCATAAAATATATCCCTCATCCCGAGTCGCCCGTATCTTGATATATTCTATATAGTTTTTACTATTCCTTCAGTTAATGGATAAGCAATAGTTAAGCAACCAACTATCTCTTTATACCATAGCGGCAGTGAGGTTTCTTACGCCCAAATCTCACTAAACGGTGTGGTCTATCTGCCAGTAAAACTATAAACTTGGCACGCGTGACACAGCCCGCGTATTAATATTATTCTTCATCACTATCTTCATTTTCAATAGTTTTTTTAACTTTAAATTTTACTCCTGTAAAATCGTTTTCATCAAGAATAATATCGCATTTATCATACGCTGCTTCAACTTTTGCAACAGCGTTTTGCTCATTTTCAGCTTCTACTTCAACTCTTTTTTTAAGAGTTTCAATAACCGTTACATAATATGTATTTTCTTTTGAATTCATATTTCTCACTTCCTTTTTATATATTAATTATATAATATTTTTTAAAAATAATCAATATATAAATTTTACTTCCATAATATTCTTCAAAAGTAGATAGACAATAGTAACAAAAAATGTCCTTTTTTTAGAATTATTTCAGCGGCGGCCGCCGATCCATCAAATGTAAAATCTAAATTCTACAAATGACAGGCCAACTGCCGCCGCATATACAATTTAGGAAACCTCCTCACGTTCTGTTTTACAAATTACTTTACTGCATAAAGCAAATTATTTTTCTCAAAGAGCGACCTTGATACTTATTCACTCGCTTATCGGAGCAACTCGTTCTGCAGTGGAGTCTAACCTTTAGCAAGAGAAGATACTTAAATCTCCTTAGGTAATTTAACCGTAATGTATATTTTGGCAAGTTTCTTAAATAAGGGACTTAGGTTAAGATTTTACGAAACTTACAAATATTATCTCTAGCCCCAACCAATATTGATATTGTTAATAATACTTAAAAAATAATTCAATAGTAAGTAAACCTATAAACTCTTTAGGAGCGTATCGCTTCCTCTTACTAAATCATTATTTTTCTTTTTCTTATTAACAAATATATTATACTATAAAATTTTTTAAAATACAATTTTATAAACCTAACGCCCTTAATAAATCATTAACATTGTTTTTTTCATCTTCTGTTGGTTCAACAATAGGTTTAGATGTTGTTGTTTCAACATCTTCAAATTCTATTTTATTTGCGGCAATACCTGGTACTGCATTGTCAGCACCCTGTTCAACATTTTCTTTAGCCGCAGTTAAAGTAACTTTAATTTGAATAGTTTCTCCATTTTCTAAGATAGGAATTCTTATTTCTTTTCCATCATTATATAAAAATGAACCTTCAAAATTACTTAATATTTTCTTCTGTATTTCCGCTTTCGCTATCTGACCCTTCGCCATCTTCAAAATCTCCTCTCACAATTCTTAAATCTGTTTTGCCTAATGATTGAGCTAATGCAGCAGTGTGATAACACATTTTACATATGTCACCTTTCATACATTTTCTACCACAATATACTCTTTTTATTCCAAACCTAGGAACTAAACAAGTACTATCTAAAGAATCTTTTAATCCAATAATAATTTCTTTTAGATCTCCCATCCATTTACCATCTATTGCATATATTTCATAATATATTTTTTGTTTTTTCCCATCTCCAAAAAATTCAAAAACATCAATATAATCTTCATACAATTCAACATCTTCTGGGCGGATTCAAAATTTACATATATCATCAAGTTTTTCATATTGTGATTGAGCTACATTTGGAAACGCTCTAACTTGAACATTTTTAGAATGTGCTATTTCTGCAACTTTATCAACTTCAAAACCTAATTGTTCTGTAATAAAAACATCTGTAACCCCATAATCTAAATATTCATATAACATATCTCAATTATTAATATATACATTAAAATATATTTTACATTCAGGATACATTTTTTTAAGTTCTGCCGCATATGTTGTATCTCATTTAGACAGACGAATTTTTACATTGTATTCAGGATTATTTTTTTGAAAATCAAAACATATAAATACTTTTTTTTCATTAATTGCATCATCAAGATTGTTAATACATAAATTAATCCTTTGGTCTTTATGTAATTCGCAATATTCTTTTAAATCATCTAATTTAGTTTTTAAAACATCAATATTTATTTCATTAACTTCTTCAAAATAATTTAAATCTTTTCCCTGAAAATCAATACAATATTTCATAAAACCTCCTAAAAATAAAAAGTGTTGAACTCAACACTTTATTAACTATGCTAAGCGATATGCTTTTCTAGTTTTTCCATCGTCAGATTTAACATCTGTTTTTTCAACTTCACCAAGAGTTACTAATTGAGTTAAACGAGCGATAACTTTTGCTTTTGAAATTTCTTCATCATTAATAGCTGATACAATATTTTCAACTGTTTGAAAATCATTAGTTAATACTGATTTAACTGTTTCTCTTAATTCGTCTCCTTCAGCTCTCTTCTCAGCAGCTCTTTCTTTTGCTTTTTCAGCTCTCTTATCAAGAGTGTCAATTTGATTTTGAACGAAATCGATTAATTCTTGTGATTCATCTTTCTCAGTTAAAATACTTAAAATTTCATTGTAGTAATCTTTCTTAGTTAATTTTTTGTCTTCCATAATCTTATTCTCCTTTTCTCTTTCGTTTTTCATAATAATATTATATTACAAATTTTTTTGAAAATCAACTGTACCCATTATCCTATCCAGTTCATATGACTTTGGATTGCATCTAATAAATCATGCTCATCTGCAACAGTTAATTCATCTATTCTATAGTTATTTGCAACTAACATTCTTTCTAATATATCTAAAGCACTATCATTTTCATTTGCACAATAGATGTAGTATCCAATATGCGGCATTAATTCCTCTTTAATGCTAACACTATTACGAATATGAAATCTAACACCATCAACAAATGGATTTCCCCCATCTTTACTAGGATCTAATGGATTTTCAAATCTAAACATATTCATCTCCTCCTTTTTCTACTTCTTCAATTTTTGGACTTGAAATTATTATTTCATCTACATTATGAAAACGCTTTTTAAGTTCTTTGCTTAAATGAACCCCATATATATCTTCTTTAAGCTCACCCAACCAATCTATTTCATCAATATAGCCATTTTTTAATTTAACAAAATCTCCTGTTTTCATAACTACTCCTCATCATTATTTAATATATTAAATATTTCACATAATTCTTCTTGAGTTGCTGGTTCACCATCAATAGTATCCATATCAAAAATTATCATATCTAATTCTTTTTGTGCTAATTTCTGTTTTTCTATTAAACGATTAATAAAATCTTTTTGTATTGCAATAACTTTATTTAATCTTTTTATTTCGTCTTTATATTCGTTAAATTGGTCTACTACCCAATCTGTTAAATCGTGCATCTTATCACCTTTTCTTTCTTTACATTTATATTTTATAATATTTTTTAAAAATAATCAATAAGAACGTGCGGCCGCCGATCTATCAAATACATAATCTGGGTTATTTCTGGATCTTGACAATTATAAAAAAATATTATATAATCACGCGTGTGCACGCGCGCGTATATTAAAATAAGGTTGGACATCGCTGCCAGCCCCACACGATTTTATTGATAATTTTTTAAAAATATTATATAATTATTATATATGAGATAGAAAAGAAAGGTGATGAAGATGAATATGTCTCAAAGCAGGTTCTTTTGTACAGAATGTGGAAATGAAGGAATTCCTATTATGCGTCCTGCAGGACAACAAAGAGAACCTGGTCATTTAAAAAAATTGTATTGTATCCATTGTAAAAAAGAAGTTAATCACGCAGAGGTTCGTGAAATAGGTGGATATACTGAAGAAGATTTTAGAAAAGAATTTGAACTCGGTCGATTTAAAGATGGTCAACGAGTTGAAGGTAAGAATCTTTTACTATGTTCTAATGTAACCTGTCCTTTTAATATAAAAGGTAAATGTTGGAATAGTAATAATTCAAATGATTGTGGTTATAAGCCGGTTTATGAGGAGGGTGATAAAAATGAGTAAAATGTATGTAATGATAGGATTGCCCGGATGTGGTAAAAGCACATACATAGCAACACATAAACAGCCTGACGATATAATTGTATCAAGAGATGTAATTCGTTATAGTATGCTAAAAGATGGCGATGCATATTTCTCAAAAGAAAAAGCAGTGTATAATGAATTCATAAGACAAATAAATGCGGCAATCGAAACTGGAAAAACTGTATGGGTAGACCAAACATCTTTAAACCGTGGATCCCGCAGTAAATTATTTAGTCATATAGCTACTAAACCAGACACTGTAGTTGGTATTTATATGAATATTCCTCTTGATACAGTATTAGCCCGCAATTCTTTAAGGACTGGACGAGCTCTAGTTCCTGAAGATGCTATTTTAAATATGTGTTTTCATTTTGAAGAACCGCAAGAGTGTGAAGGATTTGATTATATAGTGGAGGTGAAACATTAATGAAATCAATATGTAGATATTTAAAATTAAGAAAATTAAAATCTGGAGTTGCAAAAGAAAGCTGGGAAAAATTAGAAGGACAAGAATTTTTAGTTGTGTTTTTTGATGGAACAACAGAATGGTGCATTGATAAAGATGAATTATATACTTGTTTATCAAAAGACCATATAAAACAAATTCATTATATTTTTGATATGACAGATAGAATTGCAGTTGAACGAAGCATAATGATTAATGCTGAGGACATTTAATATGGAAAAGAAAATTTGGTTCACAAGTGATACTCACTTTGGACATAATAAAGAATTTTTATATGAACCTCGCGGCTTTGCATCAATAGAACAACATGATTGGGAAATTATCCGTAATTGGAATTCTGTAATAGGACCAGATGATGAAGTATACCATCTAGGCGATATGATGCTGGTAGATAATGAGCACGGAATGCATTGTATTCGTATGCTTAATGGTCATATTCACCTTATTCTAGGTAACCATGATACTGAAAGCAGACATGTATGTTATGAAGAGTGTCCTAATATATATGAAATTGTTTTTGCAACTCAATTAAAGTATAAGAAAAATTATTTCTTTTTATGCCACTATCCAGTGATAACCGCAAACTATGATGACCAAAAACCATGGGCTATGCATTTAATTAATCTATTTGGTCATACACATCAAAAAGAAAAATTTTATAATGATAATCCATATATGTATAATGTAGGACTAGATGCACATAATAATTACCCTGTTGAAATTAATGAAATTATTGCCGATATCAAGGCTAAAAAAGAAACACTTGATAGACAATAATTTTTTTCTTATAATAACAATAGAATAGGAGAATAAAAATGTTTAAAATATTTAAAACTTTAATCTTAATTATTTGATTAATTGATATATTAAATATTGATTTTATTATTAATAATATTCATATTGCACAATTTTTAGATACTACATTACCAATAAACTTTTGATTTTGGTTATTGTTTTGATTATTAGTGCCAACATCTCAATTAGTTACAATAAATAAAGATTATGATTATATTACTGATAAATATTTAAGAATTAAAAGAAATAGAAAGGATTAATATTATGAATTGGAAAATTAAAGATGCTTGGTTTGCTAAAGAAACTGGTATATCTAGTGTAACAATTAGTACACGATTAGGTTTATTTAATGGCAGTAGTTTAGTTCATCCTGATGATAAAGATATTGCTTCTGAGTTCGAAGGTTGTCGTTATGCTGAAGGTAGAGCCGCTATCGAATATTTAAAAGAAGAAAAAAGAATTGCAATAATTAAATTAGAAACATTAAAAGATTTATATAAAAATTATGAGCAAATGAAATATTTTAGTGAGAATAAAAAAGAAATTAAAACGTTAAAAGCAAAAATAAGAGATTGTGAAAATAAATTAAATGAAATTACAAAAGGAATTGAAGGAATTAAAAAACATCTTGCCTATTCAATGGAAAATTACAGAAAAGATAGAGAAGAATTTTATAATACAGTAAATAAAAATAGAGAAAAAAAGAAATTAGTTCCTGAGGACTAATTTTTTTATTAAGGAGTTGATAATATATGAGAACAATTATTCGTTTATACACTGATGGAGCTTGCAATAACAATCCTGGTATCGGAGGTTGAAGTTGTATAAGATATGATGCGGAAACTAATACTATATATGATGCTTATACAGGCGGAGAAGAGACCTATATGGATGGACACCTCGTGCAAAAGAAAGAAACAACAAACAATCGTATGGAGTTAAAAGGTCTAATACAAGCATTAGAATTAGCCACTACAAAATATCAAGATTGTGATGTATTAATATATAGCGACAGTGCTTATGTTGTTAATATGTTTAATACTTGAATATACAGTTGAGCTAAAAATAATTGGATAAACAGCTCAAAAGGAGAAGTTAAAAACTTAGATTTAGTTAAAAAAATATATGAATATACAAAAGTAGATTTCCCTAACTATGGTGTATATAAGATCGCGGGTCATAACAATGAAATTGGAAATGAACTTGCGGATGCCTACGCTGTTGCGGAAAGAAGCGGAGATGCAACAAAATTAGCCAAAATTTTAAAAGAAAATAATATTACTCTTGCCATAGAGTAATTTTTTGATTTTAGAGGAAAATTTTGATATAATTATATTAGATGATTTTTAGAAAGGAGAAAATATGGCGGATAAAAAGTTATATACTAAAGATAGTATTGAATCATTATCACCTCTAGAGTTTACTCGTCTTAAACCGGGTGTTTATGCAGGTGATACAACATATTCAACACAATTATTAGTAGAGATTGTATCTAATGCTGTTGACGAATATAGACTAGGTCATGGTGATAAAATCAATATTACCATTTCTAATAAAGATAAAGATACTACTGTTACAGTTGAAGATTTTGGTCAAGGTTTTATTCCTAATGAAATTCGAGATGACGGTAAATCTGTATTAGAGGCTGCATTCAGTGTATTAAATACTTCAGGTAAATATCGTGAAGATGGTACATATGAAGGAACATCACTAGGTTCATTTGGTATTGGTTCTAAAATTACAACTTTCTTATCTCATAAACTAGAAGTAACGACATATAGAGATAACAAATATGAAACTGTTATTTTTAAAGAGGGAGTATTTCAAGAAAGAAAAACTGGTAATTTAGTTCACCCATCTGGAACTATTGTAAAATGGTCTCCAAGTGAACAATTCTTTACACATACAACAATAGAAGAAAATAAAATTAAAGATTTATTTAACACTATCACTTGTTTGTGTCCTGGATTGACTATTAACTTGAATATTAATGGTGGTGAAACTTTAATTCAATATTATTCACAAAATGGTATAAATGATTTAGTTGATGAAGCAGTAAGAAATAAAGAAATTATAGCTAATAGATTTAATTTAAAATATGAAGAAGGTAAAGAAAAAATAGATATGGTATTAACATATACATCAAATTATTCTTCTATATTAGTTCCTTATGTTAATACAGGTCTTACAGAAAAAGGACCTCATATTACGCAAGTTAAATCTATAATTACAAGAGAATTTAATAAATTCTTTAAAGATAAAAAATGGCTAAAAGATAAAGAAGAAAATTTAACAGGTGATGATATACAAGAGGGTATGTATATTGTATTTAATATCACAGCCCCTAATGTTGCATATGATGCACAAGTTAAATCAACTGTAACTAAATTAGATATGAGTAATTTTGCTACTGTTATTGCAACAAACTTACAATATTGGTTAGCAAATAATGAAAAAGAAATAAAAATAATATTTGATAAAGCGGCGGCCGCACGAAAAGCTAGAGAGGCAGCTAAATCTGCTCGTGAAAGAGTTAGAGAAAATAATAAGAAAAAAGAAAAAGCATTAAAATTTGATAGTAAATTAGCTGATTGTTATTCAAAAGATAGAAGTAAATGTGAAATCTATATCACAGAGGGTGATTCAGCGAGTGGAAACTTAAAGTCAGCAAGAAATAATGAATTCCAAGCTGTTATGCCTGTTCGTGGTAAAATACTTAATACACAAAAAGCTAGTTTAGATAAAATACAAAAAAATGCAGAGATTATGACAATGATTGATGCTTTTGGATTGTATATTGATACTAAAACTATGACCGTTACTTATGACAAGAGTAGTTTAAGATATGGAAAGATTATTATTGAGTCAGATGCGGATGTCGATGGCGCTCATATTAAAAACTTATTTTATACTTTTATATGGAACTTCTGTCCACAATTAATTGCAGATGGATATATATATGCAGGTGTTCCACCATTATATAAAGTAACAATAGGTAAAGAATATAAATATATTAAAAATGATGAAGAATTAGAAGAGTTTAAAAAGACAATAGGCGATAAAAAAATAACTGTAAATCGTATGAAAGGTTTAGGTGAAATGTCTGTTGATGAAACAGAGGAAACATTAACTGACCCTAATAATAGAATTATTAAACAAATTACAGTTGAAGATGCGGAGGCCGCAGATGAATTGTTTAACGACCTAATGGGAACAGGAGTTGTTGCTCGTAAAGAGTTTATAAAAGCTCATAGTGAGGAGGCTACATATAATGCAGAATAATGATATTTTAAATGAATTAAGCACAAATTTTATTGAATATGCAGTAGCGGTAAACACAGATAGAGCAATTCCTGACGCAACTTGTGGATTAAAACCTGTAGCCCGCAGAATTTTATGGGGAGCTTTTGAAAAAGGATATACATTCTCTAAACCTCATGTTAAATCAGCTAAAATTGTTGGAGATGTAATGGGAACATATCACCCACATGGCGATAGTTCTATCTATGGAGCTCTTGTAAGATTATCTCAACCTTGGGTTATGAGATATCCGCTTATTGATTGGCACGGTTCTAATGGAAATATTGATGGTGATGGACCAGCTCATATGCGTTATACTGAAGCAAGGTTATCAAAACTTGCGGAAGATGGTATGTTAAAAGGAATTAAAAAGAAAAATGTTGATTTTATTCCTAACTACTCTGAGGACGCTGAAGAACCAGTTACATTACCTGCAATATTCCCTAACTTATTATGCAATCCAAATACTGGTATTGGTGTTGCGATGGCGTGTAATTTTGCCCCTCATAATTTAAAAGAAGTTGCGGAAGCTATATGCGACTATATTGAGGGCAAAGATCCAATGTTACCTGGTCCTGACTTTCCAACTGGTGGTGTAGTAATTAATAAAAATGATATACCAAACATTATGAAAACGGGTCATGGTAGTATTAAAATTAGAGCAAAATATAAACTTGAAGGACAAAATATAGTATTCTATGAAATCCCTTACGGAACATCAACTGAGAGCTTAATTGCAGAAATCGGGGAAATAGCTGAAAAAGATATTCCTGAAATTATAAATATTAGAAATGAAAGTAATAAAAAAGGTTTAAGAATTGTAGTTGAATGTGGAAAAGGTATTAATCCAGACTCAATAGCAAATAAATTATTCTTAAAAACTGATTTACAAAGTAGTTTTTCATATAATCAAGTTGCTTTAATTAATAAAACTCCAACAGAAGTTAATTTAAAAGATTGTATTAAATTATATTTAGACCATAATATTAATTGCTTAATTAAAGAAACCGAATATGATTTAAATGCTGCGGAAGCCCGCCTAGAGATTGTAGATGGATTATTAAAAGCATTAGCAGATATTGATAATATAATTGCTTTTATTAAGAAATCTGAGTCAAGTGCAGCCGCACGTGATGGTTTAATTAAAGAATATAAATTTACTGAACCTCAAGCAAAATCAATTGTTGCTATGAGATTAGGTAGTTTGGCTAAACTTGAAGGTGTTGAGCTTAATACAGAAAAAGCTGATTTAATAAAAGATATTAAAAATTATAATAAAATTTTATCTTCAAAAGATAGTCAAATAGAAATTATAAAAAATAAATTAAATGAATTAGTTAAAAAATATGGTGATGATAGAAGAACTGAGTTAGCACAAATTGATATTCCAAAAGAAGATAAGGAAATTCAAGCCGTTGTTCCTGAAGATGTTGTAGTTATGTTATCTCAATCTGGAGATATTAAGCGTATTCCTAAATCAAGTTTTAGAACCCAAAGAAGAAATGGTAAAGGTGTTAAATCAGAAGATGACGCAGTATTAGCATCTATCAGAACCAACACTATTGATAATTTATTATTATTTACTAATAAAGGCAAAATGTATAAAATATTAGTTGATAAATTACCTGTTGGAACAAACGCTTCAAAAGGTCAAAATATTGCTAGTTTAGTATCAATAGAATCAGATGAAAAAGTAATGGCGGCAGCATCATTAGATAAGGTGTAGATGCAGATTATGTTGTCTTTATCACAAAACAAGGAATTGTTAAAAAGTCATTATTATCTGAATATACGGGTCTTAAAAAATCTACTGGAGCTCAAGCTATTAAGTTAAAAGATGGTGACAGTATTGCTAATGTTCTATTTATGAAAGATGAAGATTTAATTTTAGTATCTAAACAAGGTATGATGATTAGATTTACTACAAGTGATATTGCCCCTATTGGAAGAGTAACCACTGGTGTAAAAGGAATTAGATTAAATGAGGGAGATGAAATTCTAACCGGAGTTATGCTTAAAGGTGGAACACATCTAGTCCTAATTAATAAAAGTGGAACTGGTAAAAAATGTTTATTAACAGAATTTACTCCTCAAGGTAGAGGCGGTAAAGGAGTTAAGGGTTGCGGTGAAGAATTAGCTGGTGCCGCACTGGTTAATAATGAAGATAGTTTATTATTAATTGGAAAACCTAATAGTATATGTATTGATGCAAGTGAATTGCCAGAACAAGGTAGAACTACTATTGGTGTAAAGATAGCTAAAAATGAAATTAAAAATGTTGTTAAACTATAACAACATTTTTTATTATTCTTGAAAATACTGAAAAAATATTATATAATATATTTATAAGGGAAGTGATATATATGGAAAACGAAATAAGAAATTTAATTGATAAATTAAATTATTATACAAAATTATATGATGAAGGACATCCAGCAATAACTGATCAACAATGGGATATGTTATATTTTCAATTACAAAAAATGGAAAATGAATCTGGTATATATTTTTATGATAGTCCAACACAATCAGTTAATTATCAAGTAGTTAATAAATTAAATAAAGTAAAACATAATCACCAAATGTTATCATTAGATAAGACAAAAGATATAAATGTAATTAAATCTTTTATTAGTGGAAAAAATTATATCGCTATGGCTAAAATGGACGGACTAACTTGTTCACTTCACTATTTAGATGGTAAACTTATATCTGCAGAAACCCGCGGAAATGGTATTGAGGGTGAAGATATTTTACATAATGCTTTACAAGTAAAAAATATTCCTAATAAAATTAATTATAAAGAAGAATTAATAGTAGATGGCGAAATAATTTGTACTTATAAAGATTTTAAAGATTTTGAAACTGAATATAAAAATCCTAGAAATTTTGCTTCAGGAAGTATTAGATTATTAGATAGCAAAGAAAGTTCTTCTAGACATCTTACTTTTATTGCGTGGGATTGTATTAAAGGTTTTGATAAATTTGAAACATTAGCTGGAAAATTATATCAATTATCATTAATTGGTTTTACCGTTGTTCCTCAAGCACCAGAACATATAAATTTAGAAGAACAAATAAATCATATTATAGACTGGGCAAAAGAAGAAGGATATCCAATTGATGGTATTGTATTTAAATACAATAATTGCGATGAATATGAAGCTGCAGGTAAAACTGACCATCATTTTAAAGGTGGTTTAGCATATAAATTTTATGATGAAGAGTATGAAACTCAATTAATAGATATAGAATGGAGTATGGGCAGAACTGGAGTTCTTACGCCTGTTGCTATATTTGAACCTGTCGAAATAGATGGTACTGAGGTATCAAGAGCAAGTTTACATAATATTAGTATTATTAGGGATTTATTTGGTCAAATACCTAAAAAAGGACAAAAAATATGGATATACAAAAGCAATATGATTATACCTCAAATATCAAAAGTAGAAAAATACAAAGAAACAGGAGAAGATGATTTAAAATATCTTAATCCCCCTACCATATGTTCTATATGTGGAGAATCTACACAATTATCTGGCGATAATGATAGTATATTTTTAAGTTGCGGCAATCCACATTGTCAAGGTAAGTTTATAAACCGTTTAGACCACTTTTGTGGTAAATCCGGTTTAGATATAAGAGGGCTTTCAACGGCAACTCTCGAGAAACTTGTGAACTGGGGCTGGATTTCTAATTATGTAGATATATATAAATTAGAAAACAAGTCAAATGAATGGAAAAACAAAGCTGGTTTTGGAGAAAAGTCAGTAGAGAGGATCTTGGAAGCCATCAACAATAGTAAACATCCAACTCTTGAAGCAGTAATTGCGGCAGCGGGTATTCCTTTGATAGGACGCGCTGTTGCGAAAGAGTTGTGTAAATATATTAAAACCTATGAGGATTTTAAAAATAAGATTAACTCAGGTTTTGATTTTACTGAATATAATGGATTTGGTGAAGCTATGAAAGATGCTTTATTAAACTTTGATTACACAGAGATTGATGAAGTAGTAAATCAAATGCTTAATATTCAAACAGATATACAAAAAAATAATAGTAATAAGTTAGATGGACTTGTATTCTGTGTTACAGGAAAAGTTCATCTATATAAAAATAGAGATGAATTAAAAGCAGATGTTGAAAATAAAGGCGGAAAAGTTGTTAGTTCAATGAGTAGCAAGGTTAATTATCTTGTTAATAATGATATAACTAGCACATCTAGTAAAAATATTGCCGCCCAACAAATGAATATTCCAATTATTACGGAAGAAGAATTACGATTAATGTTTTAATACATTGATACTATAAAAATTTTTGTATATAATATTAGTATGAAAGATAAAGAAATTGAAGAAATAGCCAAATATTTTTATGAATTAGAATTGCAATATCAAAGCAATCCTCAAGACCAAACTATTATTAATCGTTTAGAGGAATTGACCGAGCATCTTTCACTCGAAGATATTCTTGCAATAAGTGATTACTTAGATGAACATTTTCATTGAAACAATAAAAATTTTTAGTTATAATATTCATATAAAAAAATAAAAGGTTTAAGAAAAGGAGAAAAGAAGATTATGTTAAAACCAAATAGTAAATTAGTTTTTGATTATGTAAAAGCACATGGAAGCGAAAATATTACAGCTAATGATATCGCTGAAGGAACTGGATTAGCAGTTAGAAGCGTAAACGGTATCGTTACATCAGCATTCCAAAGAAAAGGATTAATGGAAAGAGTTCCTGCTGAAATCGAAATGCCAGATGGTACTCATAAAGCTATTAAGTTAATCAAACTTACTGCTGAAGGAGAAGATTTCGATCCAGAAGCTGTAGAAGAAGCTGAATAATTATAAATGGATTATTAGGAGGAGTTGGGTTTAACCCAGCTCCTTTTTATTTTAGGAGAGAGAAATGAAAGATTTTATAACTATATTTTTTGGTATAATGTGTTGTATTCTATTTGTAATATTAATATTTAAAAAATGAAAAATTTATGAAGTTAATAAAGATATAGAAAATTATAATGAAAATTTAAGAAGAGAAAGAGATTTAATTATTGAAGATATACACACTTTAAATAATTCAAAACTAGAAAAAAGTAAAGAATTAGAAAAATTAACTGATATAACTAAAGATATTAATGCCGCCGCCTATGACGCTTTTTCTCAATATTGTGAGTCATTAGATACTAAATATAAATTAACAGAAGAAGAGTATGATGATGCTATTGAATCATTAGAAGAAGCATATGATGAAATACAAAAAAATTTAATGGCGGAAATAGATAATATAAAAAAAGATTTAAAGAAAATCTCTGCAACACGTGCTGCCGCAATGGAGGCTCAACTTAAAGAACAAGAGGTTAAAGATAGACAAACATTCTATTGTCCACAAATTCCTGAAGCTGATCTTAAAGATGCTAAAACTCTACACGATATAGAATATAAATTAAACAATCCTCGTATATTGCGTATGTTAATATGACAATCTTATTATCAAAAGCCAATGAATCAAGTATGTGCTAACGTATTAGGCGGCAATACTGCAGAAAAGTGCGGCATATATAAAATTACAAATCAAAAAACTGATTTGGTATATATAGGTCAAGCTGTTGATATAGCCACTCGTTGGAAAAATCATGCGAAAGCCGGTCTAGGGATCGATACTCCCGCAAATAATAAACTATATAAAGCTATGCTAGATGATGGACTAGAATCATTCTCTTTTGAGGTTTTAGAAGAGTGTAGCCGCGATCAACTTAATGAAAAGGAAAGATTTTATATTCAACTTTATCAATCCGACCTATATGGTTATAATAGCCAATCTGGGAATAAATAAGTAGTTTTGATAACTATTTATTTTTTTTATATAATATATATATGAAAAGAAATAAATTCTAAAACCGTGAAAAGAGTACAGATTTGACATCTGTAAAATTTTTTGGTATAATTATTATGAGAATAATTGTAAATCATAAAGATAAATAAAAGATTAAGATTTTAGAATTATTTGAAAAGAAAATTTAAAGAAAAGGAGAAAAAGAATGAGAAAAGCACAAAACACAGAGAGAATTGAAGGTAGAATTTATCAACATGATTTAACGGTTAAGCAAGTTCAAAACCAAGCATCTGAAAATTTTGGTAAAGATTTCATAGCTGGTAATATCGAAGTTGCAACTGATGACGAAATGTTAAATGTTATCAAGGTTCACTTCACTTATGTAACTGAAACTAATAAGAATGGAGTTAAGAACGCAACTTATGCAACTTTAAAGAAAATTATTGATGAAAATAAAACTTGCGTTACAGTTGGAAAGGATACAGCAACAAAAGTTAGAATTGATACTGCATTAGCATTAAATGACTTCTATAATAATAATGATGAGTTAGTATCTGCAAAAACAAATGAAGGCGGATTTGTAACAATCATTAATGAATTAGGAGAGCCTAAAGAAAGAAACACATTCTCAGTTGATATGGTTATCACAGGTGTAACACATGTAGATAAAGATGATGAGAAAAATATTAAAGAACATGCATTAGTTAAAGGAGCAATCTTTAACTTCAGAAATGATTTATTACCTGTTGAGTTTAAAGTTGAAAATGAAGCTGGTATTAAATATTTTGATGATTTAGGAGCTTCAGGTTCTGAACCAGTATACACAAGAGTTTGGGGAAAGATTATATCTGAAACTAAAACTACAACTCAAGAAGTTGAAAGTGCATTTGGTGAGGCAGCAGTTAGAACATATAGAAACACAAATAAAGAATGGGTTATCACAGGAACTGCAAAAGTACCTTATGATTTTGGTGATGAAAATATCTTAACTGCAGAAGAATTAACTAAAGCAGCTCAAAATAGAGAAGTTTATTTAGCAGATGTTAAAAAAAGAGCAGAAGAATATAAAGCTAGTCGTGCAGCAGGAACAGCTCCAGCAGCAGGAACTACAGCTACTAAAACAGCAGAATTTAATTTTTAATAGGAGAACCATATGGCTATAAATTTATTGGAAATTGAACCACATAAGGTTAGCCGCGATTTAAAAGGATATTCAGTATTCTTTTATGGAGAACCAAAGAGTGGGAAGACAACTACTGCCGCCCACTTTCCAAAAGCTCTATTACTAGCTTTTGAAAAAGGTTATAACGCAATCCCAGGAATTATGGCTCAACCTATTAATAAGTGGTCTGAATTTAAAAGTGTATTAAGAGAATTAAAAAAAGAAGAAGTAAAACAAAAATTTGAAACAATTATTATAGATACTGCGGATATTGCATATGATTATTGCACAAAATATATTTGTGATAACACTAAACGCCCAGATGGTTCATTTGGAGTAGATTCTGTAAGTGATATACCTTATGGTAAAGGTTATGGAATGGTTGGACAAGAGTTCGACGAGTGTTTAAGAAGTATTGTTCAAATGGATTACGGTCTAGTTATTATTTCTCACGCAACTGATAAAACATTTAGAAATGAAAGTGGCGAAGAATATAATCAAATCGTTCCAACATTAGACAAAAGAGGAACAAATATAGTTTCAAGAATGGCAGATATCATTGGTTACTCTAGAATTGTAGATACAGAAGCTGGAGAAAAAACAATGTTATTTATGAGAGGAACTAATAGATATATGGCGGGATCAAGATTTAAATATACCCCTGACTATATTGAATTTAGTTATGAAAATTTAACAAATGCTATTGCTGACGCTATTGATGCTCAAGCTAAAGAAGATGGACAACAATTCTTCACAAATGAAAAAAGCAATTTATATTTAAAAAAGGATAACGAGTTGGATTTTGATAAATTAATGTTAGAGTTCCAAGATGTTATTAATAGAATAATTAAAAAAGCTAACTCTGAGGAAGTATTCCAAAATGAATATACTCCAAAAATTACTCAAATTACTGATAAATATTTAGGTAGAGGAAATAAAGTTAGTCAATGTTCAAGAGAACAAGTAGAAGCATTATCTCTAATTGTTGAAGAACTAAAAGAATTAGAAAAATAATACAGGACGCAGATTAATGCGTCTTTTTTGATTTATTATAAAATAAGTAGTATAATATTATTAGATATGAATATGTTAAAGAGGAGGTGCGGAAATGGCTAAACTACTCGCTAAATGTTACTATTGTAATCAGCAATTTGACAGAAACAAAGAAGAATGAGTATCTGTAAATGCAAGAAGATATGCACACAAGTCTTGTCATGAAAAAGCTCAAGCTGGTAAAAGTCAAGATGAAAAAGATTATGAAGAACTTATTAGCTATGTTAAACAAAAATTTGGCTATCAAACTATTCCCGCAAAAATCTCCAGACAAATAACAGATTATAAAAAAGCTTATAACTTTACATATAGCGGAATGTTAAAAGCATTAAAATGGTGATTTGATATTAAGGGCAATACCTTGGAGGGTACAAATGGCGGTATAGGAATTTTACCCTATATATATAATGATGCAAGAACATACTATTATGGTTTATACGTTGCTAAATTAGTAAATGAAAATAAAGATTTAGAGCATTATAAAACTAAAGTTGAAATTGTAGAGATTGCACCTCCACAAGTTTATGTGCAACCGCCGCGTTTATTTAATATAGAGGGAGAAGATGAAAATGAGTAAGTATGTAGATATTCCAGCTATTGTTCAAGTTATAGGTAATATATATTTGAATCCAGGATTATTAGATAATGAAAAATATAAATTTTATGAAGAAGATTTTCCTAATGAATTTCATAAAGTTATATTTGGAAGTATTTATAATTTACATGCTCTTGGAGCAAAAGAAATAAATATAAATACAATTGAAGATTATTTATATAACCGTCCAAAATCATATGGCGTGTATCAAAATAATAATGGTAAAGAATATTTACAAAAATTATCTGATACAGTTCAATTAGCAACATTTGATTATTATTATAGTCGAATGAAAAAAATGACATTATTAAGAATGTATGATAAAACTGGACTAGATTTAAAATGGTTATATGATCCAGATAATATATTAGATAGTAAAAAGAAACAAGCACAAGAGGATTGGTTAGATAACACCTCTCTTGAAGATATAGCCGAAAGTATAGATAAAAAAATAGTTGATATAAAATTAAAATATGTAGATGGAACAGATGAAGAATATGTTCAAGCTGGAGATGGAATCACAGATTTGATTGAGAGATTACAGCGTAATCCTGAAGTTGGTTATCCATTATATGGACCTCTAGTTAATACAGTTACAAGAGGAGCAAGATTAAAAAAACTATATTTAAGAAGTGCGGCAACCGGTGTAGGAAAGACAAGGGCGATGATCGCTGACGCATGTAACATAGCCTGTGATGAAATATGAAGTGCGGAAACAAATAAGTGGGAAGTTAATGGAACGAAAGAACCTACATTATTTATAACTACCGAGCAGGAAGTTGATGAAATTCAAACAATGATGTTAGCGTTCTTATCAAATGTTAATGAAGCACATATTATATATAATAAATATGAGAACGATGAATTTGAACGCGTTATGCATGCGGCAAATCTTATTAAAAACTCACCGCTTCATATAAAGAGATTACCTGACTTCAGTTTGCAAGATATTGAAAATGCAATAAAATATGGTATTCACGAATGGGGTATTAGATATGTATTCTTTGATTATCTACATACATCATTAAAAATCTTAGGTGAAGTATCATCTAAGGCAGGAATAAAGGGTTTAAGAGAAGATAATGTTCTCTTTATGATAGCAATAAGATTAAAAGATTTGTGTAATGAATATGGTGTCTTTATTATGACATCAACACAGTTAAATGCAGAGTATACAACAGCACAACAATATGACCAAAACTTATTGCGTGGTGCAAAATCTATTGCAGATAAGATTGACTACGGTGCGATTATGCTACAAACTAGTCAAGAAGATAAAGAGGCATTAAAGCCAATATTAGTTAAGCAAGGCTTCCCTGAACCAATTATTAAAATGTCTGTTTATAAGAATAGACGAGGACAATATAAAGACATATTATTATGGTGTAAAGCAGATAGGGGTACTTGTAGAATAGAACCTATGTTTGCTACAACATATCAATATGAACTTGTTGATTTACCTGATTTAAAAATTAAGATAAATCCTAGTATGTCAGCAAGTGCATTTTAGGAAAGGAGAGTGCGGCAATGGATGATAAAGAACAATTAGAGCAAATAAAAAATAATTTATCTATTGACCAGATATTTGATTTGCTTATATCTTTAGGTGCGGATCCTGTACTTAAAGATGATATAATCATGTGCCGTACAATCTGTCATGGCGGTGATAGTCATAAATTATACTATTATGATAACACAAAACTATTCCGCTGTTATACAGAATGTAGTGATACCTTCGATGTATTTCAACTCGTGGTTAAAGTACAATCGACCGGCGGCCGCACATTCTCATTACCGAAAGCTGTCAACTATATAATTAATTATTTTAATTTAAGCGTAGAAACTAAAAATTTTCCTGATGATAAGGATAAACTATCTGATTGGCAAATTTTATACAGGTATGGCAAAAATTTAAAAGAAGAGGATAGCGAAAGAAAAATTGAGATAAAGTTTTATGATGATAAGATTTTATCATTCTTACCGCGTCCCCGCATTTTACCATGGGAGGCTGAAGGGATTAGTAAGGAAGTTATGAATTATCATAATATATGTTATAACCCTTCGTCTCAAGCAATAGTAATTCCTCACTATGATGTTGAGGGTAGATTAGTGGGAATCAGAGAAAGAACTCTTATAAAAGAGAATGAGATCTATGGTAAATATAGACCTATGTATTTGAATAAACAAATGTATAATCACCCGCTAGGATTTAATCTATATAATCTTAATTATAGTAAAGAAAATATAAAGCAAACTAAAAAAGCAATTATATTTGAAGGTGAAAAAAGTTGTTTATTATTTCCTAGTTATTTTGGACAAGAGAATGATATATCTGTGGCTGTATGCGGCAGCTCGTTATCTAGTTATCAAGTTCAACTATTATTAGATTTAGGAATTGAAGAAATGATTATTGCTTTTGATAAACAGTTTCAACAACTTGGTGACAAAGAGCATCAAGGTTGGGTTAAAAAATTAAAAGATATTAATAAAAAATATAGTAAATATATAAAAATTAGTTATATTTTTGACAAAGAAAATCTTTTAGGTTATAAGGATTCTCCTATCGACCGAGGTAAGGAGGTATTCTTAGAATTATTTAATAAAAGATTTAGTTTGGAGGAGGAATAAAAATATGAACGATAAACTCGAGTTATGAATAAAAACTTGAGACAACCCTACGTTTACGTTCTTTGGTTGAGTAACCGAGGCGGGACAATATTCCGCTTTAAGTCAGCTTGATGAAAATCAAGTTAAAGAAGCTATTATTATAGCTCGTGGAGCCAACGACCAAATACGTATGGTTAATTATCGAGACTATGAAAACAAAGGCAAGGTGAGATAAAATGAAATATAAATTAATTAAAGAAGTCGATCCAGCCCTAAGTCCTATTCAGCAAATATTGTTGAATAGGGGTATTAAGTTAAGTGATATGCATCATTACTTAAATACAACAGACGCAGATATTTTGGACGCGGAGATGCTCGGTTCTGAGAGCATCAAAGCGGCCGCTGCCGCATTAATTTTAGCGATAAATAATAATTCAAAAACATTAGTATTGGTAGATTGCGATTGCGATGGTTATACATCTGCCGCAATACTTATAAATTACTTATATGATTTATTCCCTACTTTTGTAACAAATAATTTAAAATATTATTTACACGAAGATAAAACACATGGTTTATCAGATTGTATAGATTATATAGAAAAAAATGATTTTAAATTAATTATTATCCCTGATGCTGCAAGTAATGATTATGAGTATCATCACAAACTAAAAGAAGAGGGTCGTACAATTATTATTCTAGACCACCATGAAGCACCAATGGTATCTAAAGATGCTATTGTGCTTAATAATCAATTATCAAATTATCCAAATAAACAATTATCAGGAGCTGGTGTCGTATGGCAGTTTTGTCGTTATTTAGATAAGATACGTGGTGGACATACAGCAGATGAATATATAGATTTAGCCGCATTAGGAAATTGCGGCGACATGATGAGTTTACGCTCAATCGAGACTAAACATATTATAACCAAGGGTTTCCGCAACGAAAATATAAAGAACCCATTTATATATGGTATGGCTGAAAAGAACGCATACTCATTAGGAAATAAAATAACCCCAATAGGTGCAGCATTTTATATAGTTCCTTTTGTTAACTCAATGGTTAGAAGTGGAACTCTTGAAGAAAAAGAAATCTTATTTAAATCAATGCTTAAAAACGAAGCATTTAAAATGATATTATCTAATAAGCGTGGACATAAATTAGGTGAAGAAGAAAAATTAGTTGACCAAGCGTTAAGAACTGCGACCAATGTAAAAAGTCGTCAAACAAGAGAACAAGATAAAGGTATGGCTTTAGTAGAAGAGCAGATAGAAAAAAATAATATGATGCAACATAAAGTATTAATTTTCTTATTAGAACCAGGACAAATTGATCCTAATATTGCGGGATTGATAGCTAATAAAATAATGGCTAAATATCAAAGACCCGTATTAATGCTAACAAAAGTAAAAGTATTAAATCAAAATATGATATTAACATCTAATCCACCACAACCTTATTATGATACTTATTACAGGGGTAGTGCGCGTGGATACTCTAAATCAGGAATTGAAAATTTTAAAGATATATGTCAAGAAACCGGTTTGGTAGAATACGCAGAAGGACATCAAAATGCTTTTGGTATTAGTATTTTATCATCTTATATTGATAGGTTTATAGAATTAACAGATGAAGCATTAAAAGATTTACAAAGCGAACCTTTATATTATGTTGATTATATTTTCAAAGGGGTTGATGTTCAACCCAATACAATTTTAGATATAGCCAATCTAAGTGATATATGGGGACAAGATATGGATGAAAGTTTAATTTGTATTGAAAACTTAAAGGTTGTAAAAGAAAATTTAACTTTGATGAGTCCTGATAAAAAGCCAACATTGAAAATAACTTTACCAAATAAGATTAGTTTAATTAAGTTTGGTAGTTCACAAGAAGAATATGATAAATTATTAACAGATGGATATATAGAATTAAATGTCGTGGGTAAATGTAATGCAAACGAATGAATGGGAAATATTACACCACAAATACTTATTGAAGATTATGAAGTTATAGGACAAAGTAAATATAATTTTTAGTTGATAAATATTTAAAAATATAATATAATATAAATGAAAGTGAGGGCAGCAGATGATTCAATTAAACGATAAACAACTTGAAGGTTTAAATCTTGCAGTAGCCAGATATAGAGATGGTGAAAAGACTACTATTATATCAGGTTATGCGGGAACTGGAAAGTCAACCTTAGTTAAATTTATTATTGCCGCCCTAAATAATGACGGTATTGATCCAGATAAAGATGTTGTATATACATCGTTCACTGGTAAAGCAACTCAAGTATTACAAAAAAAAGGAAATAAAAATGTTAGTACATTGCACAAACTATTATATGAGTATTTTCCTAGAGCAGATGGCACATTCTTTAGGAAACCAGTATTAGATATACCATATAAAATTGTTATTGTAGATGAATGTAGTATGGTGCCTAAAGAATTATTAATGCAACTTGCAAAATATAAAGTTCATATAATTTGTTTAGGAGATCCAGGCCAATTGCCGCCAATAAATAAAGATGAAGATAATCATTTACTTGACAATCCACACGTATTTCTAAATGAGATTATGCGTCAAGAAGAACAAAGTGAAATAATAAAACTTACTATGGATGTCAGAGCAGGAAAACCTTTAAATCATTTTATTGGAAAAGAAGTTCAAATATTAGATAAAGATGAGCTTACAACAGGTATGTTAATGTGGGCAGACCAAATTATTTGTTCTACCAATGCAACAAGAATAGCATTAAATAAACAAATGAGGGCTTTATTAGGTCGCTGTGATAATCCTGAAGATGGAGATAAAGTAATTTGTCTTCGTAATTATTGAGATATATTAAGCGAAGATAAATCACCACTTGTAAATGGAACAATTGGAACATTAAAAAATAGTTTTGAAAGTTTCTTTAAATTACCTGGATATATTACAAATTATAGAATATCACAGATACCAACTGTTCTTGCAACTTTTGCATCAGATGATGGTATAACTACATTTAATAATTTAACAATGGATAAAAAAATGATTTTAGAGGGTGAACCAACATTAACTTCTAAAGAAAATTTTAAATTAAGTAAAAATAAAAAATATGTAAATAGTATTCCATTAAGTTTTACTTATGGATATGCCATTACTTGCCACAAAGCACAAGGTAGTGAATGGGATAATGTACTTGTTATTGAAGAAGGCTTTCCTTTTGATAAACAAGAACATATTAAATGATTATATACAGCCGCAACTAGGGCTGCTAAAAAACTAGTTATAATAAGAAAGATATAGGAGGAATAATTAATGAATAATAAGTATACAGTGCAAGGAGTTATGAATGACAGATGAGTTATTTGGTATAAAGATTTAAAGAAAAAAGGTAATAAAATAGGTGTTTATAAAATAATTGATTTAAATGATGGCAAAAAGACAGCAAGATTTGCAGTAAGATATAAACCAAGAGAGAATCAAACTCAAGAAGTTTCAGATTCATTAATTATATCTAACTGTATTGCAAATTTTTATAAACATTCTTACACAAATCCAAGAGTAAGATCTAGGGGCGGAAGACGCAGTTCATTCGTTTCAGGATAGGCGGCCGCATGAAACTTAGGTTATCTTACTTTTATCAAATAAGAAATTTTAAACCTAATATGATACCAATGTCAACTGCAATGTCAGATCCAGCCTGGTATCATGATTTTAAAGACTCAACTCATATCTTCACAGATAAACGAGGAATATTAAATGGACTTAGGTTACTCCCTATTATAGTTCAAAATGCAAATGGTGAAGTTCACTGTCCATGCGAACATAGAGATGCAACTAGATGTCCACTAGCTCATGATTATGAGGCGGCTCTTGAAAAAGTAGACCTCCCTAAATTAATGAAAGGCGTAAAATCATTTTGTGATGATTACTGCCAACAAAATAAAATTAAAGAAGAGCCTATTGCAGTATTAATGGTATATGAAGCACCTAATAATCCTTGCAGTGAAAGATATAGTTTATTAAAATATTTTAATTCACACGGAATTGAATGTAAAGAACTAGACTACCCTATAGAGTAGTCTATTTGATTTTTATTTAATTTTTTAGTATAATATAAATATATAGGTATGAAAGGAAGGGAAGATATGAGTAATAGATTTGAAGTTCATAGTCATACAATGTATAGTAATTTAAGACTTTTAGATAGTATTAACCGTCCGAAAGATTTAATTAATAAAGCAATTGAATTAGGATTAGCTGGTATAGCAATCACAGATCATGAGTGTATAAGTTCTCATCCTGAAATAAATTTTTATCAAACAGAAGTTCAAAAAGAACATCCTGATTTTAAAATAGCATTAGGAAATGAAATATATTTAACTGACACAAGAGATAGTGGTCAAAGATATTATCACTTTATTTTAATAGCAAAAAATAAAATAGGTCATCGCGCATTAAGAGAATTATCTTCAAGAGCGTGGATGAATAGTTATTGGAATCGAGGTCTTGAACGTGTTCCAACATTAAAAGATGATTTAGAAGAAATATTAAAAAAGTATCCGAATAGTTTAATTGGAACAACAGCATGTTTAGGTGGGGAATTAAGTATTAATACATTAGAATTAATAAAATGTGAAAAAACTAATGATAAAGATGGTGCGGCAGTTGCACATAATAATATAGTAAAATTTTTGTTATGGTGCAAAAATGTATTTGGAGATAATAATTTTTATATTGAATGTGCTCCTGGTACAAGTCGTGAACAAATCTTAGTTAATAAAAGATTTCCCGCAATTGCAAAAGCATTTGGATTAAAAATGGTTATTGGAACAGATGCACATTATCTTAAAAAAGAAGATAGATATGTTCATAAAGCATATCTTAATAGTAAGTTTGGAGAGCGTGAAGTAGATGAGTTCTATGAATTTGCATATCTTCAAAATAACGAAGAAATAATAGAACATTTAAAAGCATCTGATTTTAGTAATGAATTTATAGATGAAATGTTTCAAAATAGTTATGAAATATATGCAAAGATAGAAAATTATAATTTAGCTCATGCGCAAACAATCCCTCATGTTGAAGTAGAAGATTATCCTATTATAGAGATTGAATCAGAAGAATTTTTAGATAAGTATCCAGTTTTATCTGATATGTTTCAATCAAATGATCAAATAGAAAGATATTGGGTAAACAAATGTTCAAATAAATTAAGAAAATTGGGTTTAAGAAATGAAACTTATCTAAGTAGATTAGAAGAAGAGGCGGATATTAAAAGAACAATTAGTGAAAAATTAGGAACTAATATGTTTGCATATCCAGTTACACTTCAACATTATGTAGATTTATTTTGGAATTGTGGAAGTATAGTAGGAGCTGGTCGTGGTTCAAGTTGTTCAGGTTTAAATCATTATTTATTAGGTATAACTCAACTTGATCCGATACAATGGAATCTTCCATTCTGGAGATATTTAAATAAAGAGCGTGTTGAGTTAGGTGATATAGATTTAGATTTATGTCCAAGTAAGCGTCCTAAGATTTTAAATGAAATTAAAAAAGAAAGAGGACAAAATTTTAAGGCGGAAATAGATGATTTAAGTAGAAAGAATCTTGGTTGTACATTAATAGCAACATTTGGTACAGAGGGTACAAGATCAACAATATTAACTGCATGTCGTGGTTATAGGAATGAAGAGTATCCAGATGGTATAGATGTTGATACAGCACAATATTTATCATCATTAATCCCAAGTGAACGTGGGTTCTTATGGCCGCTTAATGATGTTATTAATGGTGATGAAGAAAAAGGTAGAAAGCCAATTAAAACATTTATAAATGAAGTAAATATGTTTCCTGGATTATTAGATATAATGTCTGGTATTGAAGGTTTAGTAAATAAAAGAAGTAGTCATGCTTCAGGAGTTATCTTATTTGATGAAGATCCATATGAGTTTGGTGCATTTATGAGAACTCCAAAAGGAGAAATTATCACAGCGTATGATTTGCATATGTGTGAAGCATGTGGTATGACGAAATATGACTTCTTAGTAACAGAAGTTCAAGATAAATTAACAGAAGCAATTAAAATGTTGCAAGATTATGGAGAAATTGAAAGTGATTTAACATTAAGAGAAGTATATGATAAATATTTTCACCCAAATGTTCTTCCTATTGAAGATAATAAATATTGGAAAGTATTGCAAGATAATAGTGTTTTAAATATCTTTCAGTTTGATAGTGATGTTGGAGGTCAAGCCGCAAAAAAGATTAAGCCAACAAATATAATGGAAATGGCGGATGCAAATGGTTTGATGAGATTAATGACTGCGGAAAAAGGTCAAGAAACTCCAATGGAAAAATATATAAGATTTAAGAATAATATAAATTTATGGTATAGAGAAATGGACTCATATGGTCTAACAAAAGAAGAACAAAAAGTATTAGAGCCATATTTTAAGAGTTCACATGGTGTTCCTCCAAGCCAAGAGCAGTTAATGAGAATGTTAATGGATGAAAAGATTTGTAACTTTACTCTTGCGGAAGCGAATGCCGCACGTAAGATAGTTGGTAAGAAACAAATGAATAAGATCCCCGCATTAAGACAACAGGTATTAGATCAAGCGTCAAGTCCATGTATGGGTAATTATATATGGAAGTGTGGTGTTGGTCCGCAGATGGGATATTCATTTAGTATCATTCACGCGTTAGCATATAGTTTCATTGGTTTTCAAACAATGTATATAGCGACAAGATGGAATCCGATATATTGGAACACAGCGTGTTTAATAGTTAATAGCGGAAGTCTTGAAGAAGATAGTGATTTTGAAGAAGACGAGGATGGATATATAGTTGAGAAAAAAGAAAAATCAACAGATTATAGTAAAATAGCAAAAGCGTTAGGAGATATAATTAATAAAGGAATTAAAGTTAGTTTAGTTGATATAAATAGGTCAGATTATAGTTTTCAACCAGATGTAGATAATAATGAAATATTATTTGGTATGAAAGCATTAAATAATGTTGGCGGTCCGATTATTGAACAAATAAAAGCAAGTCGTCCTTATGCGGGAATCGCAGATTTTATGGCAAAGTGTCCGTTGAATAAGAGTGCAATGATTAGTTTAATTAAGGCGGGTGCATTTGATAAAGTAGATAGAGATAATGCGGCGGCCGCAGGTGTAGAACCACGAATCTGGACAATGGTATATTATTTAAGTAAGGTTTGTGAAGCAAAGAAAAGATTAACCTTACAAAACTTTAATGGTCTATTGCAACACGAACTTATTCCTCAAGAATTAGATTTTCAAAAAAGAACTTTTGTATTTAATAAATATTTAAAAGCAAATCAAAAAGTTGGAAAATATTATGTATTTAATCCATCTTGCGAAGAGTTTTATAATAAGTTTTTTGATGCTGACCAGTTAGAAGTAATAAATGGTTTAACTTGTATTCTTCAAACAAGATGGGATAAGATTTATCAAGATGTTATGGCGGAAGCCCGCACATGGTTACAAGAACATCAAGAAGAAATGTTAAAGAAATTTAATATGATATTATTTAAAGAATATTGGGATAAATATGCACAAGGAAATATTTCTGCGTGGGAAATGGAATCATTATGTTTCTATTATCATGAACACGAGTTAGCACATGTTAATACATATAAATATGGAATTGCAAATTTCTTTGATTTGCCAACAGAACCTCCTATTGATTCAATGTTTAAGAGAAATGGTAAAGACATTCCAATCTATCAAACATTTAAAATAATAGGAACAGTAATTAATAAAAATGATGTAAAAAGTTCAATCACAATATTAACGACAAAAGGTATCGTAACTGTCAAATTTACAAAAGAATATTATGCAATGTATAATCGTCAGTTAAGCGAAATCCAAGAAGATGGAACAAAAAAGATAACTGAAAAAGGTTGGTTCACAAGAGGAACAAAAGTTATGATAACTGGGTTTAGAAGAGATGATATGTTTGTTGCAAAAAGTTATACAAAAACACAAACACATCAATTATATAAAATATTAGAAGTAGATGGCGGCAATATGAAACTCGAACATGAAAGAAAAACAGCCGCAGAAGAATAGGAGAATATATGAAAAAAATAATTGAACATGGTTTTATGAGTTATATGGAAACTACCTGTCCATACTGCGGTTGTAAGTTTTCATTTGAATGGGAAGATGTAATTAGCCCAACATGAGGTCCTACTTGAAGATATGATAATACAAATATTACAGTTAGTGGTTGTTGTATTACTACAGGAACGGCTCAAAATTATGAAATTTTCTGCCCTGAATGCAAAAGAAAATTTCCTATTTTAAACTGGTCTTTCTCATATCCTAGAGGTAATTGTCCTTTTACTTATAGTGGAGAATGGAAAAATACATCTGTAACAAAATGTGACACAGAATGTACGTGTCATAAGTGTTCAGACAAAAATGATTAATCATATTAAGCAAAAATTAAAATTGTCATAGAGGTTAAAATCCTTGAAATAATTTAAATACTAAGGAGGAGACTATGAAAGTCATTAAACGTGATGGTCGCTTGGTTGTTTTTGACCCAGCGAAAATCGAGAGAGCTATTCTCGCAGCATTCGAGGATGTAGATGGTGAAATATCTGACTACGCTAAAGATAAAGCTGAAAATATAGCAAGTTATATTGAAGGATATTATTTAGATGTTGATGAAACACCTAATATTGAAGATATCCAAGACCTAGTAGAAAAAGGTCTAATGGCAACAAAAAGAAAAGATGTTGCAAAAGCCTATATTTTATATAGGGAAGAAAGAAATAAAATTAGAAATTCCAATAGCCAATTAATGAAGGCTATTAAGGAAAAGATTGAAGCATCAGATGTTCAAAATCAAAATGCTAATATTGATGAATATTCTTTCGGCGGCCGTATGGGTGAAGCCCGCAGTGAGTTAATGAAAGATTATGCATTAAATTATTTAGTATCTGATATGGCAAGAGAAAATCATTTAAATAATGAAATTTATATTCATGATTTAGATGCTTATGCTGTTGGTATGCATAACTGTTTAACCATTCCTTTTGATAAACTATTAGCAGAAGGATTTAACACAAGACAAACAGATGTTAGACCAGCTCGTTCAATTAACACAGCATTTCAATTAGTTGCAGTTTTATTTCAATTACAATCACTTCAACAATTTGGAGGAGTTAGCGCAAGTCATTTAGATTGAACTATGGTTCCATATGTTCGTATGTCATTTAGAAAACATTGGATTAATGGTGTAAAATATATTGAAGATAAAGTTAATGAAATTCCTGTTCAATATTTACCAGAAGAAACATCTATTGAAGATGAAGATTATCAAATGTTTCCAAGAGCATATCAATATGCAATGGATATGACAACAAAAGAACTTATGCAAGCTGTTCAAGGTATGTATCATAATCTAAATACACTACAATCTAGAAGTGGAAATCAATTACCTTTTACTTCTATTAACTATGGTACTTGTACTTTACCTGAAGGTAGAATGGTTACAAAAGCATTATTAGAAGGCTCTATTGAAGGTGTAGGAAAAGTTAGAAAAACTCCTATATTCCCATGCGGTATATTCCAATGTATGAAAGGTGTTAATCGTAAACCTGGAGACCCTAACTATGATTTATTTAAGTTAGCATTAAAATCAACAGCTCAAAGATTATATCCTAATTATGTTAATATAGATTGGTCTACTAACGCGGGATATGATATTAACGATCCTAAAACATATGTTTCAACTATGGGTTGTAGAACTTATAATGGTGCGGATATTAATGCTGAACCTGGCACAAATCCTCAAACTAAGGACGGCCGCGGCAATATATGTCCAGTTACTATTGTAATGCCAACATTAGCTATGGAAGCTAAAGAAGAAGCTGAAAGATTTAGAGAGGGAGCAGATGTATATTTTGATAAAATTGAATTATTTATGACGCTATTAGATAAAAAAATCCATGAAGCTAGAGATATGTTAGTTGAAAGATATAAATGGATTATTAGTCAAAATCCTGAATCTGCAAAATTTATGTATGAAAATGGATTAATGCTTGGCTATGATGGTAAGACAGTTGAAAGTGCTATGAAACATGGAACTCTTGTAATAGGTCAAATTGGTATGGCTGAAACATTACAAATTTTAATTGGTTGCGACCATACAGAACCTAGAGGAATGGAATTAGCAAAAAGAATTGAACAATTATTTAAAGATAGATGTGCTGAATTTAAAAAAGAATTACACTTAAATATTGGTGTTTATTATACACCTGCTGAAAATATGTGTTATACATCTATGAAAAAATTTAGAAAAAAATATGGAATTATTCCTAATGTAAGTGATAGAGATTATTTCACAAATAGTATTCATGTTCCTGTATGGAAAGAAATGAGTCCATTTGAAAAAATTGATATTGAAAGTCAATTAACTGGATATAGTAATGCAGGATGTATTACTTATGTAGAATTAGAGGGCGGAGTTAAAAATAATTTAGACGCTCTTGAAACTATTGTTAACTATGCTATGGATAAAGATATTCCATATTTCGCAATAAATGTTCCAAATGATATATGTTTAGATTGTGGCTATACTGATGAATTCAATGATAAATGTCCAATGTGCGGAAGCACGCATATTCAACAACTTAGACGTGTTACTGGATATTTAACAGGAGATTATAAAACAGCATTTAATAAAGGTAAACAACAAGAAACTGAACAAAGATATAAACATAGTAAAAAATTGGAGAACTGGCATGATTAGAATTGCTGGGTTAAATGGAAATGATTTTGTCAATGGAGAAGGTGTAAGCGTTAGCTTATTCCTTCAAGGTTGTCATTTTCATTGTAAAGGATGTCATAATCCTGAAACTTGGAATCCTGAAGGCGGAATTGAAGTTGATGAAGGAGATTTAATTCAACAAATTTTAACATTAATAAATGCTAATAATATTACTCGTAATCTTAGTATCTTAGGTGGAGAACCACTTGATACCGAACAAAAAAGATATTTTTTAAGAGAATTAATAATACGAGTAAGATATTATTATCCAGAAATTAAAATTGTGCTTTGGACAGGATATAAATATAATGATATAAAAGATAAAGAAGATTTTAAATATATATTAGAAAATATAGATTATTTGATTGAAGGCCCTTTTATATTAGAGGAACGCGACATAACGCTTAAATGGCGCGGCAGCCGCAATCAAAATATAAGAAATATGAAAACAGGAGAAAACATCAATGATTAATTTTTTAAAAATATTTTTTCCAGCTCTTATGGTAACTGGAGCAGTTGGTAGCTGCGTTGTAAATCTTGTTACAGATAAATCTAATTGGCCTGTAACATTGCAATGGTTTGGAGCTGCATTGCTATATACAGCATTATTATTTAGAAACAAATAAAAGGTAAGGAGGTAAGTTATAATTTATTAAAATAGCTTACCTCCTTTTTCTTATTTTTCAGGGGGTAATCATGGAAAGAAAAGAAATATGTGATAAGATTTATTACATGACTAAAAAAAGAAAATCTTTTAAAACCGTTTGTCAAGAATTAAATTTAAAAGATTATGAAGTTATAGGTTTAGTAACTATAATGGCACAAGAGGGATATAATATTGATTTTGTAGATGGAGAGCTTATTATTAGAAAAGTTCCTAAACAAAATCAAGATGTTTATGAAATTCCATATAATTTAGAACATTTAAAATTATTATTAATTAGTGATACTCATTTATGTTCTAAATATGATAGATTAGATATTTTAAAATATTTATATTCAAAAGCAGAAGATAAAGGTATTCAACATATATTACACTCAGGTGATTTTACTGATGGTCGTTCAAATAGACCAGAACATGTATATGAATTAAAAGAGCATTCTTATGAAGGACAAGTTGATTATTGTGTTGATAGATATCCTCAATTTAATGGAAAAACATATATAATTTCAGGTAATCATGATGACTGGTGGTATAAATCTGCAGGAAGTGAAATTGTAAAAACAATAGCTAAACAAAGAGAAGATATGGTTTATTTAGGTCCTGATGTTGCAGATTTAAAAATTGGTAAATTAAAAATTAGATTATTTCATGGAATGGGCGGCGGCGCATATGCTAAATCTTATAAATTACAAAAATATTTAGATAGCATTCCAACCGCAGAAAGACCTGATATTTTACAAACAGGACATACTCATCAATCATTCTATATGAAACAAGATGGTACACATTGTTTTCAAACCAGCTGTTTAGAAGATCAAACGCCATATTGTAGAAGTATGGGTATGGGAAATGATAAATCATGTTGATGAGTTGATGTAGACTTTGATGATAAGGGAAATATTTATAGTATTAAACCTGAATTAGAAACATTTGGAGACAAGAAAATTTATACTAAAAGGAAGTAGTTTTTATGAAAGATGTTACACAATGAATGATAAACAGCTATGGGTTAGATGATAAGGGCTATGATTTTATGGGTTATACTTTTACAGATCAAAGACAATTAAGCTTTCATCATCTCATCGTTCCTAAAAAAGATTGCCCTAAATTAAGATTGGGCAATGGATACTTTTTATGAAATGGAGCTATTTTAAAACAACTAACCTCACATAATTATTTACACGTAATAGAAAGAATAGATAGAAATACTTTTTTAAAAATTACACAAATATTAATAGCAGAAAATCAAACAGGAGAAATAAATATAGAATTATTAAAACAAATTAGATTTTTATTAGAACATTTTGAAAAAGAGCATTATGATGAAACTGATAAAAAAGGCAAAATTTTAATTAAATCGAAATATATAACAGAAAGGATCCCGCTATAAATGACAATAGAAGAAAAAATACAAAAACATCAAGAATTATTGAATATCCTACATGAAGTTTATATTGCAAAAAATCATGATTATGGGGATAGTGTTCATGATACTTATAATAAATATGGAATAGTTTCTTTTTTGGTAAGACTTGAAGATAAATTAAATAGAGCTAGAACAATTAGTTCTAAATCTCAAATGGTAGAAGATGAAAAATTGAAAGACACTTTATTAGATATGGCAAACTATGCTATTTTAGCAATTTTAGAGTTGGAGGATAATAATGGATAAAAAAATAAAAGAAGCATTAGAAAAAGAAATTATAAGACAACAACAAAATATTGAATTAATTGCGAGTGAAAATTATGTATCTAATGATATATTAAAATTACAAGGAAGTATATTTACAAATAAATATGCAGAAGGATATCCCTCTAAAAGATATTATGGGGGATGTGAAAATGTTGATACTGTTGAACAATTAGCTATTGATTATGTATGTAAATTATTTAATGTAAAATATGCAAATGTTCAACCTCATAGTGGTAGCAGTGCTAATATGGCGGTATATAGAGCATTATTACAACCTGGTGATACTGTATTAGGCATGAATTTAAGTTCCGGTGGACATTTAACACACGGATATAAATTAAATTTTAGTGGAAAAGATTATAATATTATTAGTTATGATGTTGATTATAATGGATATATTAATTATGATAATATTGAAGAATTAGCACTACAATATAAACCTAAAATGATTATAGCAGGCGCTTCCGCATATCCAAGAAAAATAGATTTTGCAAGATTTAAAGATATTGCAGATAAATGTGGTGCATATTTAATGGTTGATATGGCACACATAGCTGGATTAGTTGCGGCAGGTTTTCATCAAAATCCTTGTGATTATGCAGATGTAGTAACTTCCACTACACATAAAACACTACGTGGACCTCGTGGAGGAATTATATTAACAAATAATAGTGAAATTAGTAAAATAATTAATAAAACAATATTCCCAGGTATTCAAGGTGGACCTTTAGAGCATGTAATCGCCGCAAAAGCTCAGTGTTTTTATGAGGCACTACAATCCGATTTTAAAGAATATCAAAAACAAGTATTAAAAAATATTACAGCAATGGCTGAAGAGTTTCGTTCACTTGGGGTTTCTTTAGTAAGTGATGGCACTGATAATCATTTAATTTTAGTTGATGTATTTCACTCTTTTGGTTTAACAGGGGCGGAAGCAGAAATAATTTTAGATAAAATTCATATTACAGTTAATAAAAACACTATTCCAGGAGAAACATTAAAAGCAACTGAGGCAAGTGGTATTAGAATTGGTAGTCCTGCTATGACAACTAAAGGACTTAAAGAAGAAGATTTTAAAACAATAGCAGATATTATTTATATGGCTTTATCTTTAAGAACTGATAAAAATGCATTAGAAAGACAAAAAGAAAGGGTATTAGAAATTACAAATAAAATTTATTATGAGCAAACTAATTTTTAGATATAGTGCTATGAATAGTGGCAAAACAACCAATTTGTTACAAGTAGCACATAATTATGAAGAACGCGGGTTTATGGTTAAAATAGCTAAACCTGAAATAGATACAAAGGCGGATGACCGTGTTTCTAGCCGCATTGGACTAGAACGAAAGGTAGACTACCTAATACCGCCGCAAGGAGAAATATCAATAGATCTAAGAACTAATGTGCTATTGATTGACGAAGCACAATTTCTAAATAAAGAACAAATAGATCAATTATATGAAATATCAAAATTATATAATATTTTAATTATTTGCTATGGTTTAAGAACGGATTTCCGCATGCAAGGATTTCCTGGGGCTACTCGTCTACTAGAAATAGCTGATGAAATTGAAGAATTAAAAACTATTTGCTCTTGTGGCAAAAAGGCTACATTTAATCTTCGTCTAATTAATGGTTTTCCAACATTTGAAGGAGACCAAGTGTCTATTGATAATCAAGAAGAAATAAAATATGATAGTATATGCGGGGATTGTTATTTAAAATTAAAACAAGGAGCTAAAAATGGATTATAAAATTGAAACTAAAATTACTGATTTTGATATTAATTGAAAAAAAATAAAATCAGCATGTATGACTACTATATCAAAAGAAGCTGGAGATAAAGAACCATCAAGTGAATGAAAAAGAAAATTATTATTATGTGAGCATAGTCCTATTCGTCGCGGTACTGTAAGTTGGAAGTGAGATGCTATTCCCTATGCAATTTCAACTCATTTTGTAAGACATCATGAAGGTGTAGAAAAATGGGTAGGCACTCAAAGAGCTGATAGAACAGAAGTAAAAGATAGAAGTGAAAGAAGCCAAATGAATCCAGTCCCTATGGAGATGGAAGCTAATATTCAAGCATTAATTAATATATCATATAAAAGACTTTGTACTTGTGCAGATCCACTTACTAGAAAATATTGGGAAAATACTTTATTAGCAATTAAGGAATATGATGAAGATATATTCTGGGCTTGTGTTCCTCAATGTATTAGATGTGGAGGATGCCCTGAATATAAAACTTGTGGATATTATGAACAATTTGCAAAAAATCTAACAATGGAAGAACAAATAGATATTCATAAAAGATATGATAAATATAATGAAGAAAGAGCTAAAAGACTAACTTTGAAAAAATAAAAAAAATATATTATAATATTTATATATAAAATAAGAAAAGAGGTAAAAAATATGATAAGACCAATTTTAACATATCCTGCGGATAAAGAAATATTAACACAAAAAAGTGTTGAAGTAACAGAATTTAATGATGAAATAAAAGAAATTATAACCGATTTAATTGATACATTAAAAAATTCAACTGGTGCAGGCATTTCCGCAATTCAAATTGGAAAACCTTATCGTATTTGTGTTATAAATTGGTGTGATATTCATGTTTTAGTTAACCCAAAAATAACTAGAACAAGAGGAACTCATTCAATGAGGGAAGGCTGTTTATCAGTTCCTGGATTATTTGTTGATCATGAACGAGCTCAAAAAGTATGGATCACTGCACTAAACGAAAATGGTGAAGAATATGAATATGCTGAGGGCGGCAATGGTAGCTATATTGCTCAACATGAATTAGACCATTTTGAAGGTACTTGTTCATTATTCCAAGCATATGATGAAATAGAAAAAAATATAGGGGTTGAAAAGAAAAATGAAAATAATTAAAAGATTTTTATTAAATAGAAAATTAAAAAAAGAATATAAAAGAAAAATATTAGAACATAAAACAAAATTAATTCAAATTTTTAGAGAATTATTACAATGAAAAGATTGTGATTGGATAACTAAAGACTTGGATGTAATGAATAATTTATGGTATAGAATATTAGAACATGATGATAGTCTATATGATAAAATAGAAATGAAAATATTTAAAAATCCTGATGGGAATTATTCTCAAGAAGAATATGACGCCGCAGTTCAACATCACATAAATAATAACGACCATCATTGGGAGAATAGAGTAGATGACCAAATTTTAACCTTACAAACTAAGCTAGCCTGTGTTGAAAATCTACTAGATTGAATGTCTTATAAAACAGCTCCTTATGAAGAATGATTTACATTCATTGAAAATACAAAACTACCAGAAATACAAAAAAACTTCATGAAAGAATTTATGTGAGTAATAATAAATAATAAAATGGAGGTATAATTATGTTATGGTTTTGGATATTAGTTGGAATAGTAGTAGTATTAACAATAATATTTGTAATCTGCGCTATTATAACTGGTAAAAGTATGGAAGCATATTACACAGGACTAGATGACGAAGAGAGGTATTTAAATGATATTCCAGAAAAACAAGAAGAAAAAATTAAAGAAGAAGAATAGCACTGTTGAAATGGGAACTTCTCTTTACGAAGTAAATAAAGGGCTTGTAGAAAAAAATGTTCCTGATTTAACAGATGAAGAAATGCAAAATAAAAAAACATTAATAATTGATTTTATAAATAATACAAGTAATCAATATTATATGTTATTATGCAATGATAAAAAAGATTATACAATATTTAGAAGAGAAACGAATGAAAATAAAGATTTCTTAGACAATCTTGAAACTCCAGACCGCGATAGATTATGGAATGTATTAATTGATGAATGTCTTCCTAACCGCGGCCGCACAAAATCAATAGAATTAACTGAAAATCAAGATGCTGTTGAGATATGGATCTCAATTGAGAGCGAAAGTTATTGCTATATGTTTTTTCCATATGATGCAGCTATCATTGAATGTTAGGAGGATAAAATGACAATTATTGCAAATGTAAAAGGTTTTACTTTAGCACATCCAGTTATGGTTGTTGATAATGATAAAGTCGTTTATGCAACAAAAGCATCTTTAAAAGATATGCCTGAATTACTTTCTCATTTTGCTCAAACTTATAATTGTAATCATATTACTTTTGTAGGTAATCAAAAATTTGCTGAGAAAATGGCAAATCAAACTAAAGATATTTTTAAAGCTAAATATAGTAAAGAAACTGAATTAGAAATTGAATACATTACTAAATAATAGTAATGTTTTTTTGTTGAAAAAAATAAAAAAATAGAGTATAATAAAGTATAAAGGAAAGAAAAGGAGATAAAATTATGAAATATTTATTAGAAACAACTGAATCTTATAGAGTTAGTACTGAAGAAGAAGTAACTCAATTAATAGAAAATGCAAAAAAAGATAATCATTATATATTAAAAAAACACACTTCACAAATTAAAGAGCGTAAACAAAAAGGTGAGGTTGTTGATATGTGGTATAAAGTAACCTTAACAAAATATTTTACAAGTGAAAAAGAACCTGAAGGAACAACAGAAATTGTTTATAATGAGGGGAGCGCATTTTAATTATGGAAATAAAATATAAAAAATTAGATTCAAATGCAAAAGAACCAACTCAAGGGAGTCCATATGCAGCAGGATATGATTTATATGCAGCAACAGATAAAGCAACAGGAATTAGACCGCATACAACAGTAAAGATTGGAACTGGTATTGCTATTGAGTTACCTGAAAATACCTTTGGTGCTATTTTTGCTAGAAGCGGACTTGCTACAAAACAAGGATTGCGTCCTGCAAATTGTGTAGGAGTAGTTGATTCGGATTATAGAGGAGAAGTTATTGTAGCATTACACAATGATACAGATAATATACAAGTTATTTCATCTGGTGATCGTATAGCTCAATTGGTAGTTATGCCTTATATACCTGTTAGATTTATTGAAACAGAAGAATTAACAGATACTGTCCGTGGTGATGGTGGATTTGGTTCTACAGGAGTTTAATATGTTTGCAGCTCTAATGGGATTGCTTACAGCCCAAAACAATCTTAGAATGACTCAAGCAAGATTAATAACTCATCATATACCAATTAATAATAATGATATTGAAAAAGAACAAAAAGAAAAAGAAGAATATAAACCAAAGCATGAAGAAGAATTTTATAGACCTAAACATGCTAGTGAAATAGATATGTCAATATCAATTTAGGAGGAAAAATGAAATATTTAATTACAGGTAGCGGTTATTTGGCTAAAAATTTAATAGCTAGATTGTTAAACCACCCAGACACTGAAAAAATTAAAATCTTTTCAAGAGCAGAAAAAGAACAATGAGAAACAAAAACTCTTTTTAATAATGATTCTAGATTAGAATTTATTATTGGAGATGTTAGAGATTATCAAGCAATTTGTACTGCTTTTGTTGACGTAGATCGTTGTATTCATACTGGCGCAATTAAAAGAATTGAAGTTGCAGAAAAACAACCAATGGAAGCAATTAAAACTAATGTAATTGGTAGTATGAATGTTATAAATGCGGCAATCGCTAATAAAGTTAAAAAACTTATACTTATCTCAACTGACAAAGCGACTTCCGCAACCACTTGCTATGGCAGTACTAAATTCTTAATGGAATGTATGGCATATGCAAACGAAAGTGATACAGATATTATTTGCACTCGTTATGGAAATGTATTTGGTTCAACCGGCAGTGTTGTTCCAATATTTGATGAATTAAGCAAACAAGGTAAACCATTAACTATTAGAAATGGAGAAATGACTCGTTTCTTTATGGAAGTAAGTAAATGTGTTGATATTATTATAACTGCATTAGATTGTGGGAAAAATGGAGAATTATGGATATATGCTAGTAAAGCCTGTACAATTAAAGATCTAGCCGATGCTTTTGGCGGAGAACAAATTATTACTGGTGTAGAAAACATTGAAAAAAATGATGAAGCCCTTATTACTATTAATGAATTAAATCACAGTATAAAAGCTGATGAATATTATATTATTCGTAAAGATTATAAAAGTGACATTGAATATACAGAGCCGTTAACAAGTTATACAGCAGAAAGATTAACACAAGATGAAATTAAACAAATGATTAAGAATTGGAGGATGGCAAATGATAAAAGTTAGTATCTTAATGCCAGCCTTCAATGCTGAACGTTTTATTCGAAATGCTTTAGCAAGCATTCCAAAAACTGACGAGATAGAAATTATAGTTGTTAATGATGGCTCTACAGATAAAACTGCGGCAATAGCTAAAGAATTTGATGTAAAATTAATTGACCGTAAGAAAAATATGGGCGTTGGTTATTCGCGCAAAGAGGCGCTTGCCGCCGCACAAGGTGAATACATAATGTTCTTTGATAGTGATGATACTATTAATACTGAAAATTTTAAAAAAGTAGTAGAAATGTTAGATGGAACTGATATAGTTTATTACGATATGATAAATAATAATGGAGAAATATATCATTTAAATGATTATTATAAAACAAAAGTTGTAGGAATGGTTAAATTTATTAGAAGAGAATATGCAAATAAATTTGATTATCCAGCACTACCAAGATACGAAGACGTAACTTTTAATGAAATGTTACAAAGTCTTCCACATACAGAAAAATTTTCTAATTTAATTGTAGTAAACTATAATAACCCTAGATATGATAGCACTAGCGCAAAATGGCTTAGAGGTGAATTATAAAATGAAAATCAAATTATATTCACAATATCGTAGGTTTAATGATTTTCAAGAGCCAAAATATATTCAATGAGATCCAGACGGACAAATAGAAGCATATCATGATGTTTTTATCTCGGCGGCAATTCATAATAAAAATAACGGAAAAAAGAAAATTGCAATTATAACAGAACCAAGATGTGTTTGGCAACATGTTTTTGGAAACTTTGATATAGAACTATTTTTAAAAAGACAATATAATCTTTTTCAATATATATTTACATTTGATAATGAAATATTAAAATTGCCTAATGCTAAACCAATAGGTTTTCCTGGAATATGATATTCAGGAGACGAAGAAAAAACAAAAAATATCTCTATGTGTTGTTCTAATAAATCTATGTGTCCATCACATCTTAAAAGAAAAAAAGTTGCAGATAAATTAAAAAATAAAGTTGATATATTAGGAGATTATTTAGGAGAAGCAAGAGCTTCAACAAAAGACATATATAGTCAATATAAATACAGTGTTGTGTTAGAAAATGATTGCTCTTATTGATATTATACAGAAAAAGTTATTAATGCTTTTGCTAATAAATGTATTCCAATTTATTATGGTACGCCTAGAATATTAGAACTATTTAATCCAAAAGGAATAATTTTTGTTGAAAATTTAGATAAAATAGAAGAAATTATTGATAATCTAAACCCTCACTATTATGAAGAAAATATAGACGCAGTAAATGAAAATTTTGAACTAGCAAAAAAATATAGTTGTTATGAAGATTGCCTATATTTAGATTATCAAAAAGAATTGGAGGACTTATGAAAATATTAGTTTTAAGTTGTGATAAGTATTCATATTTATGACCAACTTTTTTTACATTGCTAGATAAGTATTATCCAAATCATCCAGAGGTATATCTTTCAACAGAACAAAAAAATTGTAAATATTGTAAAACAATCAATACTAAATCTGAAATATGAACAGATAGATATCAAAATGCGTTAAGACAAATTCCTGATGATTATGTTTTAGTTTTGTTAGAAGATTTTTTTATTCGTGGACCTGTTGATGAAGAGCGTATTAATCAATCATTAGAACTAATGAAAAACAATAAAAAAATTGCAGTATGTAATTTTGAATTACAATATAGAAAAGGAATTGAAAATGCATATCCTGGATATGATATTCAAAAAAATAATCAAATATATTTAAACTCTTGTCAACCTAGTTTGTGAAATAGAGAAATATTAATTAATAGATTACAAACACCTCAAGATGCATGAGCATGAGAGACAACTCTTATTAATAGTCCATATCTTCATTTAATTAATAATACAAATAAATATATTATTGATATTGGATATAGACACCAAGCCATAACTGGAGATGGTTGAGGAGTAACAAGAGGCAGATTGTCTCAAGAGTGTCAAGACTTCTTAAAAACAGAAGGTTTAGAAATTAAAAAACATAAATTAAGTATTATTACACCCTATTACAATGTCTTAAACTATACCAAAGAGTTGGCGGCAGCACTTGAACCGCAATTAACAGATGCAGTGGAATGAATTATTGTAGATGATGGTTGTAATGAGACCGAATTAGATAAATTAAATGCTCAAGTTATTCATTTAAAAGAGAATAGCGGCGGCGCTAGTGTTCCACGAAATGAAGGAATGAAAATTGCAGATGGCGATTATACAGTATTTATAGATGCTGATGATTTAGTTCAACCATATTATATAAAAACAATTTTAAATAAAATTGAAAATAGTACATTTGATTATTGCTATTTTGGCTGAAAGGGTATTGGAGCATTACCTGTAAACATAATGATTACTGATCAACCGCCAGAATGGAACACATCAATATGAAATTGTATTTATAAAACAGAAAATATAAAAAATATTCAATTTGATCCTGCGCTATGTATGGCTGAGGATTATGAATTTAATAAGCTAGCCCGCATAGGAAAATGTGAACACATAAATAAAATAATTTATATTTATAGGGCTGGTGTTGAAAATGGATTAACAAAACGTGGAACTAAATATAACCCAAAATATAATAAACAATATGATTATAGTAATGTATTTTATTTTTATAAATTATCTGAAATTGGTGGTGTTGAAACATTTATATATCAACTTGCAAAAAAATACCAAAATTTAGATATAACAGTATTTTATAAAGAAGCTGATTCTCAACAATTAGCACGATTAAGCAGATATGTTAGTGTTAAACAATATACAGGACAAAAAATTACTTGTAAAAAAGCATTCTTTCACTATGATAGAAGTGCTATTGATACAATACAAGCTGATGAATATTATGGTATGATACATGCAGATTATCTTAATTTTAGAGCTGCTCCTCCACCAACACATCCTAAAATTAAAACATATATTGGAGTAACTCAAGCTGTTTGTGATGCATTTAAAAAACGCACTGGTAAACCTTGTGTTTGCTGTTACAATCCTTTAGTAATAGGAAATCCACCTAAGGTATTAAGATTACTTTCCGCAACCAGATTTACATATGAAAAGGGTGCTCAAAGAATAGAACAACTTGCAACAGCTTTAGAACAAGCTGGTATCCCATATGAGTGAACTATTTTTTCAGATACGGTATTTCCTGCAAAAAAACATAATATTATATTTAGAAAACCTCGTATGGAAATTTATGATGATCTAAGAAGAGCAGATTATGTAGTTCAATTAAGCGATACAGAATCGTTTTGCTACACAATGGTTGAAGCACTATCTGTTGGAACTCCAGTTATTGTATGCCCATGACCATGTTTAAAAGAACTTGGAGTTAACGAAACAAATTCATTTATTTTACCATTTAATATGAAAAACATTCCCGCAAAAGAAATTTATGAGAAAAAATTTAATTTTAAATATACTGTTCCAAAAGATATGTGAAACACATTCTTAACTCAAGATGAATCAACCTATGCCCAAGAGCGTAGTAGATTATATTTAGTAGAGGCTCTTGATACTTATGAAGAAATGAAGTTAAAAGACGGTGTTTTGGGATATCTACCTAAACGCGGAACAAGATGAACAGTAAATAAAGATAGATTAGATTATTTATTAGGTCAAAATCCTAGACATGTAGCATTTGTTAGAATTATTCCAGATGATGAATCAAAGTAGGAGGAATTATGAAACTTAGTATAATTACTCCTTACTTTGACGCTTTGGATTATACAACAGAATTGGCAAACAAACTTATTCCTCAATTAAATAAAGATGTTGAATGAATTATAATTGATGATGGATGTCATGAAAAAGAACTTAATAAATTTTCTAAAAAAGTATTACACTTAGCTCAAAATCGCGGCTGCGCGGGATTACCGCGTAATATAGGTTTAGATGCCGCCCAGGGCGAATATATTACATTTGTTGATGCTGATGATTTAGTGGCGGACAATTTTGTTGAAGCAATTCTTAATAAAATAAATACCTCAACATTTGACTATTGTTATATGAATTGAGAAAGATTAGATAAATTATTTCACACAAATGTAAAAAAGGGTCGTCCTGAATGAAATTGTAGTGTATGAGGAATTGTATATAAAAAAACACTGATAAACTCTCATCGTTTTAATGATAAAAAAATTGCAGAAGATTATGATTTTAATAAAGAAGTATTAAATGGAACGCAAGAAATTATTACTGATTTTCTATACTTTTATAGATTAAATAAAAAAGGAATTAGTCGTAACTATTAATAAGGAGGTATTATGACTACAACGTATTCAAATATATATTATTTTAACAATATTTGTGCAATAGGAGGAACAGAAACCTTCTTATATCAATTAGCAAAAAAATATAAAGATTTAGATTTAACGATTGTTTATCGTGATGCTGATATTACACAATTAAATAGATTAAAACAATACGTAAGATGTATAAAATTTACAGGACAAAAATTAAAATGTAAAAAAATATTTTTTAATTATCATTTTGATATTATTGATAATGTTGATGCGGAAGAATACATTTTAGTTGTTCATGCAGATTATGCCGCATTAAAGAAAACAATGCCTAATTTAAAACCACCAATACACAACAAAATTACAAAATATATCGGAGTAAGTAAAAATGCTTGTAAAATGTTTACTCAATTTACTGGTAAACCATGTGAATTATGTTATAACCCATTTACCTATGAAAAACCTAAAAAACAATTAAAATTAGTAAGTGCAACTAGATTATCAAGAGAAAAAGGTAAAAATAGAATTATTGCATTAGCAAATTTATTAGATAAAGCAAAAATAGATTATGTATGAACAATTTATACCACAGATAAGAAAGCAATAGAAAACCCGCACATCATTTATAAAGATCCAGTATTAGATATAGAAAAATACATTGCGGATGCTGATTATCTAGTTCAATTAAGTGATAATGAAGGTTTTTGTTATTCTGTAGTTGAAGCATTATGTTCAGGAGTTCCTGTTATAGTAACACCATGTCCAGTATTTGAAGAATTTGGATTAAAAGATGGTATTAATTCATATATAGTGCCTTTTGATATGAAAAATATTGATGTAAAAAAATTCTTAAAAGTACCAAAAAACTTTACTTTCACGCCACCTAAAGATAGTTGGAAAACATTTTTAGATAATACTCCAAGTACATATGAAAAAGAAAAAAAAGCTATCTATTTAGTTGAGGCATTACCTATTTATCATGAAGGAAAACCAATCACTGATAGTCAATTAGGTAGAGTACCTGAAGTTGGAGAACGTTGGGAAGTAAATAAAGAAAGATTAGATATATTGCTTGGTAATAATCCAAGACATCAAGTTTTTGTTAAAGTAATAAATATGAAGTAGTTAATTAAATTAACTACTTTTTTTATTTTACAAAAATATTGCGTTCTAAAAAATTTTTGTGTATAATGAAAGTAGAGAAAAGTAGGTGTTGATTATGAAAATACTTAGTTTAGATTTGTCTACTAAAAGTTCAGGATGAGCAATATTTGAAAATGGTATGTTAATGAAATCTGGATGTATTACATCTTCATCTTTAGATTTAATTAAAAGAATTAAGATAATGACTGCAGGAATCCACGATCTTATAAATGAAAATGGCCCAATTGATAAAATCATTGCTGAAGAAGTTAGACCAGAAGGGACTGGATATGGTGTTGGAAATCAAAAGACACACAAAGCATTAATGTATCTTCAGGCGGCAATTAATTTTATGTTATATGATGATTTCGATAAAAAAGAAATGGAACTTATATATCCTAGCTCTTGAAGGGCGGCTATAGGAATTCACACTGGCCGCGGTATTAAAAGAGCTAGTTTAAAAGAAAAAGATATTCAATTTGTAAAAGAAAATTATAATCTTGATGTTAATGATGATGAAGCGGATGCTATCTGTATTGGATACTCTTGCTCTCACGATGAAGAAACCGATATAAATTGGGAATAAAAATTTTATTCCTTTACGATACTTTTTATCATAAAAGTATTTTTTTTACTCTACAAGTCAAATTTTAAGCACAAAAAAATAGCACAGGTATAAAAACCTGTGCTTTTTATTTTTATAATTTTGTTTGAACTTGAGTTGCTGATATACTCATTGTTCCATTTATATCTAAAGGTATAGATAATGAATTCATCATAAAATCTCCATGAATATCAGCTTCATTAGATTGTATCGTAACTCTTGTATTGGGTTCAAGATGATAAATAGGCATTAATGAAATATTAACATTTGAATTATATTTTGTATATTCTCATAATAAATTTTTAATTTCATTAAAACAACTATTGTGTAATCCACCGACACTTATACCAGAATAAATATTAGAACTTACTTGGCAATAATCTTGATTTCTTCTTTCGCATTCTTCTCTTTTTGCCTCTGCAGAATCTCCGGTTTCAATAATAACAATATCTGGAATTTCAGATTCAAACACACAGTTTAAATCATTACTACTTTTAGCAAGACTTCTACGACCAATATTATTTACATTTAATTCACTAATTTCTGCGTCACTATCTATAAAATCTAACCAATAATCGACATTTCAAGGATTAGTTAAAACATCTTCATAAAATGCTCCTGTATAAATAATTTTACCATTACTGTCTGTATAATAATCTGCTTGTAAATTATATAATTTAGGTCATTCAGCTTCTAATTCAGCATAATAATAATTTGTTTCCAATCCTAATGGGGCAGCAGTAGCTCCTGATAAGTATAATTCAGAACGTCAATCTGTAGCTTGAACATTAACCATAGGATGTTCTTTATATCTAACATATTCATTTTGAGAAAATAATAAACTGCTTTTTGTTGTTTCATATGCTTGCTTAATTGTTTCAATATCATTTTCATATTGCGTAATATGATGATTTTCTATAAGAATATGTTGTTCAATTTCTGCTACTTCCATTTCATAATCTTGTAAATATTGCTGTCTAATTAATGCTTGTTGTTCTTCATAAGTTTGAATTTGAGTTGCTAATTGTAAATTTGCTAATTCAGTTTCTTGTTCACTAATTTCAGTAGAAATTTCTTGTACCGTCGCTTGAGCGGTTTCTAAAGCATTAGTATATGCAAGAATTTGAACATTAAGTTCTGCTAATTTTGTTGTATCTGTTTCATTGTTTATTTGTCCAGATACAACAGTTATATCTTGTGCTTTTTTCATTGCCGCATCTTGTTCTTTTGCAGCTTGTATTCTCAATTCGTTAATCTCATCATCATATTTTTTTTGAGTATCTTTACAAGATTGAATTTTTGTACTAAGACTTTTTACTTGGGTTAAATATTTATTAAATTGTTTATCTAAATCTTCTATTTGTTTTTTATAATTTGAAATATTTTTATTACATTGATTAATTAAATTTTGTTTAGTTTTTATATCTGTATTATAATTAATTTCCATAATTTTTAATTGATTAGCCACTGCTTTATAATGAGTACTACCTGGATTTAATGTTCAAATATATTTTTTAGTAGTAGATAAATCTACATATATCTTGTTAAATTCTCCTAAATTTGGAAAATTATTTATAGTAGAATATTCTTCATATGTATAACCGTCAATAGAAACATACCTTTGATTTGTTCCATCTCATCTATAAATTGCATTTGTACTAGTGTCTAAATAAAATGTTTCTTCAGCTCCAATTTCTGGAAATAAAGCTTTTGTTTGATATTTCAATGGACATTTAGCTTTTCTTAATCCATCATTTGGATCGTCATAAAAGAAAACCTCATATATTTTACCTATTTCAGGTTTTGTATCAATAGCCAAATGATAACGAATAGGTAATTTTAATCCTGTTGTAGTTTCTCTAATTCCCCATACTACAAAATCATTTTTAATTTTAGTATATTGTGGACTGTTAGAAAAATTTATAACTAATTTATTATCGCTAAAATCATAAACAGATTTGCCATCTGTAATATTAATTACATAATCATCATTGTTCATATTGGCCAAATCAACAGTTGCTTGTGTAGTATTTAAATAATTTTTAATTTCTTGAAATACAAAATTTCCATCGACATCATAAAAATATTCAAAATTACCTAATAAATTTTTAATTTTATCTAAAATAGTGCATACATTATCTCCTGCATTAGCAGTTAAATCTTTATTACTTCAAACAAAATCAGTATAAATAAAACCAACATCTTCTCCATAATTAAATTGTTGAATAACCCCACCGGTTTGTTTTGCATTAGCAAAAGATGTTGTAAGCGTATGAGACTCTCCTTTGCTTGTTAAATAAATTGGATTATCTCCTAATCAACGCATAACCATTTTAATTCTTTCTTCAATATCGTTTATTACAATTTTTGTTAAATCTTCTTTTCCAAAATGATTAACCAATTCTTTAATAATTGTTGTTAAAGTTGGTTGAATTGTAATCATCTCTCCTGTTAAAGTATCAATTGTATCATATTTATCAAAAACAACAGATGATGTAATTACTCCTCCACACTCTCCATTTAATAAGCACATTTTATCTTTTAATTGGGCGGAAAGATTAGTTCCAGAACCAAGATCTGTGTTTACACTACATTGAGTAAAAACAAAAGTTCCTTGTGGATATCATAAAATATCATAATTTGTATATTTATTCGTTCTATTAACAATACCAATTTCTACATATACTTTTTTATTAATAGAAATTAAATTTTTTACATCGGTAATTTTACCTGTTGAAACATCTTTAACTGTCATAGATAAACTACAGGTTCTACGAATGGCAGAACTACCATTAATTGAAATAGTTCCGCCAGTTGCAATACCTTGAATTTCCTGTAAAGGATTTTCATCTCAATCTAATAATGTCAATTTAATAAATTGAGTTTGTAATCTTTGTGTGTCTGCCAGATATAAAAAACTAGTATCTTTTAAATAAGGATAATCTCTTTTCATATTATTCCTCCATATAAGGAATAGATATTATATCATATTCTCCTGTAAGTTTATTTCATACATATAAATTTTCATTATCTGTATATAAACGATTAACTACTCCATTTAAATCTATATAATTTGGATTTGATGCATCTCATAATGGAACAGAAATAAGTTTATATTTTTGTTCATCTTCTATTCATACATAAATATCTTTATTATAAATATATAAAACTTTTTCTTTGCCAGGTGAAGGAAATTCACTTTCATTATTAATAAATACAACTCTTCTAATTGGTGTTAATGTATTATCTCCATCATCTTCAAGAACTTTATCATCATAAACTCTAGTAAATATATTATATTTTTCATAATTATCAAGATTACATTCATCAATTTCATATGCAGTAGCAGAAAAACTCCATAACCTACGACCAAGTGTTTGATTTGGTTGATAATTAACATCCATTAATTTAATTAAAATATTTCCTTCTGTTGGACTGCGAAATAATTTAACATCATCCGCCTCTAAGAAATCTTTAACTTTATCTCTAAAGAATTTTTCTCATACCATATCCTGATAATCGCTAACATAATTTTCAATATTGTATTGATTATAATTATCTACATAATCTTTATAAGCCTCTTCTTTAGTAAGAAATAAACCATCTTCATCCATTGCTGAAGATATCATTCCACCAATAGGAAATTGAACATAACTCATATATCCATTTCGTTTTACATATGGATATTTACTTCCAATTGTATCAACTTTTGTTTCACTAATGGTACGTTTAAATGAAGATATATTTGGATTAAATTTTAATTTTAATTGTTTATCTTTACAAGTCAAAAACATATGTTCAAAATTTATCATAATAGGTTCTTTAAACATATCCATTGGAGCTCTAGCACCCCTAGCATCGACAGCTTGTATTCCATATAAATAAAATACACCACTTTCTATTGTATAATCATATCATACAAAATCTATATATGGTGCATGATCAAATGTTGAAATATACATATCTTCTCATTTTGCAAAGTTATCTTGCGCAGTTGCTCTTCTAATAATAATTTTACCAGTAAATTTACCATGAGATCTAGATCTATTAATATGCATACCAATACGACCATTTTCTTCATCTTTATATGCTATAATTTGTAAATTTAAGTCTGGTACTTCCGCAGAAGAAACTGTAAATTCATATTTATGAGTTTCTGTATATAAATTTTGAGTTACATAAGTTAATGTAAAATAATATTCATGATCTGCTCTGAATCAATAATTCATTTCATAATTAAAATTATTAATATCAGTAAATTCATTAGCATAAATATCGCCACTATCTAATAATAATTTATCTTCTCCATCTTGCGCTGGCTCATAAGCTTTAATTCTATAATTTCTTAAAGTTTCAGTTTCATTTCTACTAGCAAAAGTAATTTCACCAATTACTTTTGTATTTATAATTGTATCTCAAATATCTGTCGCAGAAGACTCGTCAAAATCTTGCAAAGTAATTGTTGGAACAGAAATTCCTCGTACTAAACATACTGTAGATCATTCACTAAAATATTGTAAATTTCTACTTAACCAGCCATCAATTGCTTGCACAGCATCCCCATCATTTAAATCAATACCTGAACTTGGTGCATTACTAGATGTAAATCTAATTTGCACTTTATAATATTGATCAATAGTAAAATTACATCCATTTAAATCTTCTGGCTTAATATCAATAAAATATTTATCCCTAGCTCCCGCAGCTTCCTTTGCAGGATCTAGTTGAACTGATTTTAACATTATATCACAAGGATATTTAATTTTATGTAAAACAGATTTATTTGTTAATTGACTTCTTACAGTAACTTGTGCATTAGCAATTTCTGAGATAGAATTAAATTGAGATAAAGAAAAATATACTCTACAAATAAATCTTCTATCTGTTGTTGGACTAGTTGTTGTTTTTACATTTGTCGTAACAGAACTAACAACAATAGTTGGTTCTGGTTCAAAAAACACATTTTCCGTAACATTTGCAGTAGATGAACCAGATATTAAATCCATTAAATAAACCTGATAAGTTTTTCTTAATTGTAACTCTAAATCAATACGAGTTGGATCTGTTGGATCTGGATATTGTGCTGCAATACTTGCAAGAGCAGCATCATATTGATTTTTTAAATCAGATACACCATTAATACTTGAATTAGTAATATATTCATCATATGCATTATTATAAGCATCTAAAGCTGCATAAGAAGTTTTAATATAAGTTTTTGGTATAGTTTTTACAGATACGCTTTTAATTAAAAAAGCTGGCATGTACGTATCCACAATAGGTGGGTATAAATTATTCGTTACAGCCATATCTCTCATCTCCTTTTATCTCTGCGGAAATAGTAGATCTAATAATTCCTAGACCGGGCTCCCGCAATCTATATTTTATTCTCTATTTTCGTTCTTTAAACAAATTCCACTTTTTTTAGGTAAAGCGCGGATTTCTTCCATAAGCTCATCAATAAAACTATTGCCGCCTTCATCTTTATAATGACTATATCTTTTTTCAATACAATCTAAACTATAATCATCTATATATCCAACTTGATAGCAAAAATAATGATGTTTTTCAGTTATCCAAGCTTTAATATCATCTCTATCTGACGCTTCTAATAAACTTACAGATTTTTGAATATCTGCTATTGTATTTTTAATTTGTATTTGACAACCTTCAATTTCATTCTTCATACTTTTTTGTTCTTGAGTTAAATCATCAATACTTTTTTTCATAGCCTCTTGTTCATTAAGTTTACCAGCATGTTTATTAATTTTATCTTTAGCTCAGTCAATTCATGTAATTACACCTTTTACTGCAGCACTTAATAAAACGATAAACATAACGATTTCATCAACAGAGTATGTATTTAGCAAATCTTTCATATTATCGTCTCCTTTTCTTCCAAAGATACTTCTTTTACTATTGTATATTAAAAACTGTTTAAGGGAATGATTTATTTTAGGCCAAAATAAAAAAGAAAGCAGAGTATCCAACTCTACTTTCTAGGTATTTTCATAAAATAACAATAAACTTTTTCATCAATAGCATCTGGATCTATAATAAAATCTTTACTAAATTTAGCATACCATTCTATATTTTCTTCAAATAAATCATGATAATCATTATATGCAGAATTCATTACAATCCAAAAATCAACAGGTCTAATATCTGAATAACCATAATTACCTCTAACTCCTTCGGTATCGGTTAAAGTTCATTTCATTCCATAAGGTTTCATATCTTCAATTATTTCTTTAGCCATATCTTCATTTAATACTTTACCTTCTGCTATTTCATATAGTTTTTGTTCTACTTTTTCTAACTCTCTATCGCCAACCATATCAATGATATACTCCATATATTCAGACATTTCTTCAATTTTATCTGTATCACCAGAGCTTAAGATTTTTGTTATATATTTTTTATAATCCATTTCCAATTTTTTCCACCTTTCTTAATATTTCATTTAACAATCTATTTTGATATTCTAATTTATGTTCCATATCAAAAATAATTGTATCAAGTTTTCTACTTTGAGATTCGTTTTCTTCATAAGAATGAAGAGAAATATAAGATAAAAGCACAGTTAATAAATCTAGTGCATCAAGATTACGATCATTCATTAAATACTCCCAACTGTAATTGTTTCACTTTTTGGATTTACACAAGAAGTGATAACAAATTGTCCATCTTCATAATTATCATTCCCATTACCATACATAATAGGATATCTTACTCTAGTATTTAATTGATTTGCATATATTGTATTTCCTGCTTTACATAAAACAGGTATATTTCCTATCTCAGTTTGAATAAATACAGGTAAGTTGGCAGTTGCGGCAGCATTATTACAAATAATTAAACCATAAGTTTCTGTATTTACTAAATTTTTAACTGTTCTATTTGGGATTAAAATAACCTCTTCATCGGTAGTTTCAACAGTTGAACAATACATTGTTTGACAGCTATAATTCATTTCAATCTCCTTTCTAAATAAAAAATGCGGAAGCACCTAGCCTCCGCACGTCAACTTGCAAAAGCAAGGATTAAGTTAAACTAATATAAAGAATTGCATCCACAACCAGTGTAGCAAGGTGGATTTAAAACATATCTACCTTGTAAATTTAAAATTGTGTCTGTTGAATTTTGTACAGCTGCAGTTAAAGCGGCAGTTTGATTTGCATTAGATAATGCATCTCTAGTAGTTTGAAGTTTATCACTTAATTCTCTGATATAATTATCTTGAATCATTTGTCTTGTAGCATTATTTTCAGTAGTAACTAAATTACCAATTGCGGCAATACTATTACTAATTTGTTGTTGAATATCTTTCATAGAAACTAAATTATTATAGTTACTAGTTAAAACAGTATCAGTTAATGCACATTGACCATTAGCTAAACCTCTAATAGCAGCGTCTTGTGATTGGAAATATAAGCTATTTTGAAGGTCGCTTTGTCCTAAAGCTGTAGCTCCATTATTCCAGAATCCACCATTTCCGCCAAATAATAAAATGAAAATAATGATTAATGAGAAAATACCCATTGAACCACCAAATAATCCATCATTACCGTCTCTTGTTAATGCTAATACATCAGCAGCTGACATTCCAGTATTATCGTTCATTCTCTTTCCTCCCTTTCCTAAAAATATATTTTTTATAATAAAAAGCTAGTCACGTGCCTATCTTTTATTACCATTAATTAAATTAATCATTTGCATAAATTGTTCTTTTGTAATCCCTTTTTCATTACACATTTTTGCAATACTTTCCGCCTGTTTTTCAGTGGGTTGACTACTTAGCGTATTAAAAAGTTGTAACTGTTGTGGATTTAGTAGACTTGTTAGGGCTTGTTGTGGTTGACTTGACATCAACATTTGTGACAACAGGTTCTGTATGTTTATCATTCAATCTCTCCTCCAATTCTTTTAATTTATTTTCTAATTCATCAATTTTTATATCTTTTGCATCTTTAGGAATTATAATTTCATAATTCTTAGAAATTGTTCCATCTAATTCTTTAACACATATTCTATGATTTGTTTCGTCGATAAATAATGTTTTTTTAGTTATAATAACATTCTTTATATCCTCTTCTGGTTTTAAATATCTTACTTCAGTATCAGAGGAATTAGATGTATTAATAATATTTTGAATTGGAGTGGTTTGATTAGCCATACCTTGATATTGATTTATCATATTTTCAATATTTTCTTTTTGTCTATAAAGTTGTGTCATCATACCACCATAATTATTATAAGGCATTCTATCCCTTCCTTTCTTTAATACAACAAAAAAAGCCGCGCAATAGGAAACGAATTATCTCCTATTACGCGGCTTAAAATGTCGTAATAATAATTTCATTCAATCCATTTCCTTTTTATAATTCTAGTAAAGATGGCATACAATAACATTGTATCTTCATCCTTACATATATATTTAATTTTTATCTCAAATCAATTATACTCTTTGTCCCAAAAATTTTTTCAATCTTATCTTCAACGACCTATTGCTAACCAACAAAATCTTAATGGCGAACCATATAATGCTGTTTGCCCTGCATCTGCAGGAGGTAAATAAGAATACCTTCTATAAAAACAACAATTTGTATTGTTGTTAGGTGTTGGAATAATATTTGTCGCTAAAATATTTGCCTGGCCAACTGAAGATGCACTAATATATGCTGGATTAGAAATAACTGTAACATAAGAATTAGTACAAAAAGGTTCAGGATATGTAACTGTTAAATAGCTATCAGGAACAGCCTGCCCACCACTAGAGAACGTTGCTATTCCTCCCTCAAGCATTAAACCGCCATCAAATTTTATCCAGTAAGTATAATTAGATCCTCCATCTACTACTTTTAATCCACTGGTATATCCTAATGCTTTTCCAGGTTTATAAGTAGTCGCCTCTCTAACTTCAAATTGTACATTATAATTATTTTTAAATCATTCTCAAGTCTTATCTGAGTCAAGAACATAAAATTCAATAGCAATGTATTTCATTGTACCTGTTGCACCAGTTGGTTTTAAATTAATTTTAGATTGACTAATAGCAAGGGTGCTTGATGTTTGAGATGCTTTTAAATAAGCACTTGTTCTTGCCATTGCTTGTCCATTTTCATTAAATCCAACAATATAATATGAACAAACTCCTATTGGTAACCCAGAAAAATAATAAGTTCCATTAACTGTTCAATCAACTGGAATTAAATTTGAACATAACGCAGATGAAGAAGGAGAACCTACTAAAGTATCTGAATTATATCCCCAATAATATCAACCTGTAATTAAATTTTTAGTATGAATTTCATCTATATATATGGGAGCTGTAATTGGTCTTCTTCCAATTAAATAACTTTTTAACATGTAATGTCCATGTGCAATTCCATCACTATCTAAAAACATTGAATCATTAAATTTAAAAGCTTTTGACATAATTTAACCTCCTTCTACCATTCATCCACAACAGTATATTCTAATATTGTTTTATCATTTATTTTTATTGTTCCCATAGAAGTTGTTCCATTAATATAATTATTTAAACAAGTTGCGCTTGGATATTCATTATTTCAATTTGAACTTGAAGTATTTAAAGCATTAACTTTATTATCAATAACTTCTGCTGAGAATCTTAATTTATCTTTTAAGTTATCTTGATAAATAATTATTACTGTTAAATCCATATCTGATCCAACAAGTTCTTCAGTTCCATAGTTAGAAACTTTATATGTATTAGAGTTGTCTGCTAAAGTATAAACAACTGTTTCCACTCCATAATAAATATAATTACTATCAAACATATAAGGAACATCTAAAGCTTGTACGGTTGCAAGATTTGAAGCACTATATGGTAATCTAGCAGTTCTTTTATAAAATTTTCCATCTGTTAAATTAAGTTCATCGTAATATTCTTCAGTATCATCAAGATTAACTAATCCATAATCTGTAATTACAGTTCCATTAGCATCAGAATATGGAATATTAAATGAATATTCATAATAACTTTCATATACCCCTTCATTAACTCCTTCCCAAGTTAAATGACAACATAAATCTGCAATATTTGGAGTTGATACACAAAGGTATCCTTCATCTTCAACAAGAACATGTTGTCTTGTAGTATTATTAATTAAACTATCAGCCCATTCTGAAGAACTTACTGCAGTTAATAATTCTACTGAGCTTGATGTTGTTGGTATTGTCTCAATAAACCCAATTTTTCCTAAAGTAGCTGCACCAGTTGTTACCAATTCGATAGTGTAAGTTTCTGGGGTTACTTTAAAATAAACAACATAATTATTTGATGTACTAACAATATCTCCATTATTATCAATACTGTATCCAGAAAAAATCTTAGTTCCATCTTTATCAAATTGATTTAAACCAATTGATAATAATTTAGAAGGATTAGAATTTAATACTACACCAGTTTGTTGTGCAATATAATTAATTTCAATAATATCATCTACCGTTACAGTTCCACTACTAATTGCGATACCATAATTACTTAAAGTAACAGAAGTGTTATTTAATTGCCATTCATTTGCAGTATAACTTATAACAATAGTATCTCCAATATTTTCTCTTGATGTTGTTGTAATTCCATATTCAAGCATATCAACCCATGTACTTCCATATTTTCATTGATTAGCAACATAATCTACAACAATTTGATCATCTTGAACTTCTTGTCCAGTAGTTGTAATTCCGTATTGACTCATTGTTACTGTCGTACTGTTTAAAGTTCAATTACTACCATTATAAATAAAAATATATGTTCCTGTCGTTTGATTTACTTTATTAACAAAGGTATTTTTATTAATATCCCCAGACATTCTAGAAGATTGATCATCTACAAGAAGACTTGCATCAAAAGTAAAAGTATAAGTATCAGTAATCATTTCTACTTTTTTTGCAAAAGTAGATTTATCAAGTAAATAAACATCTGTAGAGCTTGTACTTATAATTGGAGTATAAATAAAATCATATATTCCAGAAGTAGAAATTTGAGTTTTAAATGTTGTAGAATTAACACTAACTGTTAGTGTTTCTGCGGAAGTTACTGTTGTTGTTAAACTTTCTTCTATAGTAGAAGATTCACTATGTCCAATTAAACTAGATAATTCAGCATAACCATCAGAGATATCTAACTCTCCACCGGAAGTTCTATATTGCCAAGTATCTTCATCAGTGATACCTTCTTCAGAAGTAAGGTTATCTGCTAATCCTACTGTTACTCCAGGATAATTTCCATCTGGATTAATTTCAGGATAAACTTGATTAGTTTTCGCAGCATCTTGATAAAATTTTATTTCAGCCATAATTTATCTTTCTCCTTTCATATTCTAATTAATAGAATAGAATAAACCAGTTGTAATTTGTTCACCATCAATGGTTCCAACACCACGTGTTTTTCCTGATTCTCTTTGATAAGTAAAACCAATAGTATGCATTTCTACATTACCAGTATTTTCTACTCCAATTAAACTATAACTTGTATCTGTTGTAGATATAGAAACAGTCACTATATCTGCTACAAAATCATTAAACATTGTATTGATTTGAGTTTTATTATAAAAACCACTCAAATCATCTCCTAATTTTTCTCAACCATTATTTATATAAAAATATTCATCAAATCTTTTGACTTCTGTTGGATTAGGAGTATCCATAACATAAAATGTATCATTACTAATATCTGTAGTAGGTAATACATTTACATATTGAAATTTAACAGACCCCATTTCTCCCTTAGGACCGCGGATATTAACTGTTTGTGGATTTGGCAATCCTTTATCATTCGTTCAAGATATATTTCCATTAGAATCAACAGAAGGAGTAAATACAGCACCATTATCTCCATCTGTACCATCAACGGCAAAATAAGATATTGAATAACTAATTAATGAAGTATCATCATTATATTTTAATGTAATTCTAGTTCATAAATATTGTCCCTGTGTAACTACAGGAAAATCAGTTGATCAAGTTCCACTAGGGATAACAGTTGCGCTGGTTGATGCTTGATATTCAACAACTTGATCATAAATACCTCTTCCATCTTCACCTCTAGCATATACTTCAACATCAATTGTATCATCTGTAGATAACATGTTACCCATTGCAGTTGTTCCAGCCATATTATATACTACCTCCTTCTTCACTACTAATAGCTTCAGGATATAAAATTAATAATTTAGGTCCATCATTATCATATCCTACTAAAGTAGTATTTCCATTTAATTCTATTTCATATCAATATGTTTTTGGTTGACTTTTTAAAGGCTCACCAATTTTCATCTCTTCTGAAGTAAAATCTAAATCCACCGAATCAGTGTTTTCATTGATATTAAATCGTTTTTCTAATAAAACTTCCCTTAAATCATTTTCTTTGCAAATATAAAATGTAATATAATCACCAATTCTAAAAGTGTCACTATTATTTACCAAATGAATTGTAATTTTATCTCCTCTATTTACATAAATTATTTTATTTTTTATTTTATACATACCATATCCTCCCTTCTACGAAATCTCATAATGCAGACCAAGAACAACTTCTCTATCATCTACATATAGAGATCCTCCCTCTGCAGAAGTAGATGTTTGATATTTTAATCCAGTAAATGTATTAGACAATCTAGTATTATATATTTGCGATCCAGATGTTGCTGTGGCTTCTTGCACACCTGTTAAATAATAAGTTTGATTTGCAGAAACCAATTCAGTTGATACAGCTCCTGGTTGTGGTGCATATAATGTAATAGCATTATTATCTCCAACCTTAATTGTACCAACAGTTGCTCCACTTTGTTGAACTGGAGTAATTGTAATATCAGCAGCATTAAGATAACTTTTTCCTTCAACAAAGCTTGCAACAGCTTGAGATGTAGGTAATTTAGTACTTGTACTTGCTGCGGAAATACTTGAATCAACATCTTTATATGCTGCATTATCTAATCCATAAACCGCAATATTTTGTACACTTCCGCTAGATGGTGTTACTTTAATTTGACCATTTGCATCACCAGTAGCAAAAGTATAAGTTGTATCACTACCAGGAATTCCTAGTCCAGTAATATCAGATTTACCAACTGCGGAAACTGATTTAATATGTCCCTCTGCAGTAGTTGCTAATTTATATAAACCTTCAGACTGAGCAGTTGTTAATCTATTTGAATCTGTTGCATGATCATATGCAATTTTACCACGATCTCCGCGATAAGCAGTTGAACTAGTTTCACCTAAAGCAAGTGTTTCACTAATAACTACAAATCCACTAAGATTTCCTCCCCATCTATAAGTTTTTTCAGTGGTTATATCAACATAAATTTTACCAGTCTCACCAACAATTTCTGTTGTATGAGCAGCTTCTTTATAAAATTTATTGTTATAATAATATCCCTCAATTACATCATCAACATAACTTGGTAATTGTAAACTAGGCACTTTACCATTTGCATCTAATTCTGCTAAACCATTATTAGAACCTTTTAATGAAGTATCTAACTTATTAGCAAGACCTGCATTAACAGCTCCAGAAGTAATTAGTTTTGTACTAGAAGCAGTTCCTCCAACAGAAATATCAATTCCTTTTGTTGCTATTGCACTGATTCCACTACCAATTAAAACTTCTCCAGAAGTAAATGTTCCAATCCCAGTACCGCCTCGTGAAACAGGTAAAACTCCAGTTGTAATATCTGATGTATCTACTACAGATTTAAAAGCTAAATCTCCTAATCCATAAACCGATATTTCCGCATTAGTACCATTAGTATTTACTTTAATTGTACCATTAGTTGTACCAGTTTCAATAGCTCTAACACCAGCATTTGTAATATTTTTATTAGTAATTGTAATACCATTAGAACCAGTATAATTTATACCATCTATTTGAATTCTATGAGTACTATCTTTATCTAAATATAATTTTTGAGTATCTTGAACAAAAATAATTTGTCCTTCTACTATATCAAGAGAGGATAATTCAGAATTATTTATTTTTCTAAATCTAACTTGTACCATATTTTATTCTCCTTTCTATGATATATCATAATAAAAACCTGTTGGCACAGGTTTATCATCTACATATAATGTTCCACCACTTGCAGATGTTGAAGTTTGATACTTAACTCCTGTAAATGTGCTTGACATCCTAGTATTATAAAGTTGTGTATCATCAGATGAACTTGTACTTTGAACACCTGTTAAATAATATGTTTGATTTGCATTTGATAATGGAGCAGAAACACGTCCAGAATCAAGTACTTTATAAGCACCGCCATTAACATAAACATTACCCGCATAAAATCCATTTCCAGATCAATCGAGTGCATACGCATTAGAACGTGCGTTCTCTGCAGTTCCATTTCCAACAATATCTAGAAAAGTACTATTAGAATCTACTATATTATATCTACCTTGAACATGTTGATAATCACTTGCTGCAACAGTATACTCACCTTCAGCATGAGATTTTTGTCCTGATGCTGTTGTTCCACTACCTTCAGCATGAGAAGCATAATCTGATGCTGTAGTATAATAACCTTCTGCATGACCATATTTTCCTGATGCATTAGTTGAACGACCTTCTGCATGTGCATATTCATTTGATGCAATAGTTGAACGACCTTCCGCATGAGAATACTTTCCGGCAGCTTTTGTAGAATATCCTTCTGCAAAAGCATATTCACCCATAGTATAACTAGCACTTTCCTCATCTGTTCCAATTGCTCTTAAGCTTCCTGTCGTAGAACCATTAAGTAAATTACTATTTACTTCACTTGTCAAAGGTGTAATTGAATTACTACCAAGAGTAATAACACCATTATTTATTTTTGCATCTGTAATACCATAACCACTTAATGTTGTAGGATTTGTACCTGCGGTAATATGACCAGTATCATTAACAGTTACAGAACGATATGTTCCTGCTGTTATTCCAGAAGTTGCATGTGAAATTGTGCGGCTACCACTTGTTGTAATTGCAGAACTGCTATCTATTGAAATAGGGCTAGTTGCATTAATTGTGATACTTGTTACTGTTCCACTAGGTTCGTCTCCTGATGGAATTAGTTCCCATGTATTTGCATTGCTTGTCTTAGTTAAACAAATAAATGTATCTCCAACTTTTGCTGCTTTAGAAGCATATGTTCCATCTGTAATTACCTTATAAGTATCACCCACATTAGCAGTTCCATCAACAGGTAATGAAGTAATTGTACCACCAGTACCTAAACTACCCTTAAATATCATTGGTTCTGGTAAATTATCAATAGCAGTATCAACATATGCAGTTGTAGCTATCTTTGTAGAATTATCTCCTTGAGTTTGGGTGGTTGCAGTAACACTACTTGGAATAGCTCCACTTAATTGTGTTGCATCAAGAGTTGAACTTGATGTTAATGGAGTAATTGTATTACTTCCTAAAGTAATAACTCCACTATCTATTTTCGCATCAGTAATTCCATATCCACTTATAGTTGTTGGATTGCTTCCTGCTGTAACATGTCCTTGAGCATCTACTGTAACACTTTTATATGTACCAGCTGTAACTCCTGATGTTGCATGATTTAAAGTTATTTTTCCACTAGCTCATGTACTAGAAAGAGCTGTTCCTGCCACAACTTTTGTATAATTTTCACGAACAGTAACAGATCACGTTCCACCATTAGCATTTGTTAATTTATATACATAAGTTTGATCTCCTTGTTGAGAATCACTATGTGAACTTACACTTCTATAATATTGAAATTCAACATTTGTGGGATTTGTTTCATCACTAACATATGCCATAAATGCCATACGTGTTTGACTTCCACTTGCTGGATTTGCATTTGAACTAGCACGACAATAAACTACATGTTTATTAGTATAAGCAGTAATAAAATCTTGTCAAGTAGAACTTCCATATTTTAAAATTGTCATACCTGACATAAAATTACTATCATTAATTAATTGACTTGTTTTTGTTGGACTTGGACTTAATTCTATTCTATTTGTACCATCTTCATCTAAATACACTTTTTGTGTATCAGTAGTTACAATAAATTGTCCTTCTGAGACAGAGAGATTTTCTAATTGAGAAGACTCAATTTTATAAGGTTTAAACTTTGCCATATAATTCCTCCTTTTGTCTCTTTTATTATTTTTATATTTTAAATACTTGTGCTAATAGTTTCTCATTCTAAAATGCTATCAGCATAAGCTTTAGCACCATAAATTGTATTAGCACTAGCAGTATCACTTACACTACCAATTACAGTACTTTGTACAGTACTTGCACTACCAGCCGCATCAAAATCAGTTGTTGCCGCATAAGCCGCACTGTCTAACCCATAAATACTAACAGCTATACTTCCAACTTTAAATGTTCCATTTGTTGTACCAGTTGTAATATCACTAGGTTGAACTGCACTATCTGCTAATCCACCTTGAGCTGCAGTAGCATAAGCACTACTTGCAGTATAAGCTGCGCTATCTAAGCCATAAACGCTAACTGGACTACCATCAACTTTAATAGTTCCATTAGTAGTTCCTGTAGTTACACTTTGAACAGCTGTATCTGCTTTACCACCTTGTGTAGAAGTAGCATAAGCGTCACTATTTGTATAAGCAGCACTACCAAGACCTTTAACTTTTACAGTAGTATAATTAGTTCCATTAATAGTATATTTAATTTCACCATTAACATCACCTTGTGCAATACTTTGAACAGCAGTATCAGCTTTTCCTAAACTAGCTGTAACTGCGTCTGCTAATTTAGCACTTGTAACAGCTTTACTATCTAATTTATCAGTTGTAACTGCTCCATTAGTTAATTCAGTTGTTCCAATACTACCGGCAACAATAGTTGCACTAATTACATTATTATTATCAATAGCTAATTGTACTTGAGTTGCACTTGGTTGAGCAGTATAAATATCAACTAAATCTTTTGCGGCAATATAAATTGTATCACTAGTTGCATTAGCAATTACTAATTTAATATATTTACCAGCATTTGCCGCACTTGCAGTTCCAGTTCCAACAATTTTACTTGTTACATCTGTTGTTCCATCATATAATTTACCATCTGATGAATTATAAGTAATATCAACAACAGTTCCACTTTCAACTACCATATCTTTAGGAATATCAATATTAGCATTTAATCCAGTAGCACTTTGTACTATATTATATCTTTTTGAATAAGGATCTGAACTAGAGCCTGAAGTTTCAGTAACCGTAACAGTATAATTTGTTGCCGCAGGCACACTTACATAAAGACCTTCTTCACCAGAACCAGTTTGTAAAGTAATATTATTTCCTACTTTTGATGAAATTTGTACTCCAACTTGATTGTTATTTGTAACTATAATTGATTTATCTTTAGCAACAACTTCAGTTAAATATCCAGGGATATCTGTATTTGATAATTCTATTTCACCTAAATAAAACTTATCAGTATCCGTTAAATAATAAAAATCATCAGCACTTTTTGTTAATAAAGCATATTGCTCTGAAGTACACTTATAAAATTTTATCATAATTCTTCCTTCCTTTCTTTAACTACTGAGTTATTTCTTCTCATGCGGAACCTCCGCTGATTTCATCATAACTATTAGTTAAACTATTCCAACGATATAAAGTCGTTGCTTCAACATATAAAACTTCATTTTCTCCTTCACTTGGAAGTCCACTATCAGAGAATACTAAATTAGACTTTTGACCAGTCATTTGTGTTCATAATCCATTATAATAATTCCATAAAGCGTTTTCTCTTCTAACATAATAGAAACCCTCAATTGGAGATTTCATGGCCTGTCTAGTGGCATCGTCTACAATAGTCATAATATCTGCGTAGGTTGTTCTTTTTCCGTCTACGTCTAAATATATTGCTCTATCATCAGTTGTAAAGATTAATTGTCCAGCTTTAAGACCGATTTTGTCTAGCTTGTCGGATGTAGTGGCAATAAATTTCATTATTATTTTATTATTAGCCATATTCGTATCCTCCTTCTGAATATATACTAAAAATAGCATAATCTTATTTTTCGCTTTTGACCATAATAAAACAAATAAAAAAAAGATTAGTTTATACAAAACTAATCTTCTTTTACTTCCTCAGTAGGAATTTCTTCTTGAATAGGTTGCTCTTCAATTTCAGGTTGAATTTCTTCAGCTTCATCTCTTTCAATTAATTCTTCTTCCATATCAACTTCTGGTAATCCAGCAACTGATGTTAAGATAGATAATAATGCGGCTAGTGCACTTGTTCCTAACACTGTTAGCCAACTAACTTCATTAATTGAAATTCCTGCTGGAATTAATGCTAAAGCTGTTTGTGCAAAAGTTTTAAGAGCTCTAACTAATGCACGTCTTAACCATACTTTAAAATTTGTTCTCATACTATTCTTTTTCCTCCTCTTTTTCTTCAACTATTTCAGCCTCTCCTGATTGAACTTCATCAACTGGCATTGATGGCAATGTTCCAGAAGCTAACGCGCCCAATAAATCTAAAACAGGATTTTGTTCATTAATAGCCTCTGTTGATTCTTCTTCTTTATGTTCCTCTTGTTTGATTGCTTCTTGATATTGATTTGCCATCATAGAATAAATATCAAAAACTGCATAATAACTTTCTTCAAGAGATGCTTTTGAATTATTAATTAAATCAATAATTTTATTTTTTAAATCATTAATTTTCATTTATTTCTTCCTTTCCTTTCTCTTCTTGCTCTTTTATTTCTTCGGTTTCCTGATTTTGTTCTTGTTTTCCTTTTAAATCAAATTCAACTGTCTCATTTTCTTCATTTTCAAGTTGTTTATTATATAAATCAACAACCTCTGTCATAATATCTCTTAATACAAAATATATACAATCAATTGATAAATTTGATTGAATGATTGTATCAGTAATATTTTTTCTTAAATCATTTAATAACATTTTAAAATCCTCCTTTTATTTCCTTTTATATTACGTTGTTAAAGTACAGGTTGTAATAATTCCTTTCTTAATAACAAAATGAATATTTGCATAATCACCAGTTCAAAAATCTTTTGAAACACCTGCAGTGCCATTAATTCTCAATTCTCCGTCTGGATTTAAATTTACATAGGTTCCTGATTTAATTCCCACTGCGCTACCAGCATCTATATTCATATTTACATTTGCATACACACGACCAGAGCCACCAGATCCAAATGAAACGTAACCAATTTGATTACCCGCACCAGTTCTTGAACTTGCACTACGGAACGAAATTGATGAAGTCCCACTTGATCCAGATCCAGGATCTGCAGTTGCACTTGCAACATTTAATCTACTTACATATGGATGACTTGTTCATCCAGATGATGCAAATCCCATTCTTAAAAATCCAGTACCATTATAAACATCTAACATACCAGATGAAATTGTATTAGCACTAACACTTGTAATATGTCCACTACTAATTTTTAAATCTCCATTACTATCAATAGAACATCCTCCAATAGTTCCAGCGGTTGCTGTAATAGTTCCACCTACTGTGGCATCACTTAATACAGCATTTTTAGCATAAATAGTTCCAGTATTAGTTACACCAAAATTATCTCCAGCCTTAAATACTATATTAGATCTGTTTGTTCCACCGATAGTTGCAGTTATTCCAGTATTACCTAAATATAATGCATTGCTGGCTGTATAAAGTGCATTTGCACCAAGTGTCCATCCAGCAATCTCCCCAGATGTTGCAGTAATTGCACCAGCTTTAGTTACTTTAAATGTAGATCCAGTACCAAGTGATATACCATCTTTACCAATATATACACCTTCAGTATTTGCCGTTAAACTAGATTTACCATTATATATTGCATCTGCAGTAACAGTTCAAGGCCCAATTGTGCTTCCAGCACCCGCACTTAATGTTCCACTAATTGTAGCACTTTTTGCAGTTAAAGCTCCTGCAGTTGTTACTTGAAAAGCACTTGTTCCATCTGCAACAGCTCCTAGTGCAATACCATTTGTTCCAATGTAAAAACCCGATGCATTTGTATTAAAATTAGATTTTCCATAATAAATAGCACTATTAGCATTTCCAGTCCCATTAGTACCTATTGTAATTTTATTTGTTCCGTTTCCAAAAGTTCCTGCGGTAGCATTAATTGTACCACTTATAGTTGCTCCAGATGAATATAAATTACCAGATGAGTCTACTCCAAAATTAGAGCCAGATATAAAACGTCAATTAGCAGCCGCATGTCCAGCTATTGTTTTATTAGCGCCTAAATTAGCAGTACCTAAATATAATGTTGGATTATCAACTGACCCGCCATACCATAATTTATTTGTTTCAATTTTTCAATTTGCAATAGTTCCAGATTTTGCAGTTAATGTTCCTGTATTAGTAACTGAGAATACAGAGTTAGCTCCTAAAGCAATTCCATTTGTTCCTATGTAAACGCCATCTTTAGCATCTGCTAAACCTGTTTTTGTATTATAAATATATGTATTTTTAATTGTTCATCCGCTAGCACCATTTCCAATATATCCTGAAGTTGCGGTAATTTTTCCTTTTAAAATTACATTATTAGCATATAAATTACCACTATTATCAACTTGAAATATAGATTTAGTAATAGATTCACCATTAACACCTTCATAGGTAGTTGTTTTTCCTAAACCAATACCTTCTTTTCCAAGATAAAAACCATCACTATTAGCATCTAACGATTTTTTAGTTGTATATACTTGACCTTTTGTTCCATTTAAAAATAATTGATTATTATATAATACATCGTCAGAACCATCCTTTCCAATAGTCCATCCTCCAATGTGTCCGCCGCCTGCAGCAGTTAATTCACCATTCTTATCTACTTTAAATTTTCCACTACCAAATCTAATTTCAGGTGTAGCTAAATCAATAAGCATACCGGCAGGATTTTCATTATTTTCAGTATAATTAATTGGTAAACCAACATTTTCATCATCAGTATGATAACTTTTTCAAAAATTATTACTATAAAGTAATGCTTTATCTGTTTGTGGGTCTACAATAATTTGTCCACCGTTTCCACCCTTACCAAAAATGGCAGAACCATTTTTACTATTTAAAAATAAACTTCTAATTCCTTTATGGTACCCTATTAATCCTACATCTGAATTAGTTCTTCCTCTTTCACGAACAGCACCCATATATACACCAGTAAAAGTTCCATCAGATTCTTTTAAACCTGCTCCGGCTTGCGGAGTTAAAATTCTACCAGCAGCATTATCTATTGAAATTGAATTTCCATCTCAACTTTCAATTCCTGCTAATCCATGTCTATTTAAATAAAAATGGACAGGAATATGAATCTTTGCAATTTGTATATCATCTTTATCTTTAATTTTGACTTCTATCGCATCGGTTAAACATTCTCCATTATAATCATCCTTTGGAAAATAAATTTTTGAATTTTCCATTAAATTATTTTTTGGAATTAAATGTTTATCAGATATTCAAGAAGTACCATTTTTAACTCTTCCTTGTGTAGACCATACATAAGTTACCCTATAATCATTAGACACTGTAGAAATATCTTCAACAAATCCATTAATAACTTTTGTTACTTGTAAAGTAAATGGCTCAGCATTATCATACATAGGGTTACGACCATCACTAGAATAACATACATATCTAAAACCAGTATTTTTAATTAATTTTACAGCATAATCAGAAGATGTTTCCGCAGTAATAATTGGCATTGTGCAATAATAACTAATTCCTTGATAAGTTACAATACCTTGAATAATATTTGCAGGTTGATCATCTTGATATTTATCTCAATTAAATTCATATTTATGATCATTTGTTTCTTCAATTATAATAGAAGAGCTATCTTTTGTTACTGTGTCTGGCGTACCATTTAAAGTATTATATTTATTTTGTAAAACTTTTCATTCCACAGTAAAACTACCGCTACTATCAGTTCCATCAAATATTTTTTGTCCGTTTTCTCATAATTGAATTCTAAATCATTTTTTTGGAGTAGCAACACCATAATTCATAATACCATTTAAAACCATTGGATAGTCATCAAAATTACTATTATTTGTATTTGGAACTATTTTACATATAATGTCACTACCATTAGTTCCAGGTTCACCCTGTTTTACAAAAATAAAATTAGTTTTTGCTTCTAAAGTTAAATTTTTATATTTAACTGTTAATTTAATATCATTATTTGTTTTATTAATATTATATTCATCCACAATTCCATATCTCAAGCTTAAATTATTAGAACTTTCTCCAACTAATAAAGTATTTTCAGTTGGAACTTCCCATTGAACATCACATTCTTCTAAAACAATGTCACTTAAAAGATAACCTAAATTATCTGTAATTGTAAATGTTAATGGCTCAATAGTAATTGGTCTTTCTAATGAACTATTAACAGGTGAAACACCTAAATCATCATAAGTAAATACTTGAGTTCCATTAATAATATTTAAAACATATTCACCTTCAGTCAATAGTCTATTGTGAAGAGTAATTGCGGCAGTACCTACAACTAAATCTTGTTTTTTAACCAAACATTTAAAAGTTGTATAATTAGTTACTTGACGCATATCTATTTTAATAAGTTTATTTTTTTCAACCCTTTGAATATTATCATATTTATCTACAATTACTTGAAGCGCGTCCAAGTCTGCTTGAACGGCCGCAGGCATTATTTCTTCAGTTGCAATCTTTGCTTGTATTAAGTCACGATCTGCAATCGCTTCATTATATTCAATATTTTCATCATAAGTTTCTAATAATTCAGTTACGGTACCATTAACATCAACCATGCTTCATGAATAAGTATAATCTTCTAAATTTTCTTCTTTATCAACATAGCAAGTCAATGTTGGTCTTCCATTATCAAAATAAAATTTTGTACCTAAACTACTAATAATACTAAGTTCTGTGTTACCTTCATAAACATAAATACATATTTCATCTTTCGCAAGTATCTCTTCTCTTTTAACAACAATACATTTAATATTAGTACAACTACTATTACAAAAACTTCTTGTAATAACACATTTATCATTTTGAGTTAATCACATTTTAGTTTGTTCATCAACGATATTATATTCATTAATACATTCCCACCCCTCACCAGCATAATTTATATAATTAACATCATTAATTTTTACTTCATTGTTTTCTCTAAATCAGTAATATTGAATTTCTGTATTATTAACAATCTTACCATCGTTTCTTAGTACACTTTCAATAGTAACAGTATCGGTAGGTAAACTAAATTCATTAAAATATCCTTTACCAGGTTTACTTAACACCAATGTATATCCATTACTATTAGATAAATCTCTTAATCCATATAATTCAAAATCTTTAATAAAAATATCATTTTTTAATAAATTATCATTAGTAATAATATAAGGAAAGCCCTTTTCAAAAATGTAAATAGATTTAACCTGAATAAAATTTTCATTACTAATTTCAAAAATATCATATTGTTTAGTATAATCTTTTTGATCATATGGAGAACCTGTCATCCTGTTAACATCAACAACAAAATCTTTTTGAATAACATCACCGGTAATATTATCCGTAAATTCCATAGTGACACCAAATCCAAAATTACCACTTTTTTGTTGTTCTACTGGTAAATCGGTTTTAAACTTAGCTCCACAAAGTATCATTCTTGTTTCAGCAATAGATTCAGAAAAAACTATCGGGTCAAAATTAATATTATTAACATTATTTTCTACATCATATAAATATAATTTATTATTATCTTTGTAAGAACATAATTCAAATTCTTGTATTGCGGAAATTGAATTTCCAACCTCTATTTCATATTGTTCATCTTCTTCCTTAATAATATTTCTTTCTATTGCTTCTTTATCAACAGTATCAAGAATTGTTTTTGTTTTACTAAAATCATTATTAGGAATTGTAATGTATACTAAAGTTCCTTCTGGATACTTTATATCAATATTACTAGAATATGCTTCAATTTCACTATCTTGGTATTTTATTTTATATTTTCCAGTTTCCGCATCTTCAAGTGAAATAATTGTCCCTTGAATTGTTCTATCATAACCAGCTTTAGACACTGCATTATCTACCATAGTTTCAATAGCATCAAGAATTTGATTTTCATAATTAACACTACTCATTGAAACACTCTCCTTTTCTCTCTTCTTTTATTCTTCTAAAATAATATAAAAAATTATTAAATTATATTTTCTTTATTGGGCCAAATAAAAAAAATAGGTAGTTATTATTTTAACTACCTATTTTCCATTACCCTTTGTGCAGCAACATTAACTAAATTATTTAACGCCTCTTCAATTTCTCTTGCATTACGAACATTAGGGAATGATGCGTCAATGTGAACATCTTGTTCTAATAATCCATTGCCGCCACTAATATTTGTATAACCAGAAGCACTTGCATTTGCTAATTTAGATAATACTGTACTACCAAGTGAATATGTTAATCCTCTCATTACTGAAATAGCATTTAACATATTTTTAGTATCTGATTGATTTAAAACAAGTTCTTTTTGATGTAGAGTTGCTAAACGACCTTGACCACTTCAATTGCCAGTATAACCACCAGTATCATATCCAGAAATATCTTTAATTTTAATCCATCCAACTCATGAACTACTCTTACTAAAATCAGGACTTGTTCCAACATGAACTCAACCCTTACTCTTATAATTTGTATTTTGGATATATAATTTTGAACCTTTTTTATAATATGGATTTTTTATGTAACCGCTTCCAACAGATGTTGCATAACTAGAATTAATTGTAACTTTATCTCCAACATCAACTTGTCCATTGCCTTGAGGTTCTACTTTTGTAGGTTCTTGTTTTTCTTCAAGAGTTTCATTATTATTTTCATTATTGCCTTGATTACCTTGTTGACCATTTTTTTCTTCATCTTCAATTTCATCTATTTGTTTATTCTTTTCTTTATGTTCATATTCATAAGCTGCGGTTGCCGCATTTTTTGCAGCCTCTTCTGCATCTTTATATTGTTTTGTTAATTTAACAACTTCATCATAAACCTTTTTAACATATTTTAATTCTTTTTTATAACAGTCAATTAAATCTTTATTATCTTTTACTAAAGTTTCTGTTTTAGTAATATCTTCATCAAGACCATTTTTAATTTCTTCAAATGTTTTGCCAGATGATTTTTCTAAAGCCGCTATATCAGATGAATATGTTTTTTGAGCTTTAGTAATTTTTTGTCAACTTTTTTTAGTAACAGTAGCAAAACCACTTTCTCCATTGAACGTATCGTTCATATTGTTTGTATTATCAACAATATTTTGTGCAGCTTCTTGAAAACTTTGAGACATTTCATTAGTTTTACTTTTTACAGAATTAGATGTTTTAGTAAAGGCTAAATCAATTGCCGCAATTCCACCTTCTCCATCTTCTCCTGTTAAGAAGTAATCAAGCATATCTGAAACACCAGTTTTTCAAGTTGGCACCATTTCACGTAAAATTAAATCTTTTTCAGTATTGGTTAAATTTGCAAAAGCCTCTTCAGACAAATCATTTAAATTTTTTCAATCCTCAAAAGCAGATTCTTGTAAATTATATTTTGAATCTAAATAATCTTGTTCAATTTGAACCATTAACTCATTATATTGTTCTTGGATTAATTTTTCTTTTTCTGCACGTTTTTCTGGATCTGTAATCATTGCAGCTTCTGCCATTTTTTGCTGATATTCACTATAAATGCTGTAAGCATCATTTAATACTTGATTATATCTTTCTTTATCAAAATTATATAATGAATTAGTTAATTGATCAACTTGATCTTGCGCTTTTTGAATTTCATCTTGATTAGCAGTATACTGATAAGTATAATTACCTTGGCTATCTCTTCTTAATCTCATTTGAGATTTATTTTGACGAGCATCTTCAAGGGCTAATCTAGCAACTTCAAGTTCATATAATTTATTTGCTCTATCTAAATCATATTGAGTTAATCTATCTTTCTCTTCTAACGTTGCTAATTGCTCATCCATAATTTTTTTCAATTTTTGTTGAGCTTTAGTATTATCAGATTTATTAATAGCATCTGTATATTTTTTCTCTAATTCTCGAATGCCATAAGTTGCATTGATTGTATCAAGATATCTGTCTGCATTTTTATTAATTAGTTCTCATTGTTCATTTACAAAATCCAATCCTTTTCCACCCGTTACTTCATTATTTAAAGCTTTAAAAATTCCATTAATAGCATTTTGAAATTTATCAACTGCATTTTGCAAACTTTCTTCTAATGTTTTGTTAAGATCTTGGGCTGCAGTTTTTCAATTTTCAGTAACAGCTTCAAGTCTCTCTTCTGCATCTAAATACTCATCTTGAACTTCTTTTCATTCTGTACTATTTTCTTCTAATGTACTTAATTCTTTTTGTAAATTATCAACTCTTGTTTGTTCTGCGCTCATTTGTTCTGCTCAGAATTGTTTTTCTTGTCTTTGAAAATCTAATGTATCATTATAATTTTCTTGCTGTCTTGTATAAAATTGGTCTAACTCTTCATATGAGTCTTCTCCATAAACTAATTGAATAATTTTTTTATCATGTTCTATTAAATCATTTAATAAATTATAATTATCAATTTGTTTATCAAAAGCTTCTTGAGATGCAGCTATTTGATCTAATACCGCTTGATGTAAATCTCTTTCAACTTGTTCAGCATCTTCAATAGATTGCATTAAAGCAGTATATTTATCTTTAAGTTCATCTAATGCTTTAGCTCGATCATTAACAGTAGTACCATCTGCCGCCTTAGCGCTATAAACGGAACTAAGACCACCTTCATCCATAATTTTTAATTCTCTAAGAATTGATTGTACTTGTGATGTTTGAGCTTGAATATCTCCACGACCATTTGCCGCATAATATGTTTGAAGATCTGCTTTTCTAGCTTTAGCATTACCTAAAATATCGCTTTCTCTAATACCTTGAATATTTTTCTTTTTTCATGCATTTCAATCTCTTGTTGCTTGATTCATATCAAGAGTAATTTCTAATTTTAAATTAAATTTTTGAATTTGAATTTCTATTTGTTTTTCTAATGCATCTAATCTACTTTGTTCTAATTCTGGAATTAAACTAACTGTAACTTCATCATATCTATCAATATCAGATTTAAATTTTTCATATTTTTCTTTTGCTTTACTTAAAATTTCATCATCGTCTCATTTTTCTTGCTGAGCTTTAGTTAAACCATTATATTTATCTACTAATGCATTATATTCAGCTTCTGCAGCATCTAATGCTTCTTTATAATTAGAAACTGTTTTATCACTGTTAAACACAACACCCCGTGCAGCTAATTTTTTAGCTAACTCATCTTGTTCGCCCTCAGCAATTTTTAATTTTTTAGTATAATTATTAACTTGAGTATTTAATAAACTCCATTGTTGATTTAAATTTTTTAATAAATTACCACCAACAAGTTTATTTTGTTGAGATTCTAATTTTTTTAATGAATTATCAATTTTTGTAATCTGAGTATTAATTTTATGATATCTATCTACTTCATCATCTATATGTTTTTCTTTTTTAGGTTTTGATTTTGATCCGCCGCCAGATTTTCCTTTTCCTGTGTCTGTTGGTGGTTTATATTTAAAATTACCAACATTTGCACCTTTAAACTTAGTATTACCAGCATTAATTACAGGAATATTGATTTGTCCCTGAACATCTGTAGTTGCTTTATTAGTAAATGTTTTTGTTTCTCCTGTCGTTGGGTCTGTATATTGGTATGTTGCGGTTTCAGAGTTAACCTCAGTAAGAGTTGCTGGAACCGTATCAATTGTAGGATTATAACCAATACCAGCTAAAATTTCATTAGCCTGTTCTTTAGTAATATCAAAATTTCTTAATAAAATATTTAATTTTTCTGCTAGTTGTGGATCAATTTCAGTTCCAATTTGTATCTTTTCAAGATCTAATCCCTGAATATAATTTACCAAATCATTAACTTCATTTGGTAATTTATCTTTTCAATCTGTTTTTAAATTAACAATAAAATCTTTTGTTGCAGCTTTTTGTAAATCATCTAAAACCTTTATATCACCACTTGCTAATTTTTGTATTTCTTTTAAATGATCTCTAACAAAATCTTCTGATATATCTTTTCCTAAAATATCTTTTACTGCGGTAATAGCTTTACCAACCTGTTCCATTTCATCTGGAGTAAGATTTTGTCTTTTTTGTCATTTCTTAAGACTATCTTCTCCATCTTTTAATGCCGTATTTAAAGTATCTAATTTTTTACTTAATTTATAATGATGTTCTGCTGCGGTAATAGCAAATGAATCATTTTCTTTTAAAGCTTTGCTATTTTTTATTAATTCTTGAGTATATTTATAAAAACCATTAGCATCAGCTTCAATTTCTTTAGCTTTTGCATTAGATTGAGTTCTAAAACTTTGATTTTGTAAATCTTTTAATTCTCCAGCTGTACTTGTTTTTGAGCCTTTAATAGCATTAAGAAATTCTTTCATTGATGGAACACCATCAGTTTCATCAATTTTAATACCCAAATCTTTTAATGATTGTTCTAAATTTTGATCTGCATCAATAATTTCTTTAATTTTATTAATATCTTCAGGAGTTAAGCTATCAACATCACGAGATAAAATTTTATCTGCCAAATCAGAATCAATATTGTATTTTTGACTAACTTTTCCTCTTTCTTCATTTGCTCTTGTAATAATTTCTTCTTGAGAAACAATTTCTTTATCCATTTCTTCAAGAGCTTTTTGTCATCTTTCTATATGATCTGATTGATATAAATCAAATTGTCCTCCTTGTTGTCTATACGCAGCAATAGAAGCCGCCATTTCATCTGCGGTATATCGTTGACCATTATATTCATACTGTCTTTCTTCGTCGCCATAGTCAACATTAGTAAATTTTGCTTGAGAAAATTCTTCTCCTCGAGACTCAAGAAACATTTTCATAAATGTTATTGCGTCTACATCAAACTCTTCACTGATTGTATCGACTCCAGATCTCTCAGCTTCTCTAACAGTTTCTTGAATCTTTGGTAATTTACCTGCTTGTTCTCCTTGTCATAGTACTGATCCATAGCGACCGCCCTGTTCTTTAACTTTATCTGGTACTATAATCTTATTAATATTATTAACATTAGTATCTATACTTTTTAAAGTCTGCGCAATATTTTGAAAAGTTCCCTGTTGATCTTTAAGAGTTCTTTCTATAGTCGAAGTATAATAATTTTTATTACTTCCACCATTTTCATTAGCATATTTTTCTGCAATTTGAGAAACTAAAGCTTCATAATCTTTTTTAGATAAACCTGTTTGTCCTAATTTTCTTTGCTCTTCTTCAGTAAGATACGTTGACCAGATTTTAGTATTAGAATTTCTACTATCATATCCAGTGTTTTTAGATCGTTCTGCAACAGAGATACGTACAGTTTCTAAAGCTCTTTCTCTATCTTTTCCATATAAAGTTAATTGATTAATATATTTAGCATATTTAGTATTATCTAATGCAGCTTCTTTTTTTTCTATATATTCATTTAATTTTTCTTCATCAAAAGATAAATAATTTCCAGAACTTTTTATAATACCTTCTATATTTAATAAATCTGGATATTTATCTAAAATAGATTGTACTTCTTCATTAACCTTTTTTAATTGCTCATTCCATTCTGAAGAATAAGTAATACATCCATCTAAAGTATTTTTAGCATCTTTGAAAGAATCCCAAGATTGTTTTAAATCATTTAATGAAGTCGCTAATTCATCTGCGCTTTTAGTTAAATTTTCTTGTGCCTGTTGTAAAGTTTTATATTCTCGTTCATTCTTTGTTACGGATTGATAAATTGCATAAGCAGCAACACCAATCGCTGCGCCAATAGCAATATATGGAGCTAATGCCAATAACGTTTGTCCTATTGCTGCTGTTAAACCTTTAAATGTTGCAGCAGTACTAATATTAGCTGTAGTTAATTTTCCTTGTGAAGCTGCATATTCAACATTCGTAACAACACCATTTTGTTTTACTTTATTATTAAGCGCAACCGCCGCAGTTTCTTTTGCTTTTGTTTTTGCTGCCTTTTTTGCTGCCGCTTCTTCAATATAATAATTAACCGCTATTTTTTTTGCAGTATCAGCAATAACACCAATATTTTCTTTAATTAATTTCATGCTATTGCCAAACATAGCTATACTTGTTGCTAAAGCACTTATAATTTGAATTATTTTTTCTCCTGCAGATAAACTATCATTTTTAAAAATGTTTCAAATATTTACAAAAGAATTTAAAGCAGTTGAAGCTTGTCCAACAGCAGACGCTAATTTTACTCATTGTTCAGTATTAATCGTTTGTTTTGCTACATCAACAGCCCCTTTAATTTTTTGACTTGTATTATCTATATCATTATTTAATTTCTTTGTTGCTTTTTCATGTTCTTTACTTGCACTTTCTGAAATTTTTTGAGTAGCAGTATTAATTTGTTGTTGAGCTTTGCTTGTTGCATCTTTTAAATCTTTAACTAAAGGATCATAAAATCCAGTAGTAATATTTTTATTAAAACTAGTTCTAGCTTTTTTATTTGATGAGCTTTTAACTTTATAAATATAATTAGCTTCATTACTCAATTGTTCTCTTAAAGCTTTAACTCTATTAAGTATGTTATTTTTTTCTTCTTCTGTTAATGCTCCAGATAAATTATGGGCAAAAGTTTCTGCTTGATCTGCGGCTGCTAGCATATTTTTTCTGATATTTTCAATATCATCTTTCATGACATCGCCCTTATTTTTTGCTTCTCCTGTTTGTTTATCTTTTTGTCATTTTTTTGAGCCTCAGTTTTCTTTTTTTGTATCATAATCTTCTTGCATTCTTTTTTGAGCTTTTTCAACAAGAGCTAAATATTGTTCGTATCCACCAATAAGTTTATTTTGTTCATCTACAGAACCTTTTATATTTTCAGTTAATTTTTTTTGTGCATTTGCAGCTGCTTCAATAGTTGCATTTTCATCTAAATCTGTTGCTTTATCTATATTTTGAACACTTTTAATATAATCAACTGCACTATTAAGTTCTTCTTCTTGTTGAGCTCTTTGATTTAAAAGTTCTTCTAATTGAGTTATTCATTGTGTAATTTGATTAATAGAATCTTGATCCATTTTTGTCATAACAGATTGAAATTCTGCTATAACATCTTTTAATTCTTTTCACACTGGATCATTTTGAATATCTTTATTTTCATTTAATAATTTTAAATTGTCAATTGCTGTTTCTGCATCCATTGCAGCTTGTTTTGTCTTTTGTAAATTTCTAATTGTTGTAGTAAGACCAGTAGCAATTTGATTGCTAAATACTTGAGTTCCAATAGAACCAAGCATTAATAATGCATTTCCGCCACCACCAATACCTTCAACAAAATTAGATACTAATTTAACAATATTTGTTAAACTATCTATTAAAGAATTGATACCTTTATTATCAATAAAACTACTCATTAATCGTTCTGTTGCAGTTGATAATTGAGTTAAATGAGCTTCTGTACTTTCTAAATAAATATCTTGTTGTTTTTGTAAAGTACCAAGTGAACCACTAGCAGTAGAAATATTTGTTTGAACTTTATCTCAATTATCAAACAATGCTACTAATTGAGTATATTGTCTTGTTCCAGCAACATTTTCTGCCAAAGCAACTTTTTGAGCTTGAGATAATGTTTGTCATTTAGCACCCATTTCATTCAAAATGGTATCCATTTTCTTTAATTCGCCATATTGATCTTTTATATTAATACCAACTTTTTGTAATGCTTCTGCATAAGTACCTAAAGTAGTTCCATCTTCTAATGTTTTTCCAAGCTCTAAATCTTGAATACGAGCAAAAATTGTTTTAAATGCAGTACCAACAGTATCTGCGCTTTGACGAGTTTGAGCAACTACAGTAGCTAATGCGGCAGTAGCATATTCATAACTTAAACCTACTGTTTTAGCTACAGAAGCAAACTTTTCTAACCCCGTTGCGATTTCCTCAGAACTTGCAGCTGTACTAGCTCCCAATGCAGTAATAACATCGGCGAAATACTCTAATGATTTACTACCAGTATCAAAATTATTTCAAATAGCAGTCATGTAATCAGAAACTTCTTGTGCAGATGCTCCTAATACATTAGCCATTTTTACCGTAACTTCTGCTCTTGCACTAGCTTCTTCCGTTCCTAAACCTTGTTGAAAATAAATTAAAGAAGCTTTTGCAAAATCTAATGTACTTGCTCCTAAAGATTGGGCTGCTCTATTTGCTTGAATTGCAAATTTTTCCATTTCTTGAGCAGATTGTCCACTAACAATTCTAATATCATTTAATGCTGAATCTAAATTTTTAGCATAACCTCAAGCTTTTTGAAGAGAACCTGCTAATGTATTATAAACACTTGATGAAATTCCCCATTGTACAGTATTTTTTAATGATGTCGCCATCTTATCTAATAATTTATGAGATTCTTTCATCTGAATATTCATAGTTGTTAAACCAGTTGCTAAACTTCTAAATGCAGTTGTTCCTGCTGGACCCAAGCTTGTTAAATCTTTATATAATTTAGTTAAATCTACTCCTTTTAATGACTGACTAAATTTAGTAATATTAGTTGTTCCTAAGTTAGCGTTAAAAGCTTTTTCTAATGCGGTTTGAACAAGTGCAGCTTCTTTTTGAATTTCAATTAATTCTTTACGAGATTGTGCTAATGATTTATTTTTTGACGTATCAAAAGTTGCTTTTTGATATTGTTCTGTTGTCATAGCAGAAATTTCTTGTAAACTCTTTTTTAAAGTTTGTAAACTTTGATTATCAATAGAAAAACCAACACTATATTCAATTTCTCCATATTTTTGACCAGCCATATCCTTCTTCCTCCTTTTATTTCATAAAAATTATTCCAAAATAAAAATTCCCTCTTATCTATTTATGATAAAAAGGAATAATCTATTAATCTAATCTACCCATTGTATTTTTATTTAATTGGACGACCACCATTAGAAGCTTTAACAAAATCTAATACATTTTGATATTTAGTTAAATCAAAATTATTCATTATTTCTGTCATTTTTTCAGCCTCAATTGGTAATTCTTTTAATAAACTAGATACCATACCTGCTGCAGTTGTACTATATTTTAATTCATTTTCAATTTTTTCATTTGTCATTTTTAATAATTCATTATATTCATATTCAGGAATTGCCGCAATAATTTCATTAATTAAACCATTGCTTTCCATAGCATCATATAACTTTTCTTCATCTTCTCTTTGCTTCTCAGTAAAAGTAAGATTAGTATAAAGATAAATTAAATGTAAATGAAAATACATATTCACTTTTAATGGATTATATAATTTTTCTTCTTTTGATTTTTGTAATGTAATATCAACTAAATCAATTTTATCACTAATTGATAAATATTGCTTAACTTCAATTTTATATTCATTAAATTGAATTTCTTTTATATCTTCTTTTGTTTTTAATTTTAAACTTGAATAAGTTATTTTACTCATAACAAATTCCTCCTTTTTTCTCAAACATTATGAGGAAAAAGAAAGTAATAAAATATATAAAACATTTTACACATTTAAAAGATTAAAACTAAATCCCTTCAAATTCATTATTTTAATGTTTTAAATAATATTTTTATATTTTATTCTTTTTCTTTCTTTAAACTCCTCCTATTATTATTATATTAAAATTTTTAAAGATTATCAACATTATACGCAACAGATATATTAATTCTATGAATTTGATTTAAAATATTTTCAATACGATATTTACTACCACCATCATTCATTTCATTTGTTAAATTAGGATTTGTTAATCCTTCTGCATGGGATAATTTAAAACTCTTTTCTCGTAAAGCATCATTCATTAATATTTCTGCAGTATTGATAACTTTTAATGTACCAGTTTTACTATCCATTAAAACAAAAACATTAGCAGTATCTGTATTGGTTTTTAACGGATTTCCTTTTACAAATGCATCATAAATTAATTCAAAACGCACAGTTTGATCAACATCCTCTTTAAAACCATTGGCTACATGGACCGGTTGTACGGCCGCCGCATGTAAATTAATTCAATGATTAGTATAACCAGAATCTAACATTGCCAATAAAGTATAAATAAGTCTTTGTGTTTGTAAATGAATTCCAAATTTTTTTAACCCCTCTCATTTTAAATTATAATTTTTAACAGATGCATAAACATCTTCTCCTTTTACTTGTATTTGTACATCAACTTTATCTTGACTAGCACCGATAGAAAAAGTACCATTCTCTGTATCAACATTCTTTATAAAATTTATTTGAGAAGTGTTTAATCCTTCAAAATTATGCAAAGAGACTGTAATATCGCTCTTTTTTTCACCTTTTACAGCATCTTGTATTGCTTTTGCTGCCTCACTTTTAGATTTTTGATGAATTCCATCTGCACAACTCGCAACGAAAAATTCTCCAAATTTACCTCTAATAGCACTTTGAGTAGTATTAAAACTATATGCTTCAATTTCATCTTGTAATTTACCTAAAGCACTTTTTAAATTTCCACTTTGATAATTTTGAAAATTTCCAAACTTTAAGCTACTATTAAAAAAATCTTTATATAATTCTTGCAATTGTTGTGCTTTATTTTCAAAAGTATCTTGTCTCATAGTTTGATTTTCTTGAAAATATTTAATTAATTCTTTAATTTTTTGTACTTTTTGTTTTCTTTGCGTTAATTCAGCAGTTTTTTCTGTAATACCAGAAAGATTTAAAGAAGGTTGCGCAATATTACCATATAAAAATTTCTTAATATTTTCAGTTGAAGTAGTTTCTGCTAATAAATCATATGTATAATCTAAACGTTTTTGCCTTTCAGTGTTTACTATTTGTTTATCTAAATTTTCTTGAAAATCACTATTTTCTCGCAATCTCATTTCTAATTGACTAATAGTACTAGTAGAAATAGGTTTAACACTACCTAATCTCTTTTTTTTATAAGCTTCTAATCCCATAATATTAAAATCTTGACCTTGTCCATATCTATTAGTTCCATATTTTAAATAGTTTTTTGTTAATAAATGAACATAATCACCTATAGCACTCATTTATATCACCTATTTTCTCTATAAAATAAAAAAGAGGAGACTATTTTTTTATAGCCTCCTCCTTCATATTTAATTTTTATTTTTAAATTAAATTGTAGAACCTGTGATTTCGCTATCTTCATCAGAATCTTCATTAGAATCGTTATTATTTGTAGGGATAGCAATTTCAGCAGTATGTTTCATAACTGAATCAATTTCTTTTGTAGCAGCTTCAGAATCTTCAACTACTTGGAATACACATAATACTTTGTGTTTGTTATCAAAATAAGTATATCCAGGGAATGCATCCATAGTGAATGTAAATGTTGAAGGATCTCCTGTAGATGCCATAGAGAATGTAAAGTTAGATTGAATTTTTACATTTGGTAATGTAATTTCTGCAGGGAAATCTTGTCCAGTAGCTTGATCTCTAAATAATGTAGAAGCTTCAACATAATAATATCCACCAAAGTTTTCTGCATCAATTTGTAATTCAGATACATTTAATGAATTTTTAACTACATAGAAATCAACAAATACAGTTCTTCCTGTATAGTCAGTAGCTCCTTCAATTTTTTTACCATCATCAGCAACTGTTAAGTTTTCAATAATTTCTCCTGTAACAGAACCATCAGATTCAGTAACTACTACAAATACTGGAGCAGTTCCATCAATCTTTTCATTTGTTCCTAATGCATCTGTTAAATCAATTTTTCCATTTGCATCAACGTTAGCAGCTGAAGTTGTATGTACATGAACTTCTTGTCCTTCTTTTTTGAATAATCCAGCACCAGATAATACTGAGAATCCAATTGGAGATAATAAAGCATCTTCAACAGTGAAAGTTAAAGTCTTTTCACCTTCCCATGCGATTAAACGAGTATTTCCTCTACCACCTTGTGCATATACAGTAGTAGCTGCACCTTCAACAGTAGAAGTCTTTGCTGTATCAATATATAATACTGGTTGTCCAGCTTTAAAAACTGTGTTTCCAATTCTAGTGTCAGCTTTAGCTTTGAAAACTACATTACATATTTCTCTTACACCAAATTTCATAATTTTCCTCCTTTATAAATTTTTATTTTTTCCTTTTACCACTTAATAAGAATTGTTAAAAATTCTTATTTTGTTTATTATCATTTATTATTAGAGTTTTTTAGAACTCCGTTTTCATCAACATTAGAGTGAATATCTTCCATCCAGTCGTCGACTTCTTGTAGATCCTTTGCACCAGCAAGTTGAGCTTTTAAATGCACATCTCAGCTTATTTTTAATTGATACCTTTTAAACTCATCAAATAATTGATAAGTGGTATAATTAAGCAAAGAATTCATGTCTTTATTTTCTCCTACTGCAAGAATTGAAACATATCTACTCAAAATAGCAATTTTCTGATTATCCATTCCCTTTGCGGCCGCAAGTTTAGCTTGTCGGTCACGAAGTTTATCAGCAATTTGTCTTGCCAAGCTTCCAGATGGCTTATAATCAGAACTGCCGCCACCTAAGCAAAGTATTTCATTCAAAGCTTCAATAAATTTATCATAATTATCTTTATTTAACTCAAAAGTTAAATTATCTTTCTCTTGAGTAAATATAATTTTTAGATTTTCTATATCAATTTGAATTTGATAAGTAGGAAATAATAGAGATAATACCATTTGGGCACAAGTTTTATTTATTTGTACACTTGGATTTTTTTCTCTCATTATTGACATTATTATTTCAA